>MDTC01168481.1_pt1 | contig 28780 bp, 33 predicted proteins | sample 811181 | NCBI WGS metagenome assembly MDTC01 (sample SAMN05326644, study PRJNA326480) | marine metagenome | isolation source: seawater | place: Pacific Ocean: North | collected 2011 | reverse complement strand
GAACCTCTACAAGTCATATGATAAACAAAACCCTCCCAAGTTTGAACGAACTTATATCCAGCTAAAAGGAATCTATTAAATATATCCGAGTCTTCTTTTGATTGTGGAGCATACAATGGGTCGTGTCCTCCAATTGATTGAAAATCTTCTTTCATTATAGCCCACGGCGCGAATATTCCATCTGTAGTTTTACCTTTATCTTTAAACTTTTCTAAATCTCGTAGTAGTTGATGTTCTTCAAACTCTTCAGGTTCAATTCCATAATCAGCTAATATTTTTTCAGGCCCATCAGGATGTAATGGTGGTTCTATCCTTGTAGCAGATACTACTTTACCTCGTTCCAAGTGTTTCAAAACTTCCTCATCCATACCAGGACAAGCATACATATCAGCGTGGTAAATCATCACGATATCACTTGTGGCCATATCTACCAATGTATCATATAGTATTGTATGTCCTAATCTTTCAGGCCCTTCATTACGATATATTTTGACATTTGGGTCTAACAAACAAACACTATTCATCCACTCCCATGTACCATCATTTGAAAAATCATCCGCCCAACATATCTCATGGTCTGGCCCTAAGTTTCTTCTGATACTTTTGTAAGACCATTGTAGGTATTTTAAATTGTTTCTACTTGGTTGTATAAAACTTATTTTTTCCATTGTTTATCCCAATTTTCTAACCACTTTTCTTCTGTGTAATATTCACTAAATCTATATAGAGCTTCTTTACTACACTCATCATAAAATTTTTCATCCGTTTTGAGTTTCTTTGCTATCTCGACAGCTCCATCCAAGTCACCTACTTCTATTGTAGTATTTGGAAATATTAATTGTTGTGTGTCTAATCCTTTATAACCAATACATGGTATTCCATGAAATCCACAATTCATAGCGAATGTACCTGCTGCATGTGTTCTCATTAGATGTATACCAATATTGAATTGAGATAGGCTCATTATCCAATCTCTCCAACTCATATAAGGTAAATAGTTTATTTCTTCGATAGAATCTTCTAAATCTTGCTTTCTTCCCATCGATGGGGCTACTATTGGGTCACCTATTTGTCTTGCCACAACAAATGAATCAAAACCACCATACCAACTCACCATATTACCACCGATAATTGTTGCATCACCCCATTCATTTCTTGGAACTAATCCATCAGGTAACATAAGACTTCTCATTACTCTGACATCCTTACAACCCAATCCTTTGTAGTAACTCACATCTGACTCATTATGACAATATACCCAATCCGCTTCAAGTAAATTATTATAGTAATGAAATTGTTTTGGTAATTCATAATCTTGAAAGTACCAATGTGGCCCTTCTTGCATTATTGTAACTTTATCACATACTTTTCTTATATGGTTCAAGTCTATGTTTGGATTATTTTTTGGAACTATTACTATTCCTAAATCAAAATGTTCACTTGGTAGGTTTGTTAAACTACACATCGGAGCATCTAATGCCAAACACCAAGCCACCTCTGTTCTTGCGTTTGGAAAGTTTCGTGGATACTTTTGATTATTACCTGTCTCAGAGAAAAAGGCTATCTTCATTTATAAAACTCCTTATATGTTCTTTCTAACCAATAGTTTGCGTCTCTACCCATAGGATTTTGAGGTATGGCATTAAAATGAAATACCCATCCACAATTTTCAAATATTAACTCATCTGGCCACCAACAATTTTCATGAATGTAAAGTAATTGTTTACTATATAGGTCTTGTAAATTATATTCTATTGGTAGATAATTTAAATCTATTTTTTGTAATCGTGTTAAAAAGTTTAATAATGTTTGGTCTGTACCAGCCTTTATTCTCTCAATAGATGATTGTATGTTTAATCTGTTAGTTTCATAATATGTTTTGACATATTCAAAAAAATCTTTGTGATTTTTATTCACGATTTGAAATCCACAATTGAAATAATCCCAAACATTAAAAGGTAATTTACTATCAAATAATAATTTTGAGAATCCATCCATAGACCTTCTCGTCCATTCAAAACTACCATTATTTCTCACAACACTATATTTGTGATTAGTTAATTCAAAAAAATTAGGACAATTAGGATGAACTATTGTATCTGCATCAACTATAAGGATTTGGTCATAATTAATATCATTAGATTCCAAAATATCAAACATATAGTATCTTTGCCATGTAATCTTCATCTGTTCAACAGGACACAACAAGTCTTCCCATACCAACAACTCACAATTATTTTTATCGGCAAAATGACTCCAACTATCTATGGAATACTTATAACACTTATTTCTTCCATCTCCCAAATCTATATTGGGGATGAATATAACATTTTTCATTTTTTACCTTTATGTGCTCCAGTATTTATGAAATATTCATTATGTCTTGAATCACCTTGAATATAACTAAACTTTAATTTATTTTTCCAAGCAATATAATTAAAACTCAACTGTTCTCTCTTACTATTATACTTTAACTCATCCCAATGATGTTCCATAGCATCAACTACATCGACTTGATTATGTCTTCTCAAAACTTCCATTTGAACTACCAAACCATTTTGTGATGGGTAACCTTCATCACGGTATCTTTTCATTTGTCTTGATATTAAATTTGGGTCATCCTTATAATTTCCACCATTTTTCATACCCAAGTCTAATATTGTTTTTCCTTCATCATAAATACAACTTCTTGGGTCTAATTGATTCTGTGAATGGTCATATGTAGCATAATTACAATCATCCAAATATGACAATAATTTGTTAACATCACCCACCACTTGAATATTACCATCAATCCACAAACTATATTCATGTTTAGGAAATAACCTATGTGCCAATAATTTATGTTTACGGGCAGTTCTTGTGTTATCTGAGTAGAGTGGAAGTGTTTTTCTTATTTCCCATATATCAGATTTCAAATCTCTGTCCGAAAAACATACGAATTCCCACCCCTCAGGTTTATGGCTTGGTTCGACTAACTCATCATAGCCACCAATTATTGCAGTGTAGATGACTTTACTCAAAGTCTTCTATCCTTTTTGGGCCATCTGATACTTTCATATTAAACATTTTACTCTGTATACTATCTGTATATAAATTAAAATTCATATTAAACTCTTGTCTCAAATTTTGGTTTCTATAACCCCAAGACCAACCCCAAGTTTTTTTGAAAACTTCATGTGATGAATTACTACGAGAGTAATTTGAATCGATACTTAATTTAATATCTTTTTTTAACTCACCACTATCGTGATAAACCGACAATTTTGGTAGTACGATATTATAAAAACCCTTTATCATAAATTGATGTGAGGCTGAGTCCACCGATAGTAACCTATGTTCATGGTCAAAATCTATTTCTATATTTTCCCTAAATAGTTTTCTATTGACACAGACACTTTGCCAATTAGGAACCTCAACTACAAAATAATCAACATTATACCATTCGTTTGGTAAATCTTTGTACCAACCTGAATGTGGAGTATTTAAAATCTCATCTAAAATACAACCTCTACCAATTGTAGGACTTCCATTAGTCCTCTTGATTCCTTGTGTATAATTTTGATAACTACTAAAACCAATAAAACCTACTTGTTCAAGAAATTTATTTTCTTTAAGATTTTCATTTAATACATCCCAAAAGTTATTTTGAAATGCAAACACATCATTTTCGAAAAATAATATCCAATCAACATTTTTATTTACCTTAGATAAATAGTCATCTGCAATCTGAAAAGATGATAAAACTGGGTTAGGTTTGGATTCTTGATTTTCGTTTATCCATTCAATATTTTTATATTTACTCACCAAATCTTTTAACTTTTGGATTTGTTCTTCAGAAGAATCATCATCATAAATTAATATATCTACTTTTGAATAATCACATGGTGAATGTTTGAAAATATACTCCTCAATCATTTCATACTGATTTCTTATACAATATAATACTACAAAATTCATATTAACTTCTCCATCAATTCTAAATCCTCTTGGGTATCTATTTGAAAACTCCTCGAAAGTGGCATCTCTACAACACCTATCTTACCACTATACCTTAATTTCGATTCTAACAAATTCTTTCTTTTAGTAATATAAAATGCACCATTTTCAATATAGGTTTCTGGTTTATCTTGTCTCATAGGTCTGTTATTAATTTCCCATTCGAATGGTTTTACATCCATTGTCCACCTCGGAATCCAATGTTCCTTAGTAACACTAAAAACAGAATCATACTCATCCATCATTTCTAAACCTTTATTTATATCTTCCGAATTTATCAACGGCGAAGTTGGCTGAATAAAGACCATCACATCAAAATCACTATCACGGGCGGCGTGGAGTAGGGCCTCCTCTGATTGTGAAGTATCTGTTGATATATCATCTGGTCTCAATACAATCTTAGCACCAAATGCTCCAGCAATTGTTCCTATCTTTATTGAGTCTGTTGAAACCCAAGTCTCATCTACATTAGATTGTGTGGAGGCCTCTATAGTATATGATATTAATGGTTTACCACCAAGTTCTACTATGTTCTTTAGTGGGATTCCTTTACTACCACCTCGTGCGGGTATAACCGATACTACTTTCACTATAACTCTTTGTAGTAACCACCAACCACAAATTTACTTGTCGTGTTGGCTGATGTAACTGAGTAATTTGGGTCATACTTTGATAGAGGAATTATTCGAAAATCAAAACTCATTCTTGTATCGACCTCTACATTTGGTTTGTTTCCATGCATACAAACATTACCATTGTTAATCCAACAATCTCCATACCCACCTTCTAATGGCTGAAAATCCAATTTGAATGGTTCAGATTCAATCCACATCGTGTTAGTATTATAACACTTAGTCAATGGTAACCAAATATTAATTTCACCCTTTGGATGTTTATGTAACGGGTCAGAATCACAATGCCAAGTATGAACGGCTTGGTTCTCCTCTGGTAACTGAATACGAAATGATGGAAGATATTGATAATGGAATTCCTCATCCATTATAGGTAGTATCTCTTCCTTTATAAACCTTTCATAAGACTCATACATTTCAGTCCAATTATCATTTAATCTTTTGTAAAATAAATCATGGAAGTCTGTAGTGTTCTCGGTATCAATGTGCATTTTTTTGTACTCATCCCTTACCATATCAGGTTTTATTTCATGTATTTTTTCTAAATTTTCCACCTCATAAATTTCCGAAACCAAATCACGAAATTTATATTTTTCGGTATCGTATGTAAACTTTTTCATTATATCTCCGAATTTATTATATTAGATACTTTTGTGATATCGTCTTTTGTTAATGATGGATTATTTGGAACATAACAACCAAATTTATCGATTATAGATACATTTGGTAGCTCCACTCTACCATATTTTTTAACATAGAATGGCTGAGTTCCCATTGAACCACAAATCATAGGTCTAACCTCAATACTATTATCTTGTAATTTTTTAACTATCTTTTCTCTGTTTGGATGTATGACAGGATATGCAAAATTAGATGTCAATGAATCAAACCATGATGTGGGTTTCCAATAGTCATTTTTAACTAACTCTTGATAACGATAGTAATTGGATTCTCGATGTTTACCCCATTTATCAATTTTATCTATCTGTGATAATCCAATGTATGCTTGTAAATCCGTAGACCTAACATTGAAACCTGAATAATAAAAAGTGTACATAGCATCAAACTCCGAAACATCCCAATCTTGTTGTAATTGAAATTGTGTCTTTGTACTCAAATCTCTATCCCAACCGTGACTTCTTATAGATTTCAATAACTCATAGAGTTCAAAATCATCGGTACTAACTATACCACCTTCGATTGTTGATATATGATGTCCAAAAAATGTTGAGAAGCTGGACATTCTACCAAATGTACCTAACTTTTTATTATCATACTCACATCCCATAGATTCACAAGTATCCTCTAATAAAATTACATCGTACTTGTTACATAAATCTACCAAAGATTCCATATCAGGTACCAATCCTAATACAGAAACAAACATCAATACTGATGGTGATTCTTTTTTGAATATCTTTTCTAAGTGTTTTAAATCAACTGATAAATCTTTCAAATTAGAGTCACATAATAAAGGTTCTAACCCCAACTGCATAACTGGTGCAAGGTCTGTTGCCCAAGATGTAGATGGAACTACTACTTTATTATTTTTGAGATAATCACCTTGTTGTAAGGCAGATAACATTAATAAATTTGCAGATGAACCTGAGTTAACAAATACAGAATATTGTCTACCCAACCATCTTGAAAACTTCTCTTCTAATTGTAATGTTACTTCACCTTTAGTCAATCTTGGATAAGTTTTCAACCACTCTATTAATCTATCTACATCAGATTTATCTATGGTATCTTTTACTAAAGTTATCATAAACTTTCCTTATCCCAATATCTAATGGTGTAAATTTAAAATCTTTCAAATATGATAACAACTTCGATGAATCTACATCTTTTCTAAATTGACCATCAGGTTTATTTTTATCAAATTCTAATTTCAAAAAGTCTTTACCACATGCCTTTTTACCTATTTCTGCCATCTGTTTAATTGTATAAACTTCTTTCGGTGCAACATTTAAATTTTCATTTATATCATTATCAATTATGTACTTGATTATTCTGGCTAAATCTTCACCATACATATATTGTCTCAATGGAGTTCCACTGCCCCAAATATTCAATACTTTATCCGATTCGTATATTTTTTTAATCAACGCTGATACAAAATGACTATGATGTTCACCATACTTATCATATTCCCCATATAAATTACAAGGTATTAGGTAAGACCATTTCTTTTTATATTGTTTAACATAAGAATCGATGTGTGTTGCCATACATCTTTTTGCTATACCATAAGAAAAGTTTGTTGGTGGTGGTGGCCCATTGAATAAATCCTTCTCTGTCATCGGATATGTTTTCACTACATCAGGATAAATACAAGTGCTCAACATAGATATTACCCTATCGACATTATACTCATGACACTTTCGTAAAACATTACTTGACATGGTAATATTTTGTTCTAAGTAATCTACTGGATGGGCCATATTATCGAATAAATTTCCAACTCTGGCTGCTAAATGTATGACAATCTTTGGTTTGAAAAATGACATCATATCATCCACTCGTTTCAAATCCATCAAATTATAATCTCTCGATGAAATATAAACTGCTTCAGGTAACACATCCTTTAAATGTTTTCCGACTAATCCACTTCCACCTGTAACTAAAATCATATACTTACCCAACCATCTGTAATATTTTGTCTTTTTCTATTTGTAAAGTTATCCCCTTCCCAATAAAAATCATCTATGTTTAATGGTTCATAAACTTTAAAACGACCTTCATTATAATATTGGTTGATAAAAATTAGATTATTAGGTTTACAAATACTTACCAATTCAAATCCATATTTTCTTGCCAATTTATTTAATGCGGGCGCCGACGCTGAGAAAAAATTGTCTGTGATTGATTTGTGACCAATTTTTGGTGAACAATCCTTCGGTGCACTAACAGACTCAGTTTGACTAAAATTATAACCAACTAATATTACTTTAGCATCATAGTGACCACTAAGGAAATCTTCCAATACCCAATATTCAAATGAGTCTATGTGTAGAGTTAATAAATCAAATTGTGTTTCTCCATTGTAGTAATCACCAAGAATGTTAGTTATACTTTCATCATCATCATTTACAGATAAAAAACTATTATGAAATTTAAAATCCCAATCCTTAATTCTTTCATCTTGTTGTAAATTTAATTTCCCTTGAAACAACATCTCTTCGTTGGGCTCTATAAACAATCCGTTCCATCCGTGTGTCGACACCAACCTTCTAACATTACTATGGTCATGTATATCATCACATCCAGCATTTACAAATGTACCCTTTTGAATATCAAGAGTCTCGAATATTTTTTCTAATACACCATCCTCACCATTTTGACTATAGTAATTAACAAAATCTGTTACTTTAGCGTTTTCAACCTCATTGTAAACATAATGTTTTTTGGCATATCCACTACGATAATTATCTAAATTTATCATGACTTCCTTAATTTATCTTTGATTGGTATTTCACTTTCAGTAACAACTTTTTTACCATCACCTATTGCACTTTCGAGTTCCCTTATCCCACGAACTAATTTTATCAAACCATGTGGTTCAACTGATGCTAATTGGTCTGTACCCCACATTGATTTGTCTAATGTAATATGTCTTTCGATAATTGTTGCACCAAAACAGATCGATGATATGGTTGTTGTCAATCCATATTCATGACCACTATATCCAACCTCACATTTATATCTATCTTTAAGTGTCTGTATACAACTTAAATTTAACTCATCAACTTTAGCAGGGTACGAAGAGTTACAATGTAAAAGTGAATATTCACACATTCTCATATGTGAATCATAATTACGAATCTCACCACCCATCGCCTTTATAGCACCATCTATCTCATCTATTGTACTCATACCAGTAGATAAAATAAGTTTGTCATATCTCTGTGCACACTCTTGAATTAACTTGTAATCAGTAAGTAATGCTGATGGTATCTTCACAAATGGTAAATCATATTCTTCTAAAAATTCAACACTATCCATATCCCAAGGTGATGCTGTCCATTGAATTCTTCCTCTACAATACTCATCTATTTCATCATATTCGTCCTTACCAAACTCTATTTTGTGTTTGTATTCTAAGTATGTCATCTCACCCCAAGGTGTTTTTCTTACCACACTTTTTTGGTGTTCAGGTACACACACATCAGGATTTCTTTTTTGAAACTTGACTACATCACATCCAGCAATAACCGATATATCAATCAATTTTTTAGTGATATCTATATCACCATTGTGATTGATTCCTATTTCTGCTATAACTTGTGTTTTCATTAATCTTTTAGTGTTATAAATTCACAACCCCTATTGACTAACTCTTGATTATTTTTCTTAATATAATCAAAGAAGTTCCAAGCCAATACCAAAACATTATCAGGTGGGTTTTCATCCAACTGACCATTTTTACCTTGTATTGGTATTCGAACACCTGGCAACAACTTTCCGTGTTTCATTTCATTATCTTCTATGATATAATCGATTGAATTACTATCTATACCATAATAATTTAAAACCGTTGTAGCTTTTGCTGGTGAACCATAACCCACTATTGTTTTACCCTCATCCTTGAGACTCTTAATTTTAGAAACAGAATTTTCTTTACACTTCACTATTTTTTTGGAAAACTCTTTATATGTTTCAAATTTATCTAATCCAAACTCTTTTTCTTTTTGTAAAAATTCAGAAACAGAAGGTCTCACACTTTGTGATTGACTACCAATATAAACTCTAATAGAACCACCATGTGTTTTTTTATGTTCTACATCAGTTATGTGTAATCCTAATCTTTTGAAAAAATTACTAAGAGATAGTACACTCCAATAATTGTAATGTTCATGATAAATATTATCAAAAGTAACATCTTTTAATGTATCAAGGAGGTACTGAACCTCAATCACAAATTGTCCTTCAGGTTTTAATATTTTAAATACATTTCGTGTTATTTGTTCTAACTTATCGGAATGGGCAAATACATTAAATGCAGTTACTAAATCTGCTTCTTGTTTGATTTGTTCGATTGTTTCATCGTCTTCAAAATATCCATTTATTGTCGGTATTCCATTATCGTTTGCTAATTTTGCTAAGTTTTTAGCAGGTTCCACACCACAAACTTTTACACCTTTCCATTTAAGTGGATTAAGAAATATTCCATCATTACTACCAATGTCGACTACAAATGAATCTTCATCTAAATTAAATCTTCTCCTAAGATTTCTTGCTGCATCATTGAAGTGAGTTTTAAATACTTCTGTGGTAGATGATACATACAGATAATCATTAAACATTTTCTCTCTTGGAACTGAGTGGGACAATTGAACATTGTGACATTTTGGACAATAGTTCATCTGTAATGGGTATAACTCATCTTTTTGGTTCTCATCATTTAACAAGTTATTTGCTAGTGGTGAATTACCAAGTGAAACCACACATTCTAATCTTGAATTACCACAACACCTACATTCTGCTTTGTAGTTTTCAAGTAGTTCTACTCTCATTCTCTCGTCCACCAACTCGTAAGGTAGTGTATGTTTACCATAGTTATCGTGTTCTCTTTCACCATTAACAAGATTTAAAAATAATGAATCTTCAAGGAATACCATTGTGTGAGCAACTAATGGTTCAGTAACCACTACATCACCTGGCTCCATAAGTTGTGTTGTCATTGGAGCGTTAGGTGTTTTCAAATCTTGGAACACACTAATGTATCTACCACTAATCAGAATACATTTTTGTTGTTGTATGGGATGCCAATGATTTGCTCTTACCGTTCCTTTTTTAGACTCAATCCAACCAATCCAATTAATAGGTTGTGGTAATTCATAATTAGTTATTCGGCCTCTTTCATCTACAAATTCTTTACCACCATCAAACTTATATTCCAATACATCTCTTGAGAATGGAGTATCTGTCCACGAATCAATCATTTCTTTTATGTCATCATTGATATTATTTTGAAATTCAAAACCCACATCAAGTAGTTTTTGATTGGATAATGTATATCCTTTATTCGGTATCTCATCATCAGTTTCAATTATTTCTAAATCATTTTTATGTATCTTACAAATATCAGCGACATCTTTAACTGTCATGTTTTCGTTTCTCAGATGGAATATTTGTCTTTTGATATCGTCTTGTTCTGCCATAAACTTCATACATCTAGCAACATCAAATAATGATACAAGTGATTTCCATTGAACACCACCACCAAATAGTTTTATTGTTTGATTATTTGCTGCCATCTTTGAGAATAGGTTAGGCATAATATTTATTCTCATCGAGTCTCCACCATAACCATATACAGAACCTAACCTTAAAACTACATAATTAACAGATGAATTTTTAAAATCCTCTTCTGATTGTACTTTTCCTTTCGAATATGTTAATACAGGACAAGTTTCTACATCTTCTGTCAAATCAAAGGCTGTTTCACTAAATCCCTCATAAACAACATGAGTGGATGGAAAGATTACTTTTGTATTCTTACCAACTGATTCTATAATATTTTTTGTCCCATCAACCCCAACTTCACGAATCTCTTTATCTTGGTCATCATTCGATTCGGATTTGACATAGGCAACATCAGTAATTCCACCGAGATGATAAACTACATCGGCATCTTTTAGTAAATCTTTAAAAAATTCTTTGTTGAGTAAATCAGTTTGATGATATTTGAAACCCCATGATTTTAATTCTTTCACTCTTTCAGGTAAAAATTTTCTATCAACGATATGAACATCGTGTGATAAATTTTCTTCAATGTAAAGTTTAGATAGTTGTGTTCCAATATATCCTAAACCACCTGTTATAACAATTTTTGACATTTTTTACTCCTTAATATATCCTTGTGATTTTAACCAACTACCAAACTCTCGGATAATTATTTGTTCTTGTTTTTCGGAAAACACATCCGACCAACCATTAATTTTTCCATTATTGGATGCATGTTCAGGATGCTTACCTAACCATATATTTGTTTGACCAATCAAATCATCTACTGGATAATCATAAACTTTATTGAATGGTATTTTATCCATTAAATCTGTAACTACTTTATTTTTATCTTTCATGTAATCCTCGTAACAAAAAATATAATCAACATCATCAATCCAGTAGTCCCATCCATCATCAATCATCTTATGACCTTGTTTCAGAATTTGATGTTCAGGTATAAAGTATTCGTAATTATAATACTCTTCTTTATAATGATAATCAACTCTGAATTTTTTAAATCCTTCAGGTGGAATTTGATTTTCTGTGACACGATATTCTTCCATAGCATCCACATGAGGTGACCTTTGAATCATGTTTCTAATTCCTGAGGCTAACACATCACGAAAATCTCTTTGACATATTATCCAAAAATCTTTTTCATGTTTCTTACCACTACCTCTCTTATTACTGTAATCTCTTGGCCAATGGTAATATTCAACCCTTTTAGAACCGAATGCTCGATGTAATATTTCCCTTAAAAGTGTTGTTCCGCTTCTTCCCATTCCAACTATTATAACATTACCATGATATTCTGACACTTTTATCTCCGACTATAATTATCAATAAGTTCTTAATCGACCATTTTTTTCTAGCAACTCGACAAAGTGTTTTTCACTAATAGGGTCATGACCTCTATGATATGGAGTTATACTTTCGAAATAATGTTGTTTATCCCATCCCTCTTGAAAGAATGAAAATCCAAAAACAGAAACTTTATCAGACCACTCTAATGCAGTGCAAATGGCAGTTAATCCAAGTGTAATATCATGCAGATTGGCATTCTTTTCATAATTATTTATTTTTTCTTGTCTCAAGAATAATATATTTGATTTGGTATGGTAGTTTTTTATAATACCTTGAATTGCTGCATATAATGGTTCGGCCTTAATTATAAAACTTTGATTTTCAAGGTTAGTTAAAAAGTTATCTTCATAGCCTGAAAACTGACCAGTCAAATCTCTCCAAAATGATTTACCTGCGATGAATCTTAAATCAGTCTTACTTCCAACTTTATGTTCAAAACCCTCTGTGATTGCTAGATTACATCTAAACACTAAGTCATGAGAATCTATAAGTTTTCCATAGTCTTGGTCTAATAATTTACCTGAATTACCTACAACTGCGATAGATTTATTGGGTTCTACTTGGGTTGTAAACTTATTCAACTCTTTCATTTTGATAATCAAGTCGTCAAGAGAATATTGTGATGGATATTGAAGATTTCTACTACGAAATAACGATTCCATCTCCTCATTTGTATAAAAGAAATTATCCATTTTTACTCACCAAAATCCCAAATTCTCTGAAATATAAATAATCAATATTAGTTCTCATGAAACAATTTATTGCATGTTCAGGTGTCTCAACTATTGGTTCCCTATCATTAAAACTCGTGTTTAATAAAATGGGAACACCTGATATAGATTCAAACTTTTTAATAAAGTTGTAATACCATTCGTTATCATTCTCTGTTACGGTCTGTAATCTTGCCGTTCCATCAAAATGAACTACAGCAGGAACTTTATCTCTCATCTCTTCTTTGAACTTGATTACTGCTGTCATGTAAGGACTATCCACATCTTTCTCGAACCAATCTTTCACATCCTCTCGTGTAATACTTGGAGCAAATGGTCTAAACCATTGTCTATGTTTGACTTTCTCATTTATTATATCCTTCATCTTTGGACTTCTTGGGTCTGCTAATATACTACGATTCCCAAGTGCCCTTCTACCTGATTCTGAACCACCACCAAATACTGAAATCACATTGTCATCTTGTGTTAGTAACATAGCTACGGCTTCATCATCTACTTCTTCGGTGGACACTTTATCAGAAACTTTATCAAGATCTGACCACACATCTTTTTCATTGTAAGTTCTACCCAAATAAGGTGAACAATTATCGTTCCATTTAACTCTTGGTTTATCAAATACTTGATGATATATGTATTGTGCCGAACCTATCGCTAAACCTGAATCATAAGGAACAGGACATACATAAATGTGTTCGACATCAGTAAACCAATCATACATCTTACCAACCATAACAGAATTCAATACAACACCACCTGATAGACAAATGTTTTTTGGTTTATATTCCTCAACATATGGTGTAATAATTTCTCTGGCCCTTTCTTCAAGTGCCTTTTGTGCTCCTGCGGCAACATCAAATAATTCTTGTTCATCTTTGTCGTAACTACCATTTACATCTCTTAATCCACCTAATCCTTGAGCTTGTATTTGAGCATCATAACCTTCTCTTGTATTTTTATTCCTTAACATACCAGCAAAAAATTCATAATATTTATCAGGATTACCCATACAAGCCATAGCCATTACGGTTCCACCTTGAAATCCGTATGGATGACCTATGGATAGGTTGAATATTTTTGAAGTTACGGATTGATAAAATGTACCTAAATTAATGTATGTATCTTTGTAAATTTTTAATGGTGATATTTTATTTCCACTCCCAACCCAAAATGTAAATGCAGTTTCCTTTCCACTTATAAAGTCACTTGTTACATCCTTCCAATTATTTTTTTCATTTCCACCACCATCAATCGTTATTATTAATGCCTCATCGTGATTACTTGAGAAAAAAGCATTAGCAGCATGAGATTGATGATGACTAACAATATAGTGTCCACCATCTTTTTCTTTAACATGATTTTTCATTTTTTGATAGGGAATTTCTTTTGAACAAACGGGCCCATACTTATTTTTTCGATTGAAAGGGTTCCCTTCGGTGAACCATTTTATATCATTGAGTTCATCATCCGTCACATTTGTAAAAAACCACTCTAAACCATCACCAAGTGGTTCTTTTTCTCTTAAGAATCTTTCCCATTCTTCGTGGATAATTGGTACACCATCTTCCAAAATACAATATGCTACATCGTGGCCTGATTGATAACCTACTATTTTCATGTTACCCCCAAATTCTTTCATCTACATAAATTGAATTAACCCAATCAACATAGATTTGTTTATATTCATTATTGAAAAAATACTGATTAATTTGTTCTGAGTTACCTGACATTCTTTTCATAAAATTTTCATGTTTCTCATGAGTTTCTATTATGGCCATCTTGGGTCTCCATTTTTCAATTTCAAATACCTCAAGTATTTTCCATTCGGCACCTTCAACATCAATACACAACACATCAAAGTTTTTCTCAACTTTTTTATCTTCTAAAAATTTATCTAATGTAAACATATCTCTGATTTCGTAATTATCCAAGCTATGCTTATCAGAGGGGTCTGTTTCATTGTAAATTGGTATCATCTCTTCCATTATAGTGGTACAAGGGCCTCCAAAGTAAACTTTCTTAGAGGGTTGATTTTCCCAACCAATACAACAATTGTAAATCTGTATTTTTCGATTATCTTTGTATCTCTCTTGACAAGATTTAAAATATCTGTCAATTGGTTCAATTAAAATACCACTCCAATTTGATTCAATCAATGATGTGGTATTACTCCACCTATGTCCATCGTAAGCACCAACCTCAACAAAAAAACCATCGTTTACTGAACCAAAATATTCGTCATAAATCTTATGTAAATCAGTAATTTGACTTGTATTCGTATTGGTAAATTTACTCATATATTTTTAACCAATGTTCAATCATATCATCCATTAGTGTTTCAAATGTATATTTAGGTTCCCATCCTAAGATAGTTTTAAGTTTGGTTGCATCACCACGAAGATATTTTAGTTCTTCCGCTCTGAAATATCTTGGGTCGACAGTCACATAATCTTTATAATTCATTCCTAATTTATTGAATACATAATCACACATATCACCAACAGAATTAGTCACTCCAGTGGCACAAACAAAGTCATCAGGTTCTGTATGATTGATTATTAAATGCATCGCTCTAACATAATCTTTAGAATGTCCCCAATCTCTATAGGCTTCGAGATTACCAAGAGGTAGTTTATCTCTATAACCTTTTGCTATTTGTACGGCACTCTTAACAACTTTATTTGTGACAAAGTTTGAACCCCGCCTTGGAGACTCATGATTGAAAAGAATACCATTACACGCGAATAATTTATATGCATGTCTGTAATGTTGTGTCATGTTGAAACCAAAAACTTTAGTACATCCATAAGGACTTGTAGGGTGCATCGGTGTGGTTTCTCTTTGGTATCCATCTTCGTCTACTGAACGACCAAACATTTCTGATGATGATGCTTGATAAAATCTAGCAGTAGGACAATTGTTTCTCCAAGCCTCTAATATATTTACGATACCAAGAGCGTTGGCCTGTACGGTATACTGTGGGATATCAAAACTTATTCTAACATGACTTTGTGCCGCTATATTGTATATTTCATCGGGTTGAATTGTCCTAATCAATCTTTCTAACGAACTTATATCAGTTAAATCACCATAAAAAGTCTCCACACCATTTCCTACTAAACCATCAATTCTATTCTCTTGATTCTCGGCAACTGAGTTTCTCCTTACAATTCCATATACTTCGTAATCCTTTTCAAGTAGTAATTCTGCCAAATAACTACCATCTTGACCATTGATACCTGTAATAAAAGCTTTTTTCTTCATTATTATTTCCCTAAATGTTTTTTAAATACTTGTCTATCTGACAAATCGGAGTATGTTTTTGAACTACCAGTATCTTCATTCTCATCACCTACTGAATCCATTAACATAATACCTCTTGCCGCATCTTCAGGTGTCATATACATATGCCAACCTATCATGGCGAACTCATCATCCATGTAATATTTTCTCAAATCACGACCATCATAAGAAGCATATTTGAACCAGTCATATGCATCTTTACTATCGGTCAATATCATACCACCTCTTCCAATCGGTATTCTTTTTTTAATTTGAAATGATACCACTTGTATCGCGTCGTTACCCACATACATTCCTTTTGTCCATCTCGTAGCTCCATCCCAAATATTGTATGGTTTAAGTTGATAAACCCCACTCCATTCTGTATCTTCAAATTTAACTTTACACCCAGCATGAATAATTTGCATCGGTGGTGAAACATAAGTTCTACTTGGTATTGTTATTGTTCCTTCAACTCCAATATATTTCATCGCTAGAAATAAGCCATTTGAACAACAATCTATTGTACAGGCATATTTACTACCAGCAAATTTAGCAACTTTTTCTTCAAACATATCCACCACATCTCTTGGGTCATCCCAATCATATCCTAATTCTTTTACTTGGTCGAGTTCGGGTCTTTGAAACTCTTTTGGAATCTTACCGACTGGCCAACTTGTGTAATGAATGTCCTTACCATATTCATTTCTCACTTCTTCTTTTTTTAGTCCTTGATAATTACTCATTTTTTTCTCCATTATCTACCCACCAATTTCCTAATTTCTGACCTCTCCAACCTCTCTGTATTACCTTTTGTTTTCTACATTCAACATTTAGGCTTATTAATGTTCCTCTTTCTTTTTCCATGTGTGGTAGGTAAGATTGTGAATGGTCATCAAATTTTCCATGTTCAGTTTTTCTCCAATCATATCGTTTTATATCAACCATTCCCATACCTTCTAATATTTTTTTTAAACTTTCAAAGTCGTAGGCCGTTTTATGATATATTGTTTTATCACCCATCTTCATTTTACCATAAAGGGGCCCTAAAAAATCATCTAATTTATAATCACCTTTATGGTATAGAGAAATCATTTTTTCAAAATCAGGTACGGCTAATCTTAAAACCCCATTTTGTTTCAAAACATCTTTCCATCTTTGAAGAAGAGGTATTATTTCTTCCCTATCTAAATATTCAATAAAATGAGAAGAATAAATTAAATCTGCAGATTCTTTTTCATAATCTTTCAAAAAAACATCATTTGTATCGAGATGGTCATAATCACCGCCATCAATGTGTACCCAATCATCTCCAAAGTCTCTCCAACCACAACCTATGTTAAATTTCATAAAATAACCTTATCTAATTCTTGACCTTTGTAAGGACCTGTTTTATATTCGTAAACTAATGTATCATCTTCTAATATTAAATAGTTATGTCCACCACCTAAAGTCACAGAACAATCGCCTTGTTTCAAAATTGGTTTACTCAACAATGTTCCATCAGTATCGTAAAAACTACATTCAACACTTCCCTTGATTACGACCCATGATTCTTGAGCTATCACTTTATCTTCACCATCTTTCCAAACATGCTGATGTGGTTTAAAAGTATGTCCTTGACCTAATTTCATAGAGGATAATTGTAAAAATTCATCCTTACCTATTATATCTCTTCTATGGTCGTATTCAATGGTATGAAATTCATGCACTCTATGAACAATATGTAGTAATTTATTTGGTTCTAATTTTGAATAAATTTTTTCCATAACTAATCTTTTAGTGAGTAAGGGATTATACCCTTCCAATTTGGATAATTTGTTTCTCCAAGTTTAATCATACCATTATAATGATTTGGTTGCCATTCACTATTAAACCATACTTGTGACGCATCACTAAGTAATGAAGCCCACCAAGAAAAAGTACTATTTGAAAATAAAATCTTATCGAATCCACGAATAAAATTGAAATCAAATATTGTTTCATCCATATAGTTTTTCCAATCTTGATTTGTGTTAACATTTACAGAAGATGGTATTTGAGCATCGTAGTATGATTTGAATTTTTTTGCATCCTCAGAATCACTACCATCCGTTATCAAGTATAATTTTTTGAAACCTATCTCATTATCTTCTATTGCCTTTTTATACCACTCGAATGGTGTATGAATGTTTGGGCCATTATCTCCTAACCTTAAGTGCACCACCAAGTCATCTGTATTTGATTTCTTCACCTTTGGAAACCACGACTTTATTTCACTCAGATGGTCTAAATAATTTTTTGGATTCTCCAAATCTACGGCCTGATGTCTATTGTAATCAATATTAACTACGATTTCTTCACCACTATGTTTTTGAATATGTTCAGGCTCATTAATAAATTTATAATCTAATAAAGATGTTCCTTTCCACGAATCCATAGTTCCACTATATGTTAATGGAAGTCCTAATTGTTTTGATAAAATACGACCATAAGTATAAGCAAACAGTTGATTACCAAATCCATTTTTCCAAACAATGTTGACACATTTATTCATCTATATCTTCCAACATTTCGTCTTTATACTCATACCACAACTTAGATAATGAATTTGAATTTCTATCCTCTTCCCAAGGCTTAGGATATGGTTGTCTTCCCTTATCAGGTAGTGCTCCTGCCCAATGAATAATTTTTGTTGTATCGGTAATACCATATTCAGTAATTTTTCTCGTAGAATCTGTTAAAGGTGCAACTTTCCAATTGTAATCATCCGATATCAAATTAAATTTTGGAACGATAGCATTAATCATGTGTTGTGTAAATAATCTTGTGGTTCCCATAAAATTTATTGAGTCAACCATGGCATCGTAAACAGAATCATCTAACCATCTTTTACCAATTACCATCAAACCACAATTAATATCGGTTGGGGAACCACCACAACCAGATACCCACTCGCTTGGTGCGGTTTCTAACATCTCTGAAATATCACCAATACATAACATATCACAATCAAAGAAAAAAACCTTATCATATTTTATTGACCTAAAACATTCAAGTGATAAAAAGGCAACTCTGTGTTTTGGATATTGAACTGGTGCGTTATTATATGTTTCATTATTTATATCAACGAATTCTACATGGGGAACTAATTTTTTTATCCTTTCCCTATTTTCCAAAGATAATTCAGATATCACATTACTATGTAAAACTCTTATTGGGTAATCCATAAAATCTTTTACATTTTTCTTCATTGAATAAATCATCACAAGTGCACCATCTATGAACTTGTCATCTAAATGTGTTGTAAACAAAATATTTTTCATACTCTTACCTTATACCATTTTTTATTATAAATTGAACCAAATTCTATTCCCTCAGGCAAATAATTTAATTTTTTCATTTCATCTATGGTTTCATCATCAAGTTTTTTATATGGGTCTTCATGTGCACAATCCATAATGTTAAATCTTCCATAGTCTTTAAACCAATTTCTCCAAAGTGCGTTTGTATTAAATACGACACTATTATCAGGTGGTTTTGGTGGATTAGTTTTAGAAAATGAAATAATACCCCAACCATCTCCTTTCGAGTTTATAGTCCCATCCTCTTCGAATGTCCAAGGTGTCATTCCTTGTACAAAATGTTTTACTAAATATTCCCTTTTCCAAATAGACCACCTCATACTGATTCTATGTGGGGCTTCGTTTTTAGCTTCTACTAAATTGAAACCTTTATGTGTGTCCCAATACTGATGTTCTCTTGTGACTAAATCTCTTTCTAATCCAAACCTTCCTATTTTTCTCTCAGTTGTTTGTAAGTAATTTAATATCACATCATACAATTCCAAATTTGTAGGGGAAGTTAACATTGAATCATCAACTGTCATCATCAACCATTCGTCATTTATACTATTGAAATAATTTTTTAAATCCAATGACCAATTATCCAACGAGTCATTATCACCTAATGATACAAATTTAACATTTTTTGGGAGTGAAAAATTAGGGGTGGTATAACCTAAATATATTACTTCGATATTGTCGTCCCAAAATTTGTTAAAAGTATACGAAAATGGATTTATCAACCAATTATATTTATCACAGGTTGGTATATATAACTTTAATTTCATTTTCTTGCTACATCATAATTTTGATAGAACCACTCAACGGTTTCTTTCAAACCATCTTCAATCGAAACAAAATCATACTCAGGTATCAACGAATTTAATTTTTCAATACTCGATGGTTTCCTATATTGACCATCAGGTTTTTCTCTGTCCCACACAACATTACCTTTGAAATTCATATACTCAACAATTAAATCAACCACATCTTTAATCGGTACTGCGTCTGATGTAGAAAATATTATTGGTTCACTGTCTGTATAATTTTCTAAAACCCACTCAGTTAGTTTAGCTATGTCTTTTGAAAAAATAAACTCTCTTAATGGTTTTCCAGTTCCCCATACCACGAAATCAGTATTATTCTTTTGTGCTAAGTAACACTTATGAATTAATGATGGTAGTACATGCCCAGTCTGAATGTTAAAGTTATCGTGTGGGCCGTATATATTTGTTGGTATTACCGAAACATACTCTATTCCATATTGTTCACGATAAGCCTTAATTTGTATATCGGCCATCCGTTTAGCGTAAGCGTATGGATAGTTAGAAAAGTGAGGTTCTCCGAGATGTACTTTTTGTTCGGTCAATGGAAACTCCACATCATCAGGAAATACACAAGTAGATAGAAAACAAACTAATCTTTCCACTCCAACTAATCTAGCAGCTTCAATCACATTTGTGTTCATCATAATATTATCATAAAAATATTCACCTTTATAATTCATATTACCACCGAGTCCACCTACTTTACCAGCACAATGTATTACTTTTTTTGGTTTATGATGATTAAATATATTTAATGTGGTCTCCCATTTTCTTAAATCACCATCTCTCGTGGATAACTTTGTTCCATGTTTTATTGCAGAACCGACTAAACCAGTTCCACCTGTTATTAGTATATCACTCATTTATTTATAGTAGTCTCCGTCTGTTCTTGTTCATGCATTAATATTATATCCTTTGGTATAGCACACATCATTTCACCCAAAATTCTTACCGCGTTATTTTTTTCTTCCCAAAAAGTTTCTTCATAATGATGTGGTAAATGTTTTGGAAATCTATATCCTTCATTCTCATGGGATGGCACCTCAAGTAATTTCATTTTGAAAAGGTGTGTCTCATAAAAGGCGTCCGTTGATAAAGATGAACCTGGTGAATCTTTAGCTTTATAAAACCAAAGTTTATCTCCTTCAGTATAACCACCATGATATTCTTGAGTTGTATATTTCCACAATCTACCAATAGGCATATACTTAACATTATTTTCAACTATTTCGGCTTCAATTTTTTTCCAACCCTCGTAATCTATTCTGTACTCAAAATCTTCACATAAAACAATCAAGTATTCTGTCTCTACAAGATTTACAAGGTCAAGAGTTACCTTACTCCAATCACGAGTTAAGTCATTGTTAAATGTTAAATTTTTTACATTATTTTCATATAACGATTTGACCTCTTCATAATTCTCTGTTGTATTGTAATTTATATAAAAAGGATAATCTCGGAACACCTCAGCCATTTTACCGATTTCCCTTTCAATTAGTTTTAATCTTGCTGGTTGTGTACAGATAAAATTTTGAACTATTGAAATCATATGTATTTTATTCCTTCAACGAAATTATGGGAAATTGGAAATTGTCGTTGTGATTCAAAACACTCGGAGTATCTAACACTCAAATGACTCGTACCACATTGGTTCGAGATATTTATTTTTGCTTTAGACTTTATGTATAGTTGAATTCTCAAGTCCATGTTTCTAAAATCTAATGCCTTATTAATAAATTTGAATGGTGTATCTTTGATTGGTTTATGTGTGAAATAAAAATAAGGTAATGGATTACTCTTTAAAACATCCACCATCACTTTACTATCTTTTGTAAAAGTATCCTCATGATGTTTTCCAAATTGTGTACCGAACCTATCTGACATTAAAAGACAACCAAAATCACCACCATCTGTTCTATCTTTTATTATGGCATTACCAAGTGTTTCTTCTTCTGCCGACCAATACATTTCAGGTTGACAATCTTCCATCTCTTTGTCCTCGAACTGCCAAAATTTCAGAATTTGTCTTATTAATGGTATATCGGTATTTGTTTTGTCGTAAACCCTATAGTGGTCGTTAAAAATCTCACCCTCAACAGAATCTACAAACTCATCTACATATGGATTATTCCTAAATATTGTTTCAACATTATTATGGTCTTTTCCAAATATTTTCCGTAATAAAGTTTTAGAGGGTACATTTACCTTACAATTTGGATACTTTTGTTTTAATAAACGAGGCATCGCAGATAAAATACCCCAATCACCTATACCACTTGCCATTCTTAAAATAGTAAAATTTTGAGCTTCTAAATATTCATCAGGCATCCTTAAACCCTCTTCCTCTTCGAAACCCAAATGTAATCTGTTATCAATATTATGTAATTCATCATCTACGACTCTTTGAAATATTGATAATTGTGTATTGGTAAATTTACAAATAACTCCCTCATGGTCTTTCAGTAACTTACCTGGTCGACAATCTGAACCCTCAGGCTCACCTATGTATTTTACCAACTCAAATCTTTCTTCTTTTTCAACTACCTCATCAACTGCATCTTTTACATCTTTTAGTCTACCTGGTGGTTTTGGTAAGCCATAATCATCAAATACAAGAATCATCGATTCATTTGGTTTTGTTAACCTACATGAATTATTAATGTCCATCATTACTGCAGGATACTCATGGACACAATCTATAAAAACCACATCAATATCAGAAAAATCCCAATTGGTATTATAGACATCTTTTTGTTGAAACTCTATGTTGGGTCTATCTTGATTTATATTCATTGCATACTGAAATAAATCTAAATTATTTTCACAGGTTATGACTTTTTTGAAAAGAAAGCTCAAGACTCTTGTTGTATAACCTTTATTAGTACCAATTTCTAAACAAGTTTTATTTCTCCACTCATCATCTTTGAAAAATTCAATTAGTTGATGTTTGAACTTTAGTGATGTTGTATCCTTATCTTGTCTTTTATCAGGTATATCTTTTAATATGATTTTAGCGTCTAACATTTAATTCCTTGCTAAAATTTTGATTATAATACAAGTTTTGCTGTTCTTGTTTTTGTATGGTTTTTGGATGGTATAAACTCAATTCTTCATGTGGTGGTAAATGAGCAAATGTTTTACAACCAATAATGTGTTCATGAAGTGGTCTTGTCCAACGAATATCACTATCACGGCGGAATACACGGGCTTGATAATCAGGATAGTTCACCCATTTCTTTTCTGTAACTCTCCAACCCCACTTTCTGATATGTTCGTCCTTCATACCATCGATAGTGTTGACTCTTGGTATCCATATTAAATCCACATTATTTATTTCTAATATTTGTTTGAGTTGTTGTAGTAGTATTTCATGTGGGTACTCATCTGCATCAATGTGAAATATATAATCTCCACTTGATTTTTCTATTACAGAGTTCTTGTGGTCGGCGAAGTTACCATCAAGTTTTCTATTATAGTGTATAACTCTACTATCAATGGAGTATAATTTTATTACATCCCTTACACCCTCATGATTACCATCCACACATATTACAACTTCATCTTGTTCTTCTATACCAACGAGAAGTTTACTTAATAACCTTTCAAGTTCATCAACTTCATTGTGAACTGTAATACCATAACTAATTTTCATTCTCTATCTAAACCAAATTTCCTTATTGTTGATTGGTCGACTGCATTTGCAAAATTATAATCACAAATCTCTACTTTGGACATTGAATCCAACTTGAGAGTTTTATACAATTTTGGTATTTGTCGAGTGATTGTTCCAATCCCTTTTTTATAAAACTGGATATTCTCCCTACCATCGGGTATCTTCATCTCTAAATATTCTTCACCCTTTACATCCATAACTTGAACACCATCAACCTCGTTCATTACAATTTTTAAATCTCTCAATGGTAGATAATCCATATCGAGACAATGTAACAATTTATCCCTCTCACTACCAGTGTAGGGATATATATTTAAAGCCATTACCAAATATCTTGATTTAGTCGCAGTTTTACTTTTATATCTAATCTCATAGATAGGGCCAGATTCAATATTTTTCGGCTGTACTACCGTTTTTCTTTTTACATTCTTAAGATGTTGTGCTAGATAGGCCATTTTTTAATCCATCGTTGACGATTCCCATAGCTTTACATGCTGATAGAAATTCATATTGTCCAAACTCCATTGCGTTGTCAACATCAAGTCTTTCGGTATAATACTCTCCATCTTTACCTGGTATTGGATAGTTTTTGGCTTCTTCTTCATCTACCTTTACCACCTTTGCCATTTTCCAAACCCATTCTGTAGGTGTTCCATCAGGATATATGATACCTAATTTACCCATGTTGACGACACTTGGATACCAATAAATATCGCGTTCACTATCTTTGACTGCTAGTTCACGGATTAATTGTGAAGTGTGTTGAATCTCACCGACCTTATCTTCTGTGTAATTGCTATGACTCATAAAACCACAATTAAAACACATGAATGAACTAAAATTTTCTTGGACATCTTCAAAACAGCTATCGTTATCAAAACATACTGGACAATCTATAACTCTTTCCATATTAATTCACCTTTTTAAGTTTTGGTAATCCCAAACCCTTGTTAATTTTCTTCAACTTAGGTAATTTTAAATCTACCTTTTGGGGTTGAACCTCAAATTCAGGTAAATATTTATCAAGTATTTCACCAAGTTTCTTAGTCATCTCTGATAGACTAAACTTAGTCTTATTTACAATGGATAATTTTTTGGCCTTAATTTGGTACTTACCATAATTTTTAAAAACTTCTTTCATAACATTACTAGCATATTGATAATTTACTTGATACCATTGTGTGCCTTCTACATAAAATTCTTTTGGAAAAGATGATTTTGGTGTATTTACTAAACCACCAGGTAATAATATTGCGTCTGTATTAAGAAAGTCCGTTTGACCACTCCAATTTGGAGCTATCACTGGTTTTTCACTCAATGAAGCTTCAAGTAATGGACGACCAAATCCCTCTCCGTGAGTAAACGAAAGATGAGCTTTTACTTTTGGATGATTGTAAAGTTGGTTTATTTCCTCGTCTCTCAAATCACCATGAAGTACATAAATGTTAGGTAAATCACCCTTTACATCTTTTCTTATATTATTGATTTTCTTGAGTATATCTTCTCGGTCTAAAATACAAGGTGTGGCCCCACTTGTTTTCAATATAAGTGCAGGTTTTTCTTTTTGATTTTTAAATGTTTCTAAAAATACTTTGACTAACATACCTAAATCTTTTCGGTCTTCTCCAAGATTACCTTGTAACCAATGACCCACTTGCAAAAAACAGAAATCCTCTTTGACTGAATCTAACTCTTGTAAAATATCCTTTGAGAATTCTTTAGTTGGTTTGTAAATATCAGTATCTGCACCTTCAAACAAAACTTCTACAGGTTTCTGATTTTCCACCTTACCAATTTTTTGTTTTGTCTTCTCATCGTGTTTATCAAATGATGTGTTTTCGATGGTATCCTTGACAAATTTTGCAGGTACAATGTTTAAATCCATTTTATTCAGACCCTCTAACCAATAAGCAGGACAAACAGTGGTTTCGATTCCAGCAGTTATACCAATATTAAATTTTGCAATGTTTTGAAATTCATTCGGTACTACTATGTGAATATGAACCTCAGGTTGTCTTTCTACCTCAGGTGACTTTAATAACCTTTTGATGATTGGTAAATCTTGAGGATTTTGTTCACTCAGAGCGTTTTGTGGTGTACTTCCCCACCTGACTGGCCAAATTCTAACATCATACTTATCTAATTCTATTAGTGACCTACAAATATCTCTACTATGTGCACCATATCCACTTCTTGTTCCTACAGGTGCCGTTACTAAAACCATTGGTTTCATAAAATCTCCTATACTTTATACATTGTAAATCGTTTACGAGGTGTCCACTTTTTAAAAGCCGTTTCCATATGGTCGATGAATCTTTGACACATATTTTTACAAGACATTCCTACTTCTTCGGTCAACATCCATTTTCGTCCCTTGAGACCAGCCGATTTTCTTTTTTCTTTTGGTGTTTCATACCATTCACGAAGTCTAATCGCTAAATCTTCCCATCTTGGTCTATCATCGAAAATATACGGTGTTGGTACTGAACCTTGTAGTGAACGACACGCTGGCCATATTGGTTTACACCACTCACCCCAAGTTAAATCAGCGTTATGTTCCCACTTGTCCCTATCATGGAATGAATGTATCTCTCTGTAATCCTCATATTTTACATGCTTACCATTCAATTCGAAACCACATTGGTCTTGTAGTCCACCAGTAACATTTACGATAATTGGAGTTCCAGCCATTACTGCCTCTGCTGTACCTAATCCAAATCCTTCATTACTAGCTATATTGACTTGTACATCTGCTATATTGTACATAAAATTCATTTGCTTATCTTCTAATTTTTGATGAGAAAATACAACATCATAATCAGGACATATATTTTCCACCACTGCGGGTAGGTCTGTCCCATTTTGGTCTATTGGTTGGGTGTGCATTATTAAGACACACTTTTTGGCCTTTTCTTTTGGAAGACCATCACAGAATTGTTTGAAACCCATTATCACATCAGCTGGTAACTTTCTACGAATATTTCTATTGTTCCAAAATACTTTAAAGTCATAATCTTTATTTTGTGTTACTTGTTTTCCAAACCCTTGAAGTTGCTTAAGTTCTTTTTCATCAGTAATTGGGTAAAATGTTTCCTCAGGAATTCCATGAGGTATATAAGTACAATCCCAATCCGTTCTTGGTTTCTTCTGAGCTACTTGTTCAACAATATTTACGGTTTGTTTTGATATGTTCATAATCAAATCCGAGCTTTCGTAGAAAAACTCGTTATATCTTGGATATGGTAAATCATCCCAAATGTTGTAGTAGAATATCGGTATCTGTTGTCTAATCTCATGTTCCATTTGGTATAACCAAACCCAAAATCTTGGGTCGGTATAATGAAGTATAGCGTCAGGTTTTTCTATATTCATTACCTGTCTGATTAGTTCTTGACTACCATAACCACTAACTGGATAAATTTTCAAAGAAGCGTCATCAACACCAGTTTCTTTTCTGACAGAATCATTCATATCGACAACCTTGCCCTCTTCAGGATGTTTTATCGCTCCCGCGACTTGTACCCAGTCAAATTTATCTAATGTTCCTAATACAAAATTTTTAGAAACCGTACCGACTCCACTGCTCATTCTGAGGTCATCCGATAACAATAATATTTTTTTCTTTGCCATATTAAAACCTACTACCACTTATTTTAAGTTCTTGGTGTTTCTTTATACTTGAATAATAATCGTCATCAGTAAGAAATTTATGAATTGAACGATTCACGAGTTTTTGTAATGTGAAGTCTTCGTTTAAAGATTTAATTTTAAACTTTTTATACAACCCATCTAAAACCTTTACTGATGTTAATTTAGTATTTGCCTTCATAACATCTCCATATATACATATATATAAGTATTCAACTATGTTAAAATAATCACCTTTTTATTTAATTTTTGTGCTTGTTCTACAGTATTCATAGTTCCGTTTGATTCTTTACCTTCAGGTACAAATGCTACAATATAGTCACTATACTCTGCTACTTGTTTATTCCTATCAAAGAAATTTTTTGGATAGTATCTTTTACCATAATGGTTTTTTTCTAAGATACAATGTTGATTATATTGATAATGTCTTGGTGGGAATTCCACATATTTCATATCGAATTCTAATGCAAACTTTTTGGCAAAACCATCCGCTCCCTTTGGTTGTCCACCACTTACTATTTCTACTTTATCTCCAAATTGTTCTTTTAACTTGAAGACAAATTCTTTTATTTTTCTACGATTTGTGTATTCTCTTGAACCAACGATACCAACTCGTTTCATTAATCGTTCCTCTTTTGTTTTCTGATTGGGGTATCGTTATTTTTGGGCTTGAGACAAAAAGCCAAGGTTTGTTTGAATTGGTTTAATCCATTTACAATATCACCCTTGTAACAAAATCTTGACCTTTCAGTATATTCCATATCATCTGGCACTATATCAAACCAAATAAATTCATTCCTATCCAAATCACTCGTTGGTTTGATAGTTGTTCTGAAATGTAATTTTTTCTCGTAGTTAGCGATAAATTTTTTCAGTTGTGTGGAAGTTAAATCATCCTCATCATACCAAAGATGAAGTTTGAATTGGTTTATCTTATAAATTTCATTTATTTTATCAATCACCCAATCCTCGATAATCGTATCAATAAAATCTGTCAATCTTAATCTTAGTCTAACTACATTCATGGTAAATCCTTACACTTTGTAAATGCCTTACAATCTTTCTTTGTCCT
>MDTC01257810.1_pt1 | contig 28789 bp, 29 predicted proteins | sample 811181 | NCBI WGS metagenome assembly MDTC01 (sample SAMN05326644, study PRJNA326480) | marine metagenome | isolation source: seawater | place: Pacific Ocean: North | collected 2011 | reverse complement strand
GCACCATATAGTTTAGGCTAATACCTCTAGTAATAGTGCAACTTGTGCTGCTAAGATTATGATCAAATAGAACATTCAGCTTGCAGCAGATTGCTGAGCGGGCCGATATTCGGGTTCGAGAAGCCCGCTATTGTACTCTTTTTGAAGACGGGATTCGCCCTATGAAGAAAATTCTTCCGTCCCTGGCATTAGCTATAGCAACCTGTTGGGCTACTATTCCGCTAGTAGCTGCTGAAGTTTTTCGTGAAGATCATCCAGATCGATACCAGGTGAAAGAAGGTGATACGCTTTGGGAAATTGCTTCAATATTTCTGACGGATGCCTGGATGTGGCCGGATATCTGGCACGTAAACCCAGATATAGAGAACCCTCACCTGATATATCCAGGCGATGAGATTTTCTTCACCTATGTAAATGGGGAGCAGCAGTTATCCCTTGCACGTGGCGTTGAATCAGAGACCATTGCTTTGAGACCAGCGCAGGCGGTCAGGAAAGGAGATAGGTCTGAAAAGTTGAAACCGAGTGTTCGCTCGTCCCCGCTGGTAAGTGCTATCCCAGCAATCCCGCTGGATGCGGTAGCAAGCATGCTTACCACCGGGAGGATTGTTGAACAGGATACCTTGAAAGAGGCCCCCCACATCCTGGCTGGTACTGCAGACAGGTTGGTATTTGGGCCGGGAGATGAGTTTTTTGCCAGAGGCGACTGGGATGGTGAAACCAAAATTTATGGCATTTTCCGTGAAGGCAACGTTTATCAGGATCCCGATACCGACGAGGTACTGGGATTCGAAGCACGGGAAGTTGGCCTGGCCAGGGTTGTATCGAGCGATGGCACGCTGCGTACATTTGTGCTGCAGAATGTGAAGGAAGATGTTCGACTAGGGGATCGATTGCTGCCAACGGAGGAAAGGCGTGTGGAGTCTACCTTTTATCCGAAACCACCCTCTAGCGACATTAGGGGAGCCATTATGACTGTCCTTGGGGGTGTCACCCAGGTAGGCAAGAATGACGTTGTTGTGGTGAATCGCGGCAAGGCGCATGGGCTCGATGTGGGTAATGTATTGGCGATCCATAAGCACGGTTCGGTCGCCCGAGACCGATATACCAGGGAATTGGTTCAACTACCTACCGAGCGTGCTGGTATCCTCATGGTATTTCGCAGCTTTGATAAAATGTCATACGGCCTGGTTCTACAGACCGATGAACCGCTGCGTGTTGGTGATGAGGTGCTTAACCCCTGACCAACTGCTTACCTGCACTTTTTCAGCACTCGCAAAAAATCAACCACTTAACATCATTGATCTGCTGCCGATACGTCCTGTATCGGTCTGCTTTTCAGCAGCCCGCTAGTTGATATTCGGGATATTGGTACTGCCTAGTCAGGTGATATCTGGTACGAACTTACGATATTGACTATCGAATAGCTGTTTCTGAATGTCGATGTTCTGTCTTCTCAATGAGGATACTTCAGGATGGACATTCAAGAGACCACCGACCTTTTGCTGCTGTTTCGGATCCTTGAAGACAAGCCGGTTCAACTCTCAAGATTGCTCAGACATTTTGGTTCCACACAGGCAGTGATCCACTCGCTTCCTGAAGTAGCTGTATCAGGCGTGAACAAGAAGACAGTCGGGCACTTGCAGCATCAGATGTCCACACAGCGATACAGGGATAAACTACAGCGAAAAGTTGACTCAGACCAGCGTTGGCTGCAGGGCAAAGACAATCACCTTTTGGTTCTGGATACTCCTGACTACCCGGATTTGCTGGCCGAGATTAGTGATCCCCCTGTACTAGTCTTTTGCAGGGGGGATCTCGAAGCGATCAAGGCACTGAAGATTGCCATAGTGGGCAGCCGAAATCCCACCGTCGCTGGCACCAGGCACGCAGGGGAATTTGCACGCGCATTTGCATCACTGAGTATCGCGGTTACCAGTGGCCTGGCATTGGGTATAGATTCAGCGGGTCATCGTGGTGCCCTGGCAGCTGGAGGATTAACTCTCGCGGTGCTCGGGTCAGGTTGTGATGTTATCTACCCCATGAGGCATAGACAGCTTGCCAGACAAATATGTGAGAAGGGCCTGCTGGTCTCAGAATTTCCGCTAGGCACCAGAGCATATCCAGGCAACTTTCCACGGCGAAACCGAATTGTCACTGGCCTGTCTCTCGGTACCTTGGTGGTGGAGGCGCAGGAGCAGGGCGGCTCCCTTATTTCTGCTCGTCTCGCTATGGAACAAGGCTGAGAGGTGTTCGCGGTTCCAGGCTCCATCCATTCGAAGCAGAGTCGAGGTTGCCATCAACTGATTCGTGATGGTGTGGTGCTTAGCGAAAATCCAGAGTAGGTGCTCCAGGAACTGGGCAGCCTGGCACAGTTCCAACTGATGGCACAAAAGCAACCGGCTGCCGATACCCTGTCACCAGCAAAAAAGCACATTCTCAATCATCTTGGTGCAGAGCCCATGGTCGCAGATCTGCTTTGCACGACCCTTGGGGTGGAAGTATCGGTATTACTGGCACAACTGGTAGAGCTGGAAATTGACAGATATATCGTGAGTGAAGCGGGAGGATATAGTCTGGTGGGATAGTCCTGGCGAGAGAGCTGTTGAATCGGGAGGGTTAGTGGGGTAACGTCCCTTTCCCCTTTAGTAAGGATATTCCCATGTCATCAGTGTTTGTTGCCATCCTGATGGGTTCAGATTCTGACCTGCCCGTTATGGAAAATTCCGTTGAGATACTCAAGAAGCTGGATATAGATTACGAGGTCCGGGTTACCTCTGCGCATCGCACTCCGGAAGATACCCGTGAATATGTGCTTGATGCCGAACAAAGAGGCTGTGCGGTATTCATCGCTGGCGCAGGTATGGCGGCACACCTTGCTGGTGCTGTTGCTGCACATACGGTGAGGCCTGTCATCGGTGTGCCCATTGATGCAGGTCCCTTGAAGGGAATAGACGCACTGCTTTCCACGGTACAAATGCCTGGTGGGATACCAGTAGCCAGCGTGGCAATTGGCAAGTCCGGGGCAAAAAATGCGGCCTATCTTGCTGCCCAGATTATCGCGGTCACGAATGCTGACATGAAAGTGGCACTGGAAAATGAACGAGCTGCCAATGCAGAATCAATTCGGCAGAAGAACAGAGATCTACTCCCCTAAATCATGGTCAGCAAGATGATCCGTCTGATCAAGGGAAAGAGCCTTCTCACCTGCGTCGGTTTGCTGCATGGCGGCTAGAAATTCAGACTGGCGAATGGATCATGTTGTAAAACAGGTTTGTAGAGGGGCTGTCATTGCCTATCCAACCGAAGGTGTTTGGGGTTTGGGGTGCTCCCCATATTCTTTGTCGGCGGTGTCCAGAATTTTGAAACTCAAGAAGCGATCCTGGGAACAGGGCCTTATTTTGGTTGCTTCGTCCATTCAACAGCTCAAGCCCTTCCTCACTGGCTTGCCTGAGGAATCCCTTGGTCAGCTTAAAAGTGATTGGCCGGGACCTGTTACCTATCTGGTTCCGGATAATGGCTGTTGTCCTCTATGGATAAAAGGAGCACACAATTCAGTGGCGCTGCGAATGTCAAGTCACCCGGTAATCCGGGATCTTTGCCAGCGGCTGAAATCTCCGCTGGTCTCTACATCTGCCAATCTCAGCGGCCGAATAGCGGCGATCAGCCAGTTGCAGGTGCGTAAGAATTTTCCGGTGGGTGTCGATGCTATCGTGCCGGGCACCGTAACAGATGCTCATAGTGTGAGTGAGATTCGGGACCTGGCTACCGGGAAAATTCTGAGGAAGCGGAATAGTGGATAGTCAGAAGCTTGCAGTTCTCGGTAATCCGGTGGCTCATAGCCGGTCGCCTCAGATTCACCAGGATTTCGCAAGACAGACGGGAGTGGAACTGGATTATAGAAAAATTGTCGTTCCCGATGGCAAGTTTCACGAAGTTGCGGGGGATTTTATCAGTGTCGGCGGAGTTGGGTTCAATATCACTCTGCCCTGCAAAGGTGATGCCTATGACCTGGCTGAGCTCCGGTCAAAATCGGCTACAAGAAGCAGGGCTGTCAATACTATTGTGGCGGGGGCCGCCGGTGGGATCTTTGGGGACAATACAGATGGTGCGGGCCTTGTTCGCGATCTGACACAGAACCTTGAATGGAAAGTGGCCAATCAGAGGCTACTGGTACTAGGAGCAGGTGGCGCCGTTCGCGGAGTCCTTTGGGATCTGCTGCAGGCGGGGCCCCAATACATTCACCTATACAATCGAACTTCTTCCAAGGCCATCGCAGTGGTTGAGCAGTTGGGAGATAGTCGAATTACTGCCAGGGAGCTGGACGATCTGGAGCAGGGCTATGACCTTGTGATCAATGGCACCTCAGCTGGTTTGTCGGGCAAGGTGCCAGATTTGCCGGAGAATATTCTTGGCAAGCATTCGCATTGTTACGATATGGTATATGGTTCTGGAACAACGACCTTCAATGAATGGTGTTTGTCGACCAGCAAGTGTGAGGTTGCCGACGGCCTGGGTATGCTGGTGGAGCAGGCTGCTCTTTCCTTCAAGCTTTGGTTTGCGGAAGAAGTTCAAACCAGGGAACTCATTGTGTCCTTGAGAGAAACTACCAGACCCATGTCCTGAACCTCCCTAGGAGAGGACTATTTATGAGTAATCCACTAATTCAAAACAGTGAACTCCCACCCTTTGGAGAAATCGAGGTCGATCATGTCAAACCGGCAATCGAGCAGTTACTCGAGGAAACCAGGGTAACCATAGATGAATTGCTCAAAGCTGGTGCGGATGATTGGGAGTCGCTGGTACATGTACGTGAAGAAACCGAAGACAGACTAAGCCAGGCTTGGTCTCCGGTTGGTCATATGAACTCAGTGGTCAGCACCGATGATTTGAGGGAGGCCTACAACCATTGTTTTCCGTTGCTCAGTGACTATTCCTCAGAAATGGGACAGAACCCACAACTCTATGCGGCTTACGTCAAAATCAGAGAGTCTGCAGGATTCAGTGATTTATCAATTGCACAACGGAAAGTTATCGACAATGCCCTGCGGGATTTTCGCTTGTCAGGCATTGATCTTGGTGCCGAGCAGCAGGAGCTATTTACGGAAATCAGCAAAAAGCTTTCAGAGCTCAGCAGCAAATTCAGCGACAATGTGCTCGATGCCACTGGAGCATGGAGTAAGCTTATAGTTGATAAAGGCCAGCTCGCTGGACTACCGGAGACTGCGCTGGGTCTTGCGAGGCAGGCTGCAGACCAACGTGGGGAGGAAGGTTACCTGTTTACGCTCGATATCCCGAGTTTTATGCCGCTACTGACCCACTGTGATGATTCGAATTTGCGTCGTGAGGTTCACGAAGCGTTTGTCACGCGGGCATCTGATATCGGACCGGGTGAAGGCCAGTGGGATAACTCCGGCTTGATGCTTGATATTCTCACACTGAGAAAGGAGCAGGCAGGTCTCTTGGGCTTTGGTAACTTCGCCGAAAAATCACTGGCGAAGAAGATGGCCGATTCAACCAGTGAGGTTTTGGGATTTCTTGAGGAGCTGATCGCCAAATCAAAGCCCATGGCCGAAAAGGAGTTTGCTGAGCTTGGTGACTTTGCCCTTACGGAATATGGGGTTGGCGAATTGAATGCCTGGGATGTTGCTTACTTTTCCGAGAAGCTGAAGAAGCAGAAATATGAAGTGTCCGAGGAAGAGCTTCGACCCTATTTCCCGGCACCGACGGTCATCATTGGCATGTTTGAAGTAGTCAGGCGCCTCTTCGATATTGAGATAAAAAGGACCGATGGAGTCAATACCTGGCATGAGGATGTCACCACCTATGATATTTACAAGGATGGGGAAGTTGTAGCTAGGTTCTATCTTGATCTGTATGCCAGGGGCAAGAAACAAGGTGGTGCCTGGATGGATGAATGCAGGGTTCGCCGGGTAAGACTGGACGGAACCCTGCAGCTCCCGGTCGCCTATCTAACCTGCAACTTTACCCCCCCCGTGGGAGATGATCCGGCTCTCCTGACACACAATGAAGTCGTCACCCTGTTCCATGAATTCGGCCATGGTATTCACCAAATGCTGACCCGGGTGGAGTGCGCCGGCGTGTCAGGAATAAACGGCGTTGCGTGGGACGCGGTTGAACTACCCAGCCAATTTATGGAGAACTGGTGCTGGGCCCAGGAGGCTCTGGGATTTATTTCAGGTCACTATCAGAGCGGAGAGCCGTTACCAGATGAATTACTGGAGAAGATGCTCAAGGCCAAAAACTTTCAATCCGCCATGGCAATGGTCAGGCAACTTGAATTCGCGCTGTTTGATTTTCGCTTGCATGTTGAATTCGAGGAAGGTAACAACAATCAGGTTCAGCGGATACTAGACGAAGTTCGAGACAAGGTGGCGGTGGTGCCAGCGGTAGCACAAAACCGGTTTCAAAATGCCTTTTCACACATATTTGGGGGAGGTTATGCGGCTGGCTACTACAGCTACAAATGGGCTGAAGTGCTTTCTGCTGATGCTTTTGCCAAATTTGCAGAAGATGGTATTTTTAACAGACAGACGGGAGAGGAGTTCCTTTCCACCATATTGGAACAAGGCGGCTCCTGCGATGCAGCCGAACTATTTTTGGCCTTTCGTGGCCGGGAACCCAGTGTAGATGCGCTGTTAGCCCAGGACGGAATCGTTGATTTAGAGCCGGTCTAAGCGAAACCTGCCAAAAATTAAGCAACCTTGGCGCGATTTAGATAGAATTCACAATCCTGCGTCCAAATCTGAATCGGTGTGACTGAACTTACTCCTGAAGTCAAAATGACTGCCAGTTGGCGTGACTACCTCGAGATGTGCAAACCTCGAGTCGTTCTGCTGATGTTGTTGTGTACCCTGGTCGGCATGTTTCTCGCTACGACGGGCATGGTGTCATGGGACATCCTTGTCTTCGGTAACCTGGGCGTTGCGCTTGTGGCAGGTTCTGCAGCGGCGCTGAATCATCTCGTTGATGCTGGCATTGATGCGAAGATGGCACGCACCAGCAATCGGCCCGTTGCCCAGGGCAGGGTCAGCAATCTGCATGGCTACATATTTGTGGGGGTTACCGGCGTTGCCGGCATCACGATCCTGGCGTTTCTTATAAATCCACTGACAGCCTGGCTGAATCTAGCTTCCTGGTTTGGCTATGGGATTATTTACACCCTCTACCTGAAGCGGGCTACACCACAGAATATTGTTATTGGTGGATTGTTTGGCGCGGCGCCACCCCTGTTTGGCTGGACGGCTGTAACCGGCACCATTGACGGAGGTGGCCTGCTGTTGGTCCTAATTATTTTCGCCTGGACGCCACCACATTTCTGGGCGCTTGCCATTGATCGTATGGAAGAATATCGGAAGGTGGATATTCCAATGTTACCGGTCACCCATGGAGAGTATTACACCAAGATCTACATCCTGCTGTACACCGTCATTATGATTTTGGTCACCGTTTTGCCTTATTTGATCGGGATGAGTAATTTGCTCTATCTAGTCAGCGCTCTGGCACTGGGAGCTGGTTTCCTCTATTGGAGTCTGAATATGCTGTTTGGCAGCAACCCCCGGGCGCCGATTGAAACCTTTAAGTACTCCATCTTCTATTTGATGGCGTTGTTTGTCGCCCTGCTTGCAGATCACTACATCCTGCCCGTAAGTTAGTTGCTATCTGGAATTTTGGCATATAGCTCATTTCTTCGCGGGCAACTAACCTGCTCACAGATCAATGAACTCAACAAGTTAGCCCGCCTTGATATCCGGCCGGGTGGTTATTGCCACCGCCGTTTTGTTTCTTGGCGTCGCCATAGCCGCCCTGATGCAGGTCTTTGGCTATGGCAGATTACCGATCTACTCAAGCCTGTACGCTGACTTGCCGCTTCTGATCATGGTCTTAGTCTCAATCCGGTACGGGCTGCGGCACATCGAAGACAGATCTGAAAGGTACTTTTGGAACCTGCTATCACTGGGTTTTTGCGTATGGCTTGCTCAGGTAGTACTGGTGTTGGTCACCCAAAGCAAAACGTTCAGACCGGTAGAGGTAGGGTTTACCAGCAGCTTGCTCTTTTTTCTGTTCTACGTATCCTTGATGCTGGGGCTTGAGAGTCAACCGCACTTGGCAGTGGCGAGTACTCCGGGTCTCCTGCGCCTGCTTGACAGGCTAGGTGTGCTAGCTTTCTTTATTGGCGTGTTGTTGTACTGCGAGATAACGCCTCTCCTGATAGAGTCCGATTCCATCCAGGCCTCATCCTGGATGGTTTATGTTGTCTTCGATCTGTACCTGTCCCTGAGGCTGATCGGATTCATCCGCGTAGCCCGCGAAAGGCACTGGCAGCGTATATACGGCTGGTTGCTGATAGCGGTCCTGCTCTGGTTTGTGTCTGACATCCTGGGGCTGGCTATAGTTATCGGAATTATTGGAGATCAAGAACCCTATGGTATGTTCGATCCGTTCTTTATCTTCAGTTTAGTCTCCGTTGTGATCGCAGCCCGTTCGCGTGAACTATCGCGGTTGGAGAGAGCGACAGAGCTGAGAATAGAACCATTGTATGCCCTTCATATGGGACCGCTGATATTTTATGCAATGATGTTTCCGCTAATTCACATAGGCTTTACCAAGTCGGTGCTATACAGCCCATCTCTAGCCACGGTTCGCGAGACACTTGTGCTGACCTTTCTGATCCTGCGGACCAGCCTGGCATTAAGGTACCCCTGACTTCAGGATACAACCCTGATGCCAAAATGTTAGATAACGATCTACGCCAATTACTCGAAAAACCCTATTCTCGCTCCATGCTCGCTCGGACATTGAGGGAAGTTTTGGGCGGTAAACCAGATTGATTCCGGCCTGCTTTCAGGAAAGCCTGGCGGCAAGGCGCATATACTCATTAGGATCTTTCAGGCGATTGCCTTCAACACCACTTAGCAATCTTGTTAGTGTAAAACGGGCACAGGCAGCCAGTTGAAAATTCGGTAACGACTCGCGTTCCTCATTTTCAAGGGGGCGCTTGGATTCATATCCCTGGATAAAGCTTTCACTCAGCTCAGCACTGATATCGTTCTGTTCAGTTCTGCACCATTCATTGATGGTGATAGCAATATCCTGGATAAGGAAATCGTTGCAGGCACGGTAAAAGTCGATGACACCAGTTAACTTTTCTCCTTCGAACAGGGCATTGTCTCGAAATAGGTCGCCATGTGTAATGCCCCTTGGTAAAGACAACTCGCTTATATCTGCATATTCATCGGCGATCTTTTTTAGGAGAAGCCGATCTTCTTCCTGAAGCTCGTGTTCTAGGTTCTCTATTGTACGAAACATCCAGTCAACATCAAAAGGATTCGCGCGGTACAGATTAGTGGTGGCGAGCGCACAGTGAATCTCTCCCAGCATCTGGCCTATTTCGATGCAGTGATTGGCCGATATTTGTACCGGGTGTTTGCCGGCCAGTTTGGGAACCAATACCGTTGGTTTCTCACAGAATGTTGTGCTGGTCATGTTTTCAAGTGTCTGCTGCGGTGCTGGAACTGGCAGCCCATAGTGAGACAGGTGCATCAAAAGGCTGTTAAAGAATGGAATTTCCTCAAAGGTCAGAATTTCCATGATCGTGAGTACGAAATTCCGCTCTTGATCATGTTTTCTGGTTATAACAAAGTAGTTGGAATTTTCGATTCCGGCTCTTATGGGTGTCCAGGAAATCAGATTACCAACATCAAAATTGAGGAGAAACTCTTCGAGTGCGTCCTGGGAAAATGTCGTAAATGCTGACATTTTTACCAGTCAAGAATGACCCATTGTGGATACAATCTCTTTTTGTGATCAAGGCTCTGATAATGGGCGGACCCGTCAGCAGGGACCATGTAGTAGGGTCTGCCTGCCTTCGGTACTATCTTTATCATGATCAGTACGCCATTGCTTCGATATTCAAAGATGGTCCGTTCTTCACCTTCGATGATTTCAATATTATCTTCGTCAATATCGCCCACAGAGGGCCGTGCACTCAAACTCGCAAAGTGGAAAAGTGTGCAGAGCACCAAAAATATACAAGCCAATTTGGCTACTTGATCAGGAACAATTGAAATACGCAGTGGGTTCACAGTATTGTTTGGTCTTTCCAGACGGGTGAAATTGATAGCGATGAAAGATGACTACCAACTGGTGTTAATAGACGGCTCATCGTACCTGTTTAGAGCTTACCATGCACTACCTTCATTGATGAGCTCCAAGGGTCAGGCTACGGGTGCTGTAAGGGGCGTAATCAGCATGATCAGGAAGCTGATGAAGGAGTATCCCGATAGTCATCTGGCGGTTGTATTTGATGCCAAAGGGAAGACATTTCGCAATGACATATACGCGGAATACAAGGCTAATCGCCCGCCCATGCCCGATGAACTGAGAAGTCAGATAGCACCGATCCAGGAAATTGTTACACATATGGGATTACCCCTTTTGGTCGTTGAAGGCGTTGAGGCCGATGACGTTATCGGCACGCTCGCCAGACAGGCGACCGAGGCCAAAATGGACGTGCTTATTTCTACCGGGGATAAAGACCTGGCGCAGTTGGTCAATGAGCATGTCACCTTGATTAACACTATGACAGATACCCTTATGGATATAGATGGTGTCCTGGAGAAATTTGGTGTGCGCCCTGAGCAAATAATTGACTATTTGGCGCTGGTTGGGGATACCTCAGATAACATCCCGGGCGTACCGAAATGTGGACCAAAAACAGCCGTCAAATGGCTCTCCGCATATGGATCCATGGCGGGTGTTTTGGACAATGCCGATGATGTCAAAGGCAAGGTTGGTGAGTATTTGCGTGAGTCTACTTCGTTTCTGCCCATGTCTTATGAGCTTGCCACCATAAAGCAGGATGTACAGTTGGATCAGTCCATTGATGATCTGAAGATTACCGAAGCAGATGATGTCAGGTTGAAGGAACTGTTCACCGAACTCGAATTTAAGGCCTGGGTGGAGGAGCTACCGGGAGCTGAGATCGAGGTTGAGCGCAGACCGGCTGTCAGCACCAACTATGAAACGGTGTTTACTGAAGACGCATTGGATAAATGGATTCAGAAACTGGCATCAGTTTCCAGTTTCGCTTTCGATACTGAAACTACGAGTATTGATTATATGAAAGCTGAGTTGGTTGGTGTTTCGTTTTCCTGTGAGGTTGGGAAAGCGGCCTATGTACCGCTAAACCATGATTACGAAGGGGCGCCAACCCAGTTGCATACCGACTATGTACTACAAAAGTTGCGTCCCTTGTTGGAGGATTCTTCGCGAACAATCATTGGCCAGAACCTCAAATATGATATGAGTGTATTGGCACGCTACGGTATTGGCCTCGAAGGAATTGCCTTTGACACAATGCTTGAATCATACATTTTGAACTCCACGGCCTCCCGCCACAATCTGGATGACCTGGCTCTGAAATACCTCGGGCACGAAACCGTTCATTTTGAAGATATAGCGGGTAAGGGCGCCAAGCAGGTGACGTTTAACCAGGTGGTGGTTGATATTGCCGCCAATTACGCCGCTGAGGATGCGGACATATCACTGCAACTACACCAGGCATTGTGGCCCAGGCTTGAAGAGATCCCGTCACTGAAGTCGGTGTTCAGTGAGATTGAACTGCCACTGGTGAGCATCCTTTCAAGAATTGAGCGAAATGGAGTGCTGCTTGATCAGCAGCTGCTGAATGAACAGAGCAAACAACTTGAACAGAGGTTGGCCAGGCTTGAGGAAGAAGCCTACTCGCTTGCGGGGGAAGAGTTCAATCTCGGCTCCCCTAAACAGCTGCAGAAGATTTTTTTTGAAAAATTGCAATTGCCGATTATCAAAAAGACACCAAAGGGACAACCATCGACGGCCGAACCTATCCTCCAGGAGCTTGCATTGGACTATCCACTTCCAAAAGTCATATTAGAATACCGTGGCCTGAGTAAGCTTAAATCCACCTATACGGACCAACTGCCCAAACAGGTTAATGGAGAAACAGGCAGGGTTCATACCTCGTATCATCAGGCTGTCACCGCGACAGGAAGACTGTCGAGTACTAATCCCAATTTACAGAATATCCCGATACGTACCGAGGAAGGCCGCCGCATTCGAAAAGCATTTGTAGCCCGCGAAGGGTATGAGTTGATTGCAGCGGACTATTCACAAATTGAATTGAGGATTATGGCTCATCTGTCAGAGGATGAAGGACTGGTAACAGCATTTAGAAATAATCTGGACATTCATCGGGCCACTGCTGCCGAGGTTTTTGGCCGAACCCTTGAGGGCGTTTTGGACAATGAGCGGCGCAGTGCTAAAGCGATAAATTTTGGGTTGATCTATGGCATGTCTGCCTTTGGCCTGTCCAGGCAGTTGAATATCCCCATGAAGGAAGCCCAGGAATATATTGACCTGTATTTTGAACGATACCCGGGCGTCAAAGAATACATGGACCGCACCCGCATTGAAGCGGCGGAGCATGGGTTTGTCGAAACAATATTCGGCAGGCGACTCTATTTGCCCGAGATTAATGCCAGCAATTTTCAGCGCCGTCAGGCTGCCGAGAGGACAGCAATCAATGCACCAATGCAAGGTAGTGCTGCAGATATAATTAAGCGAGCAATGATTAAAGTAGATGCTTGGCTAAAAGAATCAGAACTGGATGCACAGATCACGATGCAGGTACATGATGAATTAGTCTTAGAGATCAACAAACGCGATACAGAGACAGTAGTAGCTGGTGTTAGGGAACGAATGGAAGGAGCTGCCGATCTGAACATACCGCTCGTAGTAGAAGTTGGCATTGGTGCAGACTGGGATGCTGCTCACTAGCGTCCTACCGTTTAGTTGAATTTAGTGACCGTTTACAAAAAACTCAACTTCCTGGGAACTTTATTGGTGGGGGTTAGTCTGAATATATGAAACAGCAGTGTTGTTTCGGATACAAGCTTCGGTGATTTATCTCCCCTTAAATAGCCGAAGTATGGGCTCTGGTCACCCCCCTTTTAGGTGATCAGGGTCCGTTCTTTTTTAGTTCCTTCATTTGCTCTCAGCTACTTTCAGGTAGTTCGGTCTCCAGCCATTCAGTCATAACGCTGATAAGCTGATCGAGCCCGATAGCCTCGGTGGAGGAAAAAAGCTGGATGGTAACCGATTCCGGTAGTTCCCTCTGGGTTTTCAGCAGCGTATTGTTTCTTGCTCCGCTCTTCAGCTTGTCAGCCTTGGTGAGCAGGATATGAAGGGGCATGTTAGCGGAATTGCTCCACTGCAACATCATTTCATCAAACTCCCGAAGGGGATGGCGGATATCCATTAGCAGTATTAGACCCTTTAGACACAGCCTGTTACGCATGTATTCATCCAGGTGCTGATGCCAATGCGCCTTCAATGCAGTGGGCACCTTCGCGTAGCCGTAACCAGGCAGGTCAACCAGTCGCTGGAGACCGGACAACTGGAAAAAATTTATCAGCTGCGTTCTACCGGGCGTCTTGCTGGTTCTTGCCAGCTTGCGTTGATCGGTTAGGGTATTTATCGCGCTCGACTTGCCCGCGTTTGATCGTCCACAGAAAGCGACCTCTGCTCCCTGATCATCGGGGCACTGGCTCAGGGCGGACGCGCTCTTCAGGAAAGTAGCTTTATTGAAATCAATGCTCAAGGTTCCGGCCGGTTGGTGAATGAAGTTATTGCACTGAGAGTGCTATATAATGCGTCGGCCATTCTATCATTGCATGTATATAAAACTGCAAAATGAAGTAGTGTGGCGCTATTCGGTACGAAGGCAGACCTAACAGTAGGAATGAAAGCTGCAGGTCAGGAATCTGTATGGGAACACGAGGTGATTAGACCGGGTCTAATATTCAATCTGGGCGGGGTATCAAGTGAGATGATTAGAAAAGTAGCAATAGTCTTAGTGTGTTGGCTAGCCGGTAATATGGCTGTAGGCGAAAGTTTCGACTACGAAGAGGGAACCCACTATGCGGAGCTGGTGATTCCCCTCAAGACCGGCAACAAAGACAAGATTGAGGTTACGGAGTACTTTTCCTATGGCTGCCCCCACTGTTACCAGTTTGATCCAATGATCACGGCGTGGGAAGAAAACCTAGAGGGGGATGTCTCATTTAGTCGAACCCCGGCAATCTGGAATAAAGATTATCAGGTTTATGCCCAAACATACTATGCGGCAAAGGCATTGGATATATCGGAGAAATTGCATACACCTTTGTTTCAGGCCATCCATGCACAGAGGAAACGTCTGAATGATCCAAAACTCATGGCAGTATTCTTCTCAGATTTTGGCATTGACCCAGTAGATTTTGCCAAGGTTTACAATTCCTTTGGTGTACGAGCCAGTGTCCAACAGGCGGAGGCCAGGGGCAGAGCCTATCGTTCGGGAGGCGTTCCAGCAATTATTGTCAATGGAAAATACCGTATTGAAAGCCAGATGGCGGGCAGCAACAGCAATATGTTGCGAATAACAGATTATCTGGTTCAGAAAGAGAGAGATATGATGAAAAGTCAGGAATCAGCTTCTGACTAGTTGCGTCTGCACGAATACTGTCAGGGTTGCGTTAACGATGCAGGACCAAAGCCAGATTCTGCTGCTCCCAGTTCGTCACGGGCTTCGTTAACTCGCCGCTTCAGGTATTTTCCAGGTTTAAAGTGGGGCACGAACTTTCCTGGTTTCTGGATCCCGACCTCTCCCGTTCTGGGATTTCTCACGGTTCTAGGTTTGCGGTAGTGATTGGTAAAGGTTCCAAAACCTCGTATTTCGATACGCTCTCCACCAGCAAGACTCTCGGACATTATCTCGATCAAGGTGTGGACTGCCAGGTCAACATCCCGGCTAGTAAGCTGGTCTAGCTTGTCCGACATCCGTTTGATTAGTTCAGATTTATTCATTGAGCCATATAAGGGAAGTACACTAGGCCTATATTACAAATATTGGTTTAACAATCAACATCTTATGACTAAATACTAAAGTATTTAATCAATAACGGCTATAACGGACTGATTGTGTTGATGCGAAGTCGCTTATTACCGGGTCATCATTGAATCGTCCAGGCCTTTCGCATAGAATTCGCCATGGCGCGTCCCAGTGGCAAATTTACTCTCTATTTCCCCTATCATTCCTGCGCACTTTTTCCGAAAAGAAGCAGCCAAGCGTTCGCTATTGGCCGATACGCTTTTTTTCTCCTGAATTTTGATATCCGCCTCAATCGTGGCATAAAGCCAGCCTATGGAGTTTTTTAATGGCAACAATACTTGCAGACACATCCCGTACTTTTAGTGAATATTTATTGATTCCCAGACTGACTCGAAAGAATCTGAGTTCAGATGTGGTTGATTTACAAACTCCCCTATCCGCGGTAGAGCCAAACCAACCGCCGCGTTTTAGTGTGAACATACCTGTCGTATCCGCCTGCATGCAGTCGGTATCGGGGACCGACCTTTCGATTTCTCTTGCTCGCCAGGGTGGCTTGAGCATGGTGTTTTGCTCCCAGCCTATCGAATCCCAGGTCGAAATGGTGCGACAGGTAAAGACTCATAAGGCAGGTTTCGTCACAAGCGCTTCAAATGTAACCGCTGATACAAAACTCAGCGATATTGTAAGGCTGATGGATCAATCAGGTCATTCAACTGTGCCCGTAACGGGTGATGGGACGGCTGTAGGCAAGCTTTTGGGAATAATTACTGACAAGGACTTCTGGGAATTTGAGGATAACCTGGACAATCGGGTTGGCGAGCACATGACGTGCATCGAAGATGTTATCCATGGAGTTGATGGAATCAGCCTGCGAGAAGCAAACAACCTGCTACACAAACACAAGAAAGACTGTTTACCGATCCTTGATAAAGCTGGAAACCTAACGTCACTTGTATTCAAGAAGGACTATGTTGACCATCGCAGGCATCCCCTGGAGTTACTCGATGATTCCAAGCGGCTGTGTGTGGGTGCTGCGATTAACACACACGACTATAGGGAACGTGTACCGGAACTAGTCAATGCCGGTGCAGATGTCCTTTGTTTTGACTCGTCAGATGGGTTTACAGAGTACCAGATGGATGGAATCAGGTGGATTCGTGATAACTTTGGAACCGAGGTGGTAATAGGAGGGGGCAACATCGTTTCAGCTGAAGGTTTTGAATACCTTGTTAGCGAGCCCGGAGTGGACTTCATAAAAGTTGGAATGGGCGGTGGTTCAATTTGCATTACCCGTGAACAGAAAGGGGTAGGCCGCGGGCAGGCATCCGCATTGCTTGATGTGGCCCGGAAGAGGGATGAATATTTTGCTGAAACGGGTCGATACATTCCTTTGTGCTCAGATGGGGGACTGGCCAATGACACGCAAATTGTGATCGCACTGGCCATGGGTGCTGATTTTGTGATGATGGGCCGATACTTTGCCATGACTGAGGAAAGTCCTACGCCCAAGACCTCCATCAACGGTCAGATGTACAAACCATATTGGGGCGAAGGCACCCATCGGGCTCAAAACTGGCAGCGATATAGCGATGGAATGAGTTCCAGGAAGATGATGTTCGAGGAAGGTGTTGATGCCTATGTTCCACTTGTTGGGTCTTTGGCGGAGGTGTTGGAAACGACCTTGTTTAAGATGCGAAGCACTATGACCAATATAGGCGCAAATACACTGGCAGAGTTTCGTGAGGGCGCAATTCTGACAAGGGTTTCCGAGCAATCAGTAATTGAAGCAGGAACAAGCAACGTCTTCCAATTTTCCAGAAACCGCGATTTTGAGGAATCTGATTGGGGCAACGCCGGATAGCAGTATTTGGGGAGATCAGTGCCGAGCAATCTGCCATGCGCTCATATCCCGGATGGATATCCTGCTCGATCCAGTCGGTGGAAGCCCAGAGCTTCCGTCAGGTGCACGGTGCCGATACACTCCGCACCCTCCAAGTCTGCAATCGTTCGGGTTACCTTGGGTATCTTGAAGTATCCACGAGCGGAAAGTCCCAGTTTTGTCATGGCGTTATCCAGCAGGCTCGCATCAGCGCGGGTCAACTTGCAGGCCTTTTCGACAAGTGCTGCTGACATGTGCGCGTTCAGCGTATTTGATCGCTGCATCATTCGGTGAATATCCTCCCTTGGTGTGAGATTCTGCTGCACTATATTAGTGCGAAAAATGAGGGTGTTATTGTCGGCAGTGCACTATGATGGCGCCTGAAGAGCTAGAGATTGCAGGTCGCAAAGGACACTGTATCGACTCGCTGCCGTTTATAAACAGATGCTGCCGACACGGCTTTTCTTATAAGCAATTGATTTAGAAGACTAAAGTAGACCGCCAACAGCACTTTTGTTCAGTTTCATCGAGGCCGAGACCGCATCGGGCTACTGGGCTGTTTCCGAGCTGGCACGATCAATGCTATATGATCAATGCAAACGGTACTGTAGGCGAAACAGAGCTGCCGACGTGACCAATCTGTAGAGGTCAATACTCCATAGTTGGAAGAGTGGATTGATGACCATATTGAGATTAGAAAGGAGAGAAGGAATGAAGAACGTAAAACTAGCCCTCATCAGCAGTAGCCTGATACTCGCGTCCACTAGTGTTGGAGCAGCGGAGGTTTCTGGGAATGTGACACTGGCCACTGACTATATATATCGGGGCATATCCCAGACCGAAGAGGAGGCCACCATTCAAGGCGGATTTGATGTTGAAGGTGAATCGGGTCTTTATGCCGGTGTATGGGCATCAAATATAGCGTTTGATGGACACATTGAAATAGATATATATGCAGGCTATGCGGGCGAGATAAACGAAGACCTTGGTTTTGATATAGGTCTTTTGCACTACGATTACCCAAATAATACGGGACCCAATGATAGTAGTTTTGATGAAATATACGGCAGCATAAGTTACCGTGATCTGACCATTGGTCTTGCCTATTCCAATGATTTCTTTTTTGAAACCGGTAACGCGACATACGTCTACATTGACTATTCTCTACCCCTGCCGAATAGTTTTGGCCTTGATTTTCATTACGCCAATCAGTCCGTTGATAAAGGCGCCACCTTTGGCATAGAAACTACGGAAAAATCGGCAGATTATGCAGAATATTCCATTAGCATAAACAGGACCGTGGCAGATATTGATTTGTCCCTTACGTGGCACGATACGGACCTGTCCACAATTGACTGCTTTAGTGGGACAGACTATTGTAAATCACGAGTAGTATTTGGGCTATCAAAGAGCCTGTAATTTGGTTACATTTAGATGTGGTGTGAGTGTGAATATGGGAGAAGATAGATGAAGTTAGTTACTACGATAATCAAGCCATTCAAACTGGATGATGTTCGAGAAGCATTGTCTGAAATATCCGTGCAGGGAATGACGGTTACTGAAGTGAAAGGTTTTGGGCGTCAGAAAGGCCATACTGAGCTCTATCGGGGCGCAGAATATGTCGTTGATTTCCTTCCGAAGGTAAAAATTGAAGTCGCCATTGCCGAGGAAAACCTGGACTCCGTTATCGATGCCATCCGCAATGCAGCAAATACAGGAAAGGTGGGTGACGGTAAGATTTTTGTTAGCTCACTCGATGATGTCGTGCGAATTCGGACGGGTGAAATAGGGGTGGAAGCGATCTAGAAGAGCTAGTAGAAGGCCAGCTTCTATAGCCCAGCTTTTTGCAAATCTAGCGATCTCTAGATGAAATATCGAAGTTCACGCGGCGGTGTATCCGGTCTTGGATTCAGGGATGCGGTGATGATGGGGTTGGCAACTGATGGTGGTTTGCTTATTCCGCATGATATTCCCGATGTAACAGACAAACTTGCCAGTTGGTCTTCCCTTACCTTCCAGGAATTGGCCATCAATATCATGGCGGAGTTCATCGATGATATTCCCTTCGAAGATCTGACGCTGCTGGTAAATAGGAGCTACGCCCGTTTCAATCATGAGAAAGTAACACCGGTAGTGCAGGTGGGCGATTTTCACCTGCTCGAGTTGTACCATGGCCCGACACTAGCCTTCAAGGACATTGCATTGCAGTTCCTGGGCAATGTATTTGAATATATTCTTGATGATCAGCAGAGCTGTCTAAATATTCTTGGGGCAACCAGTGGTGATACTGGTAGCGCTGCAATAGAAGGTGTTCGCGGTAAATCCAATATCAATATCTTCATTCTTTTCCCTGAAGGTAGAACCAGTCCGGTACAGGAAGCTCAGATGACGACCGTTCCGGATGCCAATGTTTTCAACATTGCGGTGGATGGCAGCTTTGATGATTGTCAGTCATTGATAAAGGCTATCTTTAGTGATATGCCATTCAAGCAGGAATACCAGCTTGGGGCAGTTAACTCAGTAAACTGGGCGAGGGTACTGGCCCAGATCGTCTACTACTTTTTTGCCTGGTATGAGCTCGACAAACCCAAGACATTTGATGTATCCGTCCCAACGGGTAACTTCGGTGATATTTTTGCCGGTTATCTTGCCAAACGGATGGGACTGCCGATTAGGAAGTTGATTCTGGCAACTAACCAAAATGACATTCTTGCTCGCTTCTTCCAAACCGGTGTGTACAAGCGGGGAGATGTACATTTCAGTGAAAGCCCTGCAATGGATATCCAGGTTTCCAGCAATTTTGAGCGGTACCTCTACTATGCTCTCGATGGGTCATGTGAAGAAGTCAGTGAATTTATGGCTGACTTCCTGGGCGAGGGTGTTGCGCGGCTGGACTTCAATACCAGTGAGTTTGATGATTCCTTTCTGGCCGGGTCGGTAGATGATACTGAGACACTCAAAACTATTCGTAGCCTCTACGAGCAGCATAACTATCTGGTTGATCCACATACCGCCGTCGGAATTAGTGTCGGCAATAGACTTCGTACACCAGATGTACCGCTGCTGAGTCTTTCAACAGCGCATCCTGCTAAATTTGAAGGCGCTATCAGCAAGGCGATTCCTGGGCATATAACAAGTCATGAGTCCCTGGAAGCGCTGGAGGGATTGCCGAAGCGAAAGAAAAGAATGGGTGCAGAAGTGGGACAGATACAGGCCTTTATTCGCCAACATGGTCTGCGTTGAATCTACTTAATATTCGATTTACCGCCTGCGGTAGATCGCTAATGTGTTCAATTGCCTCATCGGCTGATGTCTCCCCCGTATTTTCCTGTCCCGGATGTTTTATCCAGACCGTATGCATGCCAATGTTATTGGCCACATCAATATCGAGCACAGGGTTGTCGCCTACGTAGAGCATTTGCTGAGGCCTCGTATTCGTATGAGCCAGTGCCTGTCGAAATAGATTCTCTGCTGGTTTTGGTGCTCCAACTTCCTCTGCTGAAAATGCAAAGCTGAAGTAGCTGTCGAGCCCAATTTTTTTGATATCGGCGTTGCCATTGGTCAAGGCGCCCAGTGTGAACTGATTCGCCAGCAGTGATATGGCTTCGAGCGCACCCTCAAAAAACACAATCTCATTTCGTGCTTCCAAAAAAACATCCATGGCCTGATGTGACAGTTCAGTCGCCTCGTCGATATTGATTTTGCTGAGCAGCAGCGCGCGCTCAATCAGCCGGCGTCTGGATTCGGTAATTTTGTTGCCAAGGTCTGGTTCCAGTTCGAGCAATTCGTGGTGCAACGAACGCATACTGTCAACGTCATAGAGGATCTGAGGAACTTCCTGTTGCAGCCAGTCGTTGAGCCTTCTCTCTGCCTTGAAGATGATTGGTCCCACCGACCAGAGCGTGTCGTCCAGGTCAAAGGCGATAACTTGAATCAATTCCTGCCTCCCGAATCAGATCTCCGGGTCATCTGGCTGAGATTTGCGCTGAGCTCTTGGGTGTGTCTTGTCATAAACTTCTGCCAGGTGTTGAAAATCGAGATGGGTATAAATTTGTGTCGTTGAAATATCTGCATGACCCAGTAGTTCCTGAACAGCGCGTAGATCGCCGCTTGATTCAAGCATGTGGCTGGCAAAAGAGTGGCGCAACATGTGCGGGTGCACATTGCCTCGAATATTCTGACTGCGGGTCCAGCGCTTCACCCGGGATTGAACATTACGCGGACTTATCCGCCGACCTTGCTCACTGATGAATAAGGGTGATTCATCACCTATGGACTGATTTTTCCGCGGCAGTTGGGCGCGAATCTTGAGCCACTTTTTGATTGCAAGTAGTGCGTGTGAACCTACTGGAAGCAGGCGTTCTTTTGATCCTTTGCCAGTGACCCTGATGGTCGCATCATCCCAGTCGATATCGACGATATTGGCATTGGTCAGTTCCGTCAATCGAAGGCCTGACGAATAGAAGAGTTCCAGAATCGCCAGGTCCCTGGTGGTATGCCATTTTGAACCCTGTACGTTGAGTAGCTGTGATACTTGATCCGCATCGAGTGTCTTTGGTAACTTCTGGGCAGTTTTTGGTGGCGTGATAGCCAGGGCCGGGTTTTGTTTTACCTGCCCTTCCCTGACCAGATAATTGAAAAAGGTTCGCACGGACGACAATCTGCGCTGCAGGGTTTTACCCGAGATACCTTGACGGTGTGAATCAGCCACAAATTGCCGCAATTGATGGTCAGCCAGATGGTGCCACTGATCGATTTCATGCTGCTGACAAAATCCTTCCAGCAGTTTTAGATCCCTTTGATAGCCCTGGATCGTATTTTCTGAGAGGCGGCGCTCATCACGGAGATGGACAACGAAGACATCTATGAAACTATGCAACGATTTTTGATTCACCGCTGCTTTGCCGACACCATTACTGGTGTTTCAGGTAGATGTGTTTGGGTAGCAATTTAGCGAGGGTATCAGCGATAAATTCAATGAATTCAGTTCCCATGGCTGGCTTGAAATAGTTGGCATCTTCGCTGCCGATAGCCAGCAGGGCGATTTGGCGATTCTTGCGCACTGATAAAACCGCGGCTGATTTTACTTTGTCACCTTGGTGGCGAAAGAGGAAGCCCTGCTCTGATGGTCGTAACACACCGAGTGTCGGCTGCTTAGCCCGAATCAAAGCACCGATGTAGTCCTTGGCTGCCATCTCAGAGACGCTCGTGGTGAAGTGATTTATCTGGTGTGGTGTATCGCTAAAAATGATCAGGCTATAGGCATGACACTTGAAGTCCTCCTTGAAGCTGTTCTCCAGAGCTGTAAAAAATTGATCTGGGTTCTCGGCATCAATGAGGTCAAGTATCAGGCGTCTGCATTTGTCGAATATTTCGCTGTTTCGTTGAGCAGACTCAACAAACTCATTGAGCTTGCTTCTAATGCTGTCATTTTTCTCACGAAGCAGAGATACCTGACGTTCCGTAAGAGAGACGGCTTTGCCATTCTGTTGGGGCAGTTCCAGCTCTGCAAGCAGGTCAGGCTGGCCTTCGAAGTATTCCAGATGTCTGTGCAGATACTCTGCCACCTGTGCATCGGTAATTTGCTGTTCCCTTTTGACATGCGCACCTATCATCTTTGAATCAGGTTCATTCATATTTGTAGTCGACCCTCATATACACGGCATGCCGGCCCGGATAGCAGTATGTCGGAATTGTCCCCGCTCCAGGTTATCTTTAGGGTCCCGCCGGGCAAGGCGACACTTACCTGATCATCCAGCAAGCCCTGTAGTCGACCGGCCACAACGGCCGCACAGGCTCCGCTCCCACAGGATCGTGTTTCACCGACTCCTCGCTCAAATACCCGAAGCTTGATTTCGTTCCGAGATGTGACTTGCATAAATCCGACATTCACCCGCTGGGGAAACCGCTTATGATTTTCGATCAGGGGTCCTAACTGATTTACGGGTGCCTCATCAACGTTATCAACATTTAGCACGGCATGTGGGTTGCCAATGCCGACGGCTGTAACACGAACTTCTTCTGTTGAGTGACAGCCATTGGGAACTGGCAGGGGAGAGCATAGCTTCAGGTCATATTGAACGCTTGAGCAGTCAGCCAAAAAAGGGATCTGCTCTGGTGAAAGCGCTGGCGGCCCCATATTGACGGTAATACTTCCGTCTTTCTCTAACTTGGACTCAATTTTTCCAGTGCTGGTCTCCAAAACAATTCTGGTTTTGGTAGTCAGGCCTCTATCACGGACGAAACGCATAAAGCACCGAGCACCATTCCCGCATTGTTCTGCCGGGGTGCCATCAGCATTGAAAATGCTATAGCGAAAATCTGCATCAGGATCCTGTGGAGGTTCTGCCAACAGCAACTGATCAAATCCGATACCAGTGCGCCGATCCGCTAACTCCCTGATTTGATCTTCCCGAATGTGAATATTCTGCGAGATAAGATCCAATAGTACGAAATCATTTCCCAGACCGTGCATTTTTGTGAATCTTAATAACATAATGATCCTAGATTACCGGTGGGTGATGTTAATGCAAGCGATTAGTCGTTGCCTGGGATACTTTCCAGCCTGATTTGATCAGCAAAGGATTCCCGCTGCCTGATGCAATGGATGCTCTTTCCGGAAACAAGCAGCTCAGCAGCACGGTTTCTGCTGTTGTAATTGGAACTCATGGCAAACCCGTATGCGCCAGATGAAAAAACGGCGATCAGATCTCCCTCACACAAGGACAATTCGCGGTTTTTACCGAGGAAGTCAGCTGACTCACAGATGGGGCCAACAACATCATAACTGTCCCTGGGTGCACTGGATTGCTTGATGTTTTCGATCCGCTGCCAGGACTGGTAAAGGGCTGGTCTAATCAGGTCATTCATTGCCGCATCGACAACTGCAAACTTCTTGTTTTCATTTTGTTTGATCGTGACAATCCGGGACAATAGGATTCCCGCGTTGCCGATGATGTAACGACCAGGCTCAAAAAAAAGTTTTAGCGAGCGGTTGCCCAGAGTTTGCTGGATCGCACTCGCATACAGATCAATATCGATTGGCTCCTCATCCTGGTATTTAATGCCGATGCCGCCACCAAGATCGATATGAGCAAGACTGATACCTATCGCTTCAAGTTCATCTACTAGCTCAAGTAGGAGAACCAGCGAATCAACCAGGGGCGATATCTCGGTTATCTGTGAGCCAATGTGGCAGTCGATACCCTTGATTTCTACATTAGGCAGCTGTTGCGCGCGCTGGTAAATGGTCACCGCATCCCTTGAGGAGACGCCAAACTTGTTTTCCTTCAGGCCAGTTGCCGTATAGGGGTGGGTCTTGGCATCAACGTCTGGGTTAACACGAACCGAAATTGCAGCAACCTTGCCAAGTTTTAGTGCAATTTTGTTGACTAAATTCAGTTCAGAGTCTGATTCGAGATTGAAACAACTGATCCCCTGTTCAAGTGCCAGCTCAATTTCCCACGCCAGCTTTCCAGCACCTGAAAATACGACTTTTTCTGCATCGCCTCCAGCTTCAATGACCCGCTTCAATTCTCCGCCAGAGACTATGTCAAAGCCGGAGCCCATCGATGCCAACAAACTGAGAATACCCAGATTGGAATTGGCTTTTACGGCGTAGCAGATCTGGTGATCGTGTTCGCTGAAAGCGGCCTGAAAATTCTCATAGGCGGTGACGATAGCTGCTTTGGAATAGATGAACGTCGGTGTGCCGTATTCCTCAGCGATTTTGCTGGCTGGTACGTCTTCTGCGTGGAGCTGACCATCCAGAAACTGAAATTCACTCATTAGAGGACCCCTGCTCGACCGGGCTTTCGTCCGGTGCAGGTAAATACAGGCGTCCTTTCTGGCCACAGGCAGTAAGTGTACAAACAATTAGTAGCAATATGAGAATTCGCATGGCCGTTCTTTCTGACTCTGATGAAGCAGGAATGAAGCAGTGCAGTATACTCGATACTTATCGGGTAAAAACCCCTGGTGGATAATCATGCAAGACGCCGAGTACGAAGAATGTGTGGATCAGCTGTTCAATGCGATTGAAGATGAAATTGATGAGTTGGACGCAGATATTGATGTGGATGCGTCAGCCGGTATCCTGACGATCGAATTCCCGGACACAAGTCGTGTCATATTGAGTCGACAAATCGTAAACCACGAAGTGTGGGTTGCTGCCAGGTCCGGTGGATACCATCTCGCTCTTGATGATGACGATTGGTATTGCAGTACCAGTAGTGAAAGTTTGTCGCTACTACTGAATCGAGTATTCACAGAACAGCTTGGCGTCGTTGTGTCTGTGTTTAACTTACGCTAATAGCACATGTGCCGATGATCGAATTTGTGTCGGAACGGAAAGTATTTGAACTCAGTTCAGGCTGCATATTTGCGAACCAGACTTTCGATGGCATCAGTATATTTTTTTGATTCAAAATCGTTGGTATCTACCTTAATGAGAGCTCCCCCGATATAAAGGGCTTCATAGACACCGGGTGCCAGTTTTTCCCTGCACTCTAGTTCTGAATCTACGCATTACGTCACTATCCGCAATCAAGCCTGGATGATCTCGCAACCGGCCAGAACGGCGGCGAAATCGCTAATGGATTGTTTGTAGAAAGCAGTTTCATAAATGAAACCTACATTCTTGGACGCCAACTCTTTGGCGAGTTGTAAATGAATCTGAAAAGCTGCCTACCCCAATTCAACAGATCGCTTGTGATCTGAGTATCCGATATTGTCCGCAAGAGATTCCTTGAGCGCATCTTTTGCGAGGATCGGGAGTTGGCGTCTTTTTGATAAATGGTTGGCCAGTGTCGTTTTACCCGCACTGGGAGGCCCGGAAATAACGACTGCTTTTGACACAATCAATCTAACGCCTATTTGCGCTGCAAGTCGCTAAACAATATGTCCCCGCGACCGACCGGTGTCGAGCACGACAGTGTGGCTCGGACTTCATGTTCCGCGTCACTTGGCACACCCTACTGGTTAACTGTTTCCACTTTGTAGTGGCGCGACACATTTTTCGTGATCATACCCCACCTTGAGCCACTAACCCTTTCTTGATGCGTTTCAAAGGAGTCTTGGTCTATGAACTCTTCATAGACATCAAATCTCCTCACAGCGCTGGGTGACTGGTCTACCTGAAAATTAGTACAGCCATTTTCTTCTCGAGTCAGTTTTATATGGATCGGTAATTCATTGAGGATCTCGTCCAAATCTTCGTCTGGTACGACGATATATCCTTGTAGGATTGCCTTGGACACAAGCCCACTCATTCGGTCAAATAACACTTAGTTAAGCGGCCGCAGTTTACTGCGGTCCGAGCAATAGAAAGGAGTGCCTTAAATTTCATGTTATGCTCCACCTAGAATTTGTGTTTCGACGAATTTTACAAAATCCTCTCTTAAGTGAGTGGTCTTCTGCCTTTCAAACATTTCTCTCAGAGATGTCCAGTTCTGCAATGAGCCTTTCGTTCCAGTAACTTGAAGGTCTTCAGAACTCAAAATGCTGTTCGAATCAGGAAGCAGTAATGCGTCGCCCGATGTACGGACCAGCCGATTGGGGTGTCACCTTTGTGTCGCCGGATACCAGCTGGCTGATTTACGTCAGACATACTAGGTACCTATTTCACCGAAGGCGGGTACATACATGGCTTTGCCTCGAACGGACTTGAGGCAAGCAGGCACAAGTTCAAGCTGCATAAACGTATCGGTAGCCCCGTACTCATTGCCCAGGTGTGATACGGTGAAACCAAAACGCGGGTAGTATTCAGGGTGGCCTAACAAAAACAATGCTGCGAGCCCGAGTTTTCTGCATTCCTCGATGGCTGCAAACATCAGTGCGCTGCCAATCCCTTTACCTTGATGTGCCGGACAAACTGACAGGGGTGCGATCCCGCCAAAGTTCCCCCGACTGCTTGATGTGATAGTAATTGGCGACACCAGGACATGACCAATGACTTGCCCACCCAGGGTTGCTACGAATGAGAGTAGAGATTGTTCACGCGAGCGAATCAAAGACACCAGCTCGGCTTCAAGTTTACTGTCAAAAGCCTCTTCAACAACCCGGTAAATGGCGTTGACATCTTCTGTCCTCTCCTTTCTGATCTTGACTGACATCTCGGTTGCTGCGTCAATTGTCACTGTCCGTTTACCGTGCATCTGCGTTCACCATATTTCGGCATGTCCCTATTCCTAGTTGTTTTTGTCAAGGTGATACCTAAGCGCCATTTGTATACACGATCTTAGTTCTTGTTCCGGCAATTCTCCGACTGCAGGAAAGACGATCGCCCTATTACCTTCAAATTCGAAATCATTGGCGAATAGAGTTCTAAATGTATCGATGAGGGTCGTTCTACAATTGACATACAAGGCTAGTTATTGCCAGCAATCGCCTCTCTTGCTCTTTGGATGGCCCGTGTAACCTGGCTTGGTGCGGTACCCCCTGGATGATTCCTGGCATTCACAGAGCCTTCCAGGGTCAGGACGGTGAATATATCGCCTTCGATGAGATTGGATTGCGCTTGCATCGTTTCCAGCGACAGTTCCGATAGATCCTTGCCAGCGCTGATTCCATCGGCCACCAGCCTGCCGACAACCTCATGAGCATCACGAAATGGCAGGCCCTTCATCACCAAGTAGTCAGCAAGGTCTGTAGCGGTAGCATAACCGCGTAGGGCAGCATTTCTCATATTGTCCCTATTGGCGGCTATTGCCGGGATCAGATCGGCAAACGCCGTCAGGCTGCCCAATAGCGTATCGACCGTATCAAAAAGGGGCTCCTTATCTTCCTGGTTGTCCTTGTTATAGGCCAGAGGTTGTCCCTTCATAAGGGTGAGCAGCGCAGTGAGTGATCCAAATACCCTGCCTGTCTTGCCACGTATCAACTCCGGTACATCCGGGTTTTTCTTCTGTGGCATGATCGAAGAGCCAGTACAAAAACGGTCTGGTAGCTCGATATAGTCAAATTGTGGAGAAGCCCAGAGAATGAGCTCCTCCGACCAGCGTGACAGGTGCATCATCAGCAGGCTGGCGACGGAGGCAAATTCAATAGCGAAATCTCTGTCACTGACAGCATCCAGCGAATTTTCTGCAATGTCGTCAAACCCCAGTAGTTCAGCGGTAAGCTGTCGGTCAATGGGAAAGCCTGTTCCCGCCAGCGCTGCGGCACCCAATGGCATAATGTTGACTCGCTTTCTGCAGTCAGCCAGTCGCTGATGGTCCCTCTCGATCATCTCAAACCAGGCCATTAGGTGGTGGCCAAAAACAACAGGTTGAGCTACCTGTAGATGGGTCAAACCCGGCATGATCGTTTCCGTATGATCCGCTGCAAGATCCAGTATCCCTGACTGCAGTTTCCTGATGGTGGAGGAAATGCGGTCAATCTGGTCTCGAAGATACAGGCGAATATCAGTAGCTATCTGATCATTGCGGGATCGGCCCGTGTGTAACTTTTTCCCTGTCTCTCCTATTCGCTCCGTCAATGCTCGTTCGATATTCATGTGCACGTCTTCCAGCGCAACTGACCAGCTAAAATTTCCAGACTCAATATCCGCCAATACTTCTGCCAGGCCCGACTTAATCTGCTCAAGCTCTTCACTGCTGATGATCGCAGACTTCTCCAGCATAGTGGCATGGGCAATAGAGCCAGCTATGTCATAGGCAGCGAGGATATGGTCAAATTCCACTGAAGCGGTAAAAGCTTCAACGAAGGCATCGGTTGCTTCCGTGTATCGGCCGCCCCACATTTTTTTTGAATTGTCCGCCACTCTAGTTAATCCTGGTGAAAAAGAGCGAGATTATAGCAGTATCCCCCTGGCAACAGGCATAATCACATTATTCACGAAACAATCTCGGAGTCTCTTTTTGGCAGAAGAATCGGAAGAAGATTTTTTCCTCCCGGATCTTTGTGATGCGCAAAATATCCTGTTCCTGTTCCTGTTCCTGTTCCTGTTCCTGTTCCTGTTCCTGTTCCTGTTCCTGTTCCTG
>MDTC01135333.1_pt1 | contig 28793 bp, 27 predicted proteins | sample 811181 | NCBI WGS metagenome assembly MDTC01 (sample SAMN05326644, study PRJNA326480) | marine metagenome | isolation source: seawater | place: Pacific Ocean: North | collected 2011 | reverse complement strand
TGGACCTACACCCGATAAAACCCCATCCAATGCACATGCATCAATTGCAGTTTTTAAAGTAGTATGATCTGGTGAATTTGATACTATGTCATAAATTGAATTTGAACTTGAATTTACCACAATGGATCCAACCATACCATTTGCTGCGTGCTGTCCAACAGAACAATCATAATTATAAGTACCAGCAACTGTAAATACATGTGTATACATATTTGTACTTGAGGTTGGGGTTGAAATAAATGACTGCGGATTATTAAAACTGTTACCAGTTATAGTATTGATATCAAAATTGACATTGTGGAAACCATTATCATTAATCCAAGTTACAGTATCTCCAATATTTATAGTCAAATTTGTTGGGGAATAATAAAAGTTACCTGAGTTAACTAAATGTGTAGTTTGGGAATTAGCTATGTTCGCGACAAACAGCGCTATTAGAATATATATTTTTTTCATGATTAACAGTTTATAGTTAGTATGTTTTGTTTAGTAATTGATTGTGTAAGTTCCTTCAGGATATAATTTCATCCATGTTGTTAGTTGGTTCTTGCTCTTTAAAGTTACAACTAAATTAGGGGCCTTAAAAGTAATTTTAGGGGCTTTATTTTTTATTTCCTGTAAAACTTTTAGAGTTTTGTTTAGACTCTTTTTTCTTTTGTACTTTTTCTTTTCCATAATGTATAATCTTTTTGTTAAAAATTTATGCAAATATATATATATTTTAAAAATAAAATTATTTTTGCATATCTTTTTTTAAAAAAAATTACATATTTATGAAAAAACCAGATAGCGTAGTATACGATCCAAAATCTAAAAAATATGATGCATATCTAAAAGAATATCCTACTAGTTTCAATTCAAAAAACTTTGCTGCTGACAAAATAAAAAAATTTAAACACGAAGCGCAAAATCATTTTATATCTAAAATAGAAGAGATCAAAAAGGAGTATAATGAACTAGCTGAACAACTTAGATGGAATAATATTATAGCTGAATCATCATATAACTTTAACCCTATTGTTGGAAAAACATACTATTTGTATGAAAAAAACAACAATATGTTTTTAAGCATAATTAAACCAGAGGAGTGGAAAATGAAATTTATAGGAAAATTTTTGCTGAAAACAAACTATGTATGGGAAAAAATTGAAGGCTAACTAGACCACTTTGCTTCATGATCTACGCTCGCTTCAGTGACCATCCCAACGGTATTATTAAGTGAAACAAAATGCCCCTCATCTCTATCTAGAAAAATGTAGGGTGCCATTACAAACAACAACCATATGTCTTTACTAAATTTTTTAGTGATGATCTCATTAGTTATATCATTAATTTTATCTTGAAGCAAACCAAATACAAAGCGCTCATGATCAATAACTTTACTATTTACCGACCATATTAAGCCTATTTTTTGCAAAGAAACAAACATTACAGTAGAGTAAAAGTCAACGAGACCTAAGTGCTGAAACCCCTTGTAAATGGTCGTATCAAAAATATCCCTTTTGTGTAGTACAGCAGATTGAATAATTCTTGATATATATATTTCTTCGTTGCATGAATCTGAAGACTGAAATTTACTCTCTATTAAAGTATTGATTTGTGCTGGACTTTTTTTAGCAATTGTGGATATTTTTAAACCCTCTTTTAAAAGTGCACTTGTATTAATTGCACAAAGAAGTTGTTCTGTACTATACTTTCGAATATTAGTATCTGATCGTTGAGCAACCAAAAAGCCATAACGCTCTTCCCATGATCTTAGAGTAATTTTATTTATTCCACTTATTTCGGAAAGTTGTTTTATACTGTATATCATATTTGCAAAAATATAATTTTTTTATCAATTAATTATTATTTGACAAAAAAAAAGAGTTTATAATTATATTTATATATTTGTATAAGTTTTTTATAACTTTTCTATGCAAAAAATCAAGATTTACAAAAAAAACGGTTTTTATAAACTTAAAACATCGCAAAATGTACATGCAAAAATTGAGGATATTTGGGAATATTTTACAGAAATAAAAAATTTGGAAAAAATAATGCCAAAGAAATACAATGTAAAAATAACACAAGGCAGAAAAGGTAAACTATATGCAGGAAAAATATTTAACATAAAAATGAAAATATTACCATTTGTTTATGCAAATATAACCTCAGAAATAAAAGCTATTGAAAAAGAAAGATTATTTATAGATTCACAAGTATTTGGCCCTTACAAAATGTGGCATCATGAACATCACTTCATATTAAATGAAGATAAATCCATAAAAATAGTAGATATTGTCACTTACAAACTTAAAAACTTACCATTCATGAAAATTTTACATAAACTATTTTTAAAAAAGGAAATTGTTAAAACATTTTATTATAGAGCAGATAGAATAAATTATTTTTTTAAGAACAAATAAAATATTATAAACTAAAAACAATTAATTTATGCCAGAAGGTCCTGAAGTTAAAATTGCATCTGATTATTTTAATAAGAAAATTGATATTAGCGAAAAAATAGTTTTTAAGGTTGTATCTGAATACTACCACAATAAATACCAAACAATTTTTGATACACTTAATAAAACAGCAAAAATTAATTCTAAAGCTTACACAATAGGAAAAAATATTTTTTTAAAAATAAACCAAAATCAGAATTTAAATATACATCTTGGTATGACTGGTGGATGGAAAGATCATCAAACAAAACATACTCATTTTTGTGTATACAATTTAGCCAAAAAAAATTATTTGTATTTTGAAGACGTTAGAAAGTTTGGGAAAATTAAAATAATAAATACTGAAGATCTCAAAAAGAAGCATAACTGTGAATTTGATATTCTTAACAAAGAATATAATATGAAAATTCATTTGAATTTTCTAGAGAAAAACACAAACAAAAATAGATCCATATGCAAGCTGATTTTAGATCAGAGAAAGTTTCCAGGAGTAGGCAATTATATTAAATCAGAAGCTTTATACTTATCTAAGATACACCCTGAAGAAAAATGGGGAAAACTAAACAAAATTCTAAGAAAAAATCTAATTAAAAATTTACAATTCGTGATGACACAAAGCTATAAGGCAGGAGGCGCAGAATTAAGAGATTTTGATAACCCATTTAAAAAATCTGATTTTCAACTAAATATATACGGGAAAAAAATTACTCCACAAAGTAACAAAGTAACAAGAATAACAACTTCTGACGGTAGGACTACATGGTATTGTCATGAAACACAAAAACTAAAATAAAAAAGGCGATATTCATATCGCCTTTTTAAATCAAATTAAAATAATTTGTTAATGGTCGTGATCACCATGATCTTCACAATGGATTTCATATTGAGTATTGTCTGCACTTCCAGGTCCATAAGAGCCCGCAGGTAAAACAGTGCTACCATCAGTAGAAGTTAATGACTCTGTAAGAGTTACAACATATGAAGCTGACTCTGCATCTTCTAGCTCAGATCCACAAAAATCTTCTCCTCCAGAAGAGTTTGTAATTTCCCACATTATTTCACCCCCATTGCCATCAGGTAGTGACAAATGACATTCATGACAACTTTCATCTTTAGAACAACTTGAGGCTAGTAATATTAGCCCAGCTGCAAAGAAAAATCCAATAAGTTTTTGTACTTTCATTTTAATATTTTTTTTTTAATACTGATAACTTACATAGCAAGTTATTTCGCTTAATAAAAGCTCATCAGAGTATTTTTAAAATTTATACTTAAAGTTTACACTAAAAAATCTACCCGGGTTTGGAACACCATTAGCTGTTACACCTCTCAATCTTGAAGTATGTGGCGTGTAACTTTCATTTAAAATGTTATAGACGCCAACTAAACCTTTAAAGCGATCATTAAATTTAAAGCCTATTTGACCATTAAACACATAATATGATGGGGTCTTTTGTTCATATTCCGCTACACTTTCTTGCCAAAAGCTAAATGTATGATCACAACTTATATATTCTAATTTATATTTTTTCAAGTTTTTATATTCATTTAAATTAAATAAAACTCTTGTTTTTACACTATTTGCTGGAGTCAATGCTAAACCATAGTCATTACTTTTGTTATCAGCTTGCAAAAAAGAATAAGTTTGTTCTATATGCAAATTGTGAAGCTGATGAGGATGGTAATGTAAATTCATTTCTACACCTTTAATCTCAACTTTTTCATACTGAACATAGTTATATTCCTTAAACCCCTCTCTTGTTTCACCGCTAGGCGTAATTGAAATAAAGTCTGTTATATACTGAAAAAATGGATTAACGACGAAACCTAAATGTTCATTTGACCACTGATATTTTAAATCAAATTGGTCAGAAGATTCTATTTTTAAGTTTGAATTACCAACTTCGTACCTATTTGTCCCATGGTGTAAGCCGTCTGAGAATAATTCTGATACGTGTGGCGCTCTAAAAGCACCAGAATAAGAAAATCTAACAGTGTGATCTAAAAATTTGTAATATACACCCGAAGAAAAACTTGTGTTATAAAAATCATTAGTGTAATCAACCTCTTTTATGTTATCAATAGACTCAAGTTTTTTGTAATCATTACGTACCCCAACATTATATCCAAAATTATCCGATTCATAGTCAAGTACTAAATAAGAGCCTAAGTTGTAGGTGTTAGCATCAGGAACAAGTCGTTTAAGTGTTGCATTTTTATTTTCAGAAAGAATCATTTGAGCACCAAAATTTACTGTTATTTTATTATTACTATATCTAATATTTGGAGTTATTTGTGTATTTGTCAAAGTTAAATCAAATGCTGGTCTTGTCCACGCATCCCACTCTTGTAAATTGTTAATAAAATGACCAGCATGCAAACTATACTTAAATTTATTAATCATATAGGAAGACTCATAAGTAAATAATTGATTATAAATATATTGAGTTGGTCTTGTAGGCTTATAGTCTTCAAAAATCTGATCTAAATCAGATGTAAACACATTTATTGAAGAAGAGGTAACATCGGTTATACTTTGAGCAGAAGGGTCTCCATGAACATGTCCTGGAATACCAGTAGCTTCAGTATGTAACTGATATCGAAAAATATTTTGAAAATTATTTTTTCTGTGTCCTAAAGAAAACTTTAAAGCGTTTTGCATAAATCTAGAATCAAAAAGATAATATCCATTTGGCAATCTGTAATCAGAAGATATTGAGTACTGTCCGTATAGATTTAGAAAAATATTTTTTTTATTTAATTTAATACCGAATTGAGTACTACTTAAAAAACTACTTGTGTTAAATTTTGTTGAAACAAAGCCTTTTCGCTTTCCTGAAACAAAAGGAGAATCTTTAAAATACAAAAGCCCACCAATAGCCTCTGATCCATACTTTAATGCTGAAGAACCTTTGATAAGCTCAACCTCAGCCAGACCTAAGTCTGTAAAACCAATACCATGATCATTAGCCCATTGCTGGTTATTTATTTGCATTCCATTAAGATAAGACACTACTCGCATGCCCGAAAGCCCTCTAACTACAATTTTCTGAATACCCAGACCAGATGAAATTATGTCAACACCGGAAAGTTTAGAAATGTTATCTATCATCGAGTTAGAGGATAAAAATACATCTTGTAACGACTGTTTTTCAATATTAGTTAAGCGACTGCTTCCCAATTCGTTAAAAGTTTCAACGACACCAACCTCATCTAAACTAACGTGAAGTTTCTCTAAAATAACTCTTCTATTTTCCTGACTTTTATACTTAATGATTTTTGAAGCGTAACCCCGTTTGTATAAGTGAATATAGCTGTTTTCAGGGATTGAATTATCAATAGTCACTAGACCTTTATTGTTAGTCTGAACTAATAAATTTTGGTCAACAAAAAATACATCTACACTTTGTAGAGGTTTGTCGTTATTATCAACTACTAAAAAGTTATCTTGTGAAAATAATAATGCGCTTGTAAGATATAAGTATATAAATAAGTAAAATTTCATATGCACTTATTTATTATTAAAACTTACTTCACAATTATTACAGGATTTAACATTGTAAATATGTAAACTAACTAATAAAAGTGCAGGAATATATGTTATTTCCTTCTGTAAATCAAAAAACATGATTTTCTCGTTTAATAAAAAAAGAAATAATGATAACCAGCTAAGCCACATTAAATTAAGAATCCATTTTTTAGTGCATTTGGAAATTCTTAATATAACAACAAAAGAAACAACTATGAATATATAATCCACAGCTTGCCACCAAACGGGTGTTCCGCTACAACAAATATTTGTGCAAGAAGCTACTACAAAAAAAAGTGGTGTAGTTAGACAATGCAGAAAACATAAGAAGCTTGCGCTTGCACCAATATAATCTAAATTTAATGACTTGAACATCTTATTTTTTTAAACGCAACTCAGTTGCAAATATATAAATTTGTGCTATAAACGCAACTTGATTGCATAAAAAAAAAACTACATTTGTAAAAAAAAATTGATGCAAAAAGCAGGAAAAATTTTAGAAAAATTTAATCTAAAAAAAACCAACTTTAGAATAGAGTTAATCGAATTGTTCCAATCTTCAAGTTCTTCTTTGACAGCTGATGAAATAAAGCAAAAAATTAACTCCACCAATGACAAAGTAACCATTTACAGAGCACTTACTGCTTTTGAAAAAAAATGCTTAATACATCGTGTGCCTGACAAAAGCAATCTAATAAGATATGCATTGTGCCAAAAGGAGTGCAGTCAAACTCATCACCAACATAATCACGCACACTTTATTTGCAATATATGCTCTAAAACATTTTGCCTTGAAGAAATAAAACTTCCACAAATAAATAATACTTCTGGATTTAAAATTAACAAAACACAATTAACTCTTGAAGGATCTTGTCCAACCTGTAATTAAAAATAAAATTTTTTTAAAAAAAATTAAATATTATTTTTTAAATACTTTCAAATGATGCACATGCAAATCATTTATTTTAATTGAAATAAAGTAATATCCTGAAAATAAATTTTTGTTAACAATCCAGTTTGTGGTGTACTTATTTGGCTCCAATAATTTATCTTCTAAAATATCAACTATTTGTCCTTTTGCGTCATAAACAAATATACCTACACTTGACTTTTGAAAAACACCGTAATGTATATTAATTTTTTTAGTAAAAGGATTAGGATTAGCACCGTAAATAATACCTTTATCAACATGAATATTATTTGACCCTAAAGAAATACCATCTCCATTTATAACTATATCCCACGTCCCTTCTAAAATACCATTTGAATTTATATTTAAAGGAATAATTCTATTTGATGCATCAAACACTCCATTATCTATTGAAGCAGCAGCATCAGCACTTATATATGGATCATTCTGAAAATATAGCTGTGTAATTAATGTATTATGGCCTGGAGGTGTTATTTTAAAATGAATATGTGAAGGTCTAAAAGCTGACCCATTTAAATAAAAACCTGGCTTAATTGTTTCAAACATATAAAAACCTTGACTATTTGACAGTGTTTTACCTCTTAGATTATATCCAGAATTATCATATTCTCCGTCATGATTAGCATGCCATATATCAATTTCAACATTGGAAATTACTTTTGTGCAATCAAGGTTATAAACACGACCACTAATAATCATTCTTTCACCTAATTCATTTTGATCAGCAAGTAAATTATTTTGAAAAAATGGGGCATTTGATGTGTAAAAGGGACCCTGACCATATGCATCTTCAGTTGACTCATTACAATTTGATTTCCTTGAATTAAGTCTAAAACCATTTTTTGCTAATGAGACTAATGAAGAAAATGAAAGAACAGACAAAGAGACATTTTTTAAAAACCTTCTTCTACTTGACTCTCTCGTTTTTGTCATAAGACAAACTTAATCATTATAATTTAATGAAGAGTTAAATAAATATTTGAAAATTAAATTTAAGTCTCTTTGTATATTTGCAATTATTTTAATTTAATTTCGATATGAAAAAATATAAAATCTTAATTTTTATTTTACTAGGTACAGCTGTTTCATTAACATTACAAAACTTTTTTAGTGAATCAGTAATTGCAAATAATCTTCAAGATGATATTTCTGATACAACTACTAATCAACAAGCATACCCTGACTTTGTTGATGCAGCTGAACTAGCAATAAAAGCAGTAGTTCACATAAAATCAAAATACACCAGCAATGAAGTATATAGATACTTTGATCCGTTTTACGGACAAAGATATTTTCAGCAACCCAAAGAAAGTATCGCAAGCGGATCAGGTGTTATTATTTCTGGTGATGGATACATTATTACCAACAAGCATGTAATAAATGATGCTGCAGAAATAGAAGTTATTTTGTTTGACAAAAGGGTATATAGAGCAACACTTGTTGGCGAAGATCCTAAAAGCGACTTAGCGCTATTGAAAATTGATGAAAGTAATTTAAATTTTTTAGAATTTGATAACTCGAATAATTTAAGAATAGGTGAATGGGTTTTAGCTGTTGGCAATCCGTATAATTTAAATTCAACAGTAACAGCAGGAATTATAAGTGCAAAATCTAGAAAAATTAATATTTTAAATGATGGAGGCATAGAAGCATTTATTCAAACAGATGCCGCTATTAACTCTGGAAATTCAGGTGGTGCCTTAGTTAATACTAGAGGAAAACTAATTGGCATTAATACAGCAATCCAATCAAAAACTGGCTCTTTCTCTGGATATGGATTTGCAATACCCTCAAACATGGTAAAGAAAATTATTGAAGACTTAAAACAGTTTGGGGAAGTTAAAAGAGCTTATATCGGTATATATATTGCAGATATAAACATTCAAATTAAAGAAGAGCTACAACTAAAAAGTTTAAAAGGGGTATTAATTTCTAAAGTACTTGAAAATAGTGCAGCAGAGAAATCTGGTCTAAAAGACTATGATGTAATACTTGAAATTAATAATATTCAAGTTAATTCCACAAGTGAACTGCATGAAATCATCATACAATTTAATCCAGGGGACCAAATTAAATGCAAAATTCAAAGAAAAAATAGTATTAAAGAAATTACACTACAATTGCAATCATAAACACAAAAAAAGCCTATTAAAAAATAGGCTTTTTTGAAAGTGTAATTTTAGAACAAAAATTATTTCTTTGACTTTTTTATCTTTAATACTGAAAAATCTTCAGAGCCACTCGGATATTCTGGAAATAAATTAACATTCCATGTTTTTGTAGCCCATTCATCACAATTTCCATCTCCAAAATTTATTGAAGCGACCCAATTGCCATCAATATCATGGTATTCAAAGAGACCTGATACCGGAACTTCTACCTCTTTATTCCATTTTTCAAAGTAACAAAGGGATTTAACAATAGGCTCGACTTCAGTTTCTAAATATCCTTTTTCAGTATAGGCTAATCGAGATTCAATTCCGTCATTACTAATTATGTCATCATGATCATGATCATCTTTTTCACAAGATGCGAAAAAAAGCAATGAGGATAAGATAACAGACAGTGTTAGAAAATACTTTATTTTATTCATTTTTTTAAATTTTAACATTATTAACTTAATAAATTAACGCAAAACTAAGTAAAATATTTTAAGCGTCATACTAAATAAAAATTAAGGTTTTAAATATAATTTTTGCTCATAAGTTGATATTAAAACTCCTAATCCATTTTTAACATTAGAATAAACTGGGGTCACTTCACCTCCAAATAATCCTAACTCACCCTTATCTCTATGATCCCCTAACGAATTAAAGTAACTGTAAGTGTCATCACTAAAATTAGAAAAAGTAATAATAACTGTATCGCAGTCTTTAAATTCTAAGTATGTTTCAACATCTAAATTGATTGTTTTTTGTTGACCATTAAAAAGAGCATCTGTAAAAACAACATTATCTCCACTAAATGTGTAGCCCTCAAATGGAATACCAACTGGAAAGGATGGATCATTAGAAAGAAACTCTGCATAACCACTAAAATACTCTTCATATAGATAGCCATACTCATCATCCCATGTTTTTGAACAATTAGCATAAAGCTCGAGTCCGTAATAATTTTGAATTGTAGCATTATCATCAAATGAAAAACTGAAACTTATTAAATCTTCGTTTGATGTAGTATCAATATTTACATCATACAAAATAATATCATTCGGAACATATGTCTCTGCCGATATAGAACTGAAATCAGCATGATCTACTGTAATTCTATATGTAGAACCTTTTACTGGAACATGATTGTTTTTATAATAGTATGTTGATATAGAGTCATAAAAACCTCCACTATTTATAAAGTTAAAATATACTTGTTCGCTAGAGTCAATCTCCATTAATCCTATAAACTCATTATCTTTATACAAAGATACATTTGCGTCACTAACAAATGACGGATCAAGATTTGAAAATGCTCCAACAGATTGAGAAATAACAACTCTTGAAATAGTATCTGTTTTAAGTAATCCATTCAAAACTAAAACAGGTTCATGATCAGGAATTTCTAAATCAACAACAGTTTCCATATCACACGAAGTAATGCTAAAAATTAAAAATAAATAAAAAATATTTTTCATAATTAAAATTGTATTCTGTAAGAAATTGATGGAATTATAGGAAACAAAGACACCTGTCTAGCTACTCTATTATTATTTTCATATGATAGGTATGCAAACCAGGGATTTTTCCTATTATATAAATTATATGCCCCCACAGACCAAGTTCTCTTCCAATTAGATCTAATCTTGTGCATATTTATTCCAAAATCTAATCTATGAAATGCCGGTAACCTTGTTGAATTTCTCTGCCCATAAGATTCTACAATATCGATAAAAGCATCTCCTCTATCATATTCTGGCATTCCAAAATATACTCCTTGCGGAAAAGTAATAGCATTTCCTGTGCCATATACCCAAGTAATACCAACATCAAAATTGTCATTAAATTTATGTGAAAAAACAAGTGAAAAATCATGTCTTCTGTCAAATTTATATGAATACCATTCTCCAAAATTTATGTTATCAAACCTTCTCTTTGTCCATGATAAGGTATAACCAACCCATCCTGTTGTTTTTCCTTTTTTTCTTTGCAAAAAAACCTCAGTTCCATACGACTTGCCTTCGCCACCTGTTTCAATTGCATTTGTCCAGGACTCGGTGCTCTGCAAATTTGAATATCCTGCCTTATAAGCAATTAAATTATCCATTGTTTTGTAATATCCTTCAATACTAAGTTCAAATTGACCGTTATTAAATTGAGTAGAAAAACCTCCTGCTATCTGCTCTGATGATTGTGAAGGAACTTGTTCAATTGCTGGCACCCAGATATCACTAGGGAAGCCTACAGAAGAGTTAGACAATAAGTGAATATTTTGTTGCATTTGAGCATAAGATGCTTTTACAGACCAGTCATCTGTCAGTAAATATCTTGCAGATATTCTTGGTTGAAAACTATAATTTTTCTTGTCGTTTATTTTTGTAAATAAACTTTCATTTGTAGAAGTTGAATTATTTGCTAGAGAATAATAACCAACATGCATACCGACATTTGCTTTTAATCTCTGTGTGAATTGAATATTATTTTCCAAATAAAAAAACAATTCATGAACATTTGTATTGCCTGAAAAGTTTAGTAAGGTATCTAATGAAAAATTTGGTGTTGAATCAGCATAATTAGCAGCTATATTTAGACTTGTTTCACCAGGAAAAAATTGATGATAGGTATAAGATGTTCCAAATTTAATATCTTGATTAGGGCTAGGAGCATAATCAAAATCTATTCTAGCACCTAAATCCTCTATTCCAGAGATGTAGCCAAAGTCTATACTTGTATTTTCATTTCCTAAAGATGTTGATTGTGTTGCATTTACTCCAAAATCAGTGTGAAAATTATATCTACTGTATGTCAAGGTGGTATTACTAAAAAGTTTATTAGAAAATAAATGATTCCATCTTAATGTAGAAGTTATATTACCATATCCAAGCCCAAAATCTAAATTTTCTTGATCTATATCATTTTCACCTTTGTAACTTTCTGAATAATTAATACCAAATGAATCATCACCTAAATAGACGCTCAAATAAAGACGATCTTTATTTGATAATTTATGATTAATTTTAGAATTTAAATCGTAAAAATAGAGTGTCAAATCGGTATTTTGTGGCATAAATGGTTTTGCAAATAAATCTGCATATGTTCTTCTAGCTGCAACAATGAATGATGTCTTGTCTTTTTTAATTGGGCCCTCAAGTGTAAGCTTGGAAGATATTAACCCAATAGTCGCGTCACCTTTAAATTTTTTCATGTTTCCTTCTTTCATGTCTATTTGTAAAACAGATGAAAGTCGCCCTCCAAATCTAGCAGGAAAACCTCCTTTAGTAAGACGAACAGTTTTTATAGCATCAGCATTAAATACTGAAAAAAGACCACCAATATGTGATGCATTGTAAACAGGAACACCATCCAATAATATTAAATTTTGATCTGGCCCCCCTCCTCTCACGTAAAAACCTGATGTCCCTTCACTTGACTGTACACCAGGTAATAGTTGAATTGATTTTAAAACATCTACTTCTCCCAAGAGGGCAGGTATTGTTTTAATTTGTTCAATAGGAACTTCAATCATTGAAGATTGTGTTTTTTCAACAATACTTTTATCAGAGCTAATAATGACTTCGCTCATGTTAACAGAAGAAAATTCAAACTCTAAATTTATAGATAAGTTCTTTGTTAGATTAACATCTTTTTGTTGAGTTTCATAACCAATAAAACTAAATAAAATAGTGTAATTATTTTTTGGTAAAGTTAAGCTGTAGAAACCATAACTATTTGAGGAAACACCTTTTTTTAGTTCCGGACAAAAAATATTTGCTCCTACTATAGTTTCCCCACTATTTTTATCAGTAATATATCCACTTATGGTGTATTTCTCTTGACTTAAAACACCAAAAGAATTTAATAATATAAATATAAAAATTATTATCTTCTTCATTTAGTGTAAATTTCTTATCATAGAATTTTATTCCAAAACCTCAGCAAAGTTAGTCAAATAATACACTACAAATCACTTTCTACTTTTCATAATTTGCTCATATGCTTGTTGAACAAGCAGAAATTTTTCTTCAGCTAATTTAACTATATCTTCCCCCACCCCTTGAAGTTTGTCGGGATGATATTTTCTTACCATTTTTCTATGCGCTTTTTTAATGTCATTATCGGTGGCATTTTTATCTACTTCTAAAATCGCATACCATTTATCTAAATTGTTATTACCTTTTGAAACAAACATTGATTTAATTGATTCAAAATCGTACTGATTTATATTTAAATAAGTGGAAATTTTATTAATTAAATTTATCTCAGAAGTATGTATGTCATTGTCGCTAGCTGAAACACCAAAAAGAAAATGTATAATTTGTAACCTAGAGGCATGATTAATATTTGCATTTAATTGTTGACATACTGGACGTAGCTGAGATATTAAAGATTGCTTATTTAACTTATTAAATATTTTAAAATAATTGTTTGCCTTGCGCACTCCAAAAGTACTTACAAAAAACTTTTTGACATAGTCTAATTCAGCTTTAACAACTTTTCCATCTGCCTTAATAACCAAAGAGGATAGAATTAGTAATGAAAGTTCATAAGCTTTAGCTTGATCATTTTTTCCATCAAAAAAACTTTTACCAATATAATAGCCGATAATAGCACCAATTGGACCAGCAAAAAACCACCCAGCTCCGATTGCAACAAACTTACCTAAAGACATATATAAAAAATTTTACAGCAAATATAATAAGATTATAAATCATTTAATAATTATTAAAATTTATTATTTATAATTAATCTAAATAAAAATAAATGTATATTTTTGTCAAATATTAATTAAAACAAAAATGAAAAACTTAATAAAAATCTCAATATTATCGATTATTATTCTTATCAGCTCCTGTTCAAAAGACAGTGAACCAGATCCTGTTATTTGTGAATTAACAGATACTCCTACAACTTATGCTTTTGCTGATGCAGACGGAAATAACACTGTATCTTTTACTGGGCAAATTGCTAGACTTGAAAAAGCAAAAGAAGTTTACGATATGATGAATGCTGATTTAACAGTAACATCTGCAGACATAATGGCTTTGATTGACGATGCAAATTCCAAACTATTAACAAAAACAGCAGAAAATGACCCAAATAGAGCTGCAATTATAGCTACTCTTAATTCAATTTTTGACAGTTATGCTACTAGCTCTTCAGCATTTGAAGCAGGTACAGTTGCAGCCGAAGGAATTGCTGGAATTGATGCATATGGTTACGAATTAGATGCTAGAGGTTGGGAAGCAGATCAGCAATTTGCAAAAGCATTGATAGGAGCATTATGCTTAGAGCAAAATGCATATGACTACTTAACAAAAATTGATTTAGCAAACAACAATGTGGCTCCTGATGGAGATAATGCTTACACGAAATCAGAGCACTACTTTGACGAGGCATTTGGTTATGTTTACGGACTTGATGAGGATTTTGGTGCAACAGAAAGTATTAGTGGAGACAACAAATTGTTATTAGGAAAATACTTAACTAAACACGATGGAACTTCAGCACAAGGAGAAGATTTACTTGGAAATGTTTACAATGCATATTTAATGGGTAGACAAGCTATTGTAGACAACTGTGAAGAGGAGTTAAATAGAAATATTGAAATTCTAAATATCAATCTTTCAAAGGTTGTTGCTTTTCATGCTGCTGATTACTTAAGAAAATCAGCTGAAGGAGCTTTAGATCCAACTTCAACTTTTCACCATGCTATCTCTGAAGGGTGGGGATTTGTAATGAGTTTGCAATTTACAAAAATGGCAGACGGAATGCCTCTATTTTCTCATGCTGAAGTTAATGATATGCTTGCAACTTTAGATAGTGGAGAAAATGGTGCATACAGCTTAAGAAGTGTTGATGGTGCAGCTATATTAAATGCAATGGCGGATCAAATTGATGCTGCTTTAGCTGCTAGCAAATAATTATAATCTACAACTAAACAGGATCCTAGTACAGAATGGATCCTGTTTTTATTAAAAAAAATAATGAAAAATATATTATTTAAAATTATAGTCTTATGTTTAACAGTCAGCTCGTGTAATACAAATGATGATAACATAAGTTCAAGCGATAATTTTGATAGAAAAGAAATTCTTGAAAACACATATGATAATATCATTATGCCTGCTTTCATTGATTTAGAAAATAAACTTCAATCTCTTCAATCCAACACAATCAATTTTTCAAACGAGGCTTCACAAAATAATTTAGAAACTTTAAGAAAAAGTTGGGAGCATGCTTACATTTCTTGGCAATCAGTTGCGATGTTCAACATAAGAAAAGCAGAGGAAATTTTCTTTGCTGAAGTCATGAACACATACCCTTGCAACGAAGATATAATAGAAAATAACGTACAAGATTCTATATTTGAGATAACTTCTTTTTCGATTAACAATTTGGGCTCCACTGGATTTCCAGCATTTGGTTACTTAATTTATGGATTAGGTGGTGACAGCACTAATGTTTTATCATATTATAACTCCAGTGAAGGAGATAAATATAAAGCATACCTTTCAGCATTAATAAATAACATGACCTACAGTACAGATTTAATTATTAATGACTGGACTGAAAATCGAAATGACTTTGTTAACTCATCAGGAAATACATCCACTTCAAGCTTAAATTTAATTATTAATGATTTTTTGTACTACTTTGAAAAAAGAGTTAGAGAAGCTAAAATTGCTACTCCATCATCCATAAGAGGTGATTTAGTACCTAAACCCAATCAAATAGAGTCATTATACAAACCTGATATTAACAAAACCCTACTTGAAAGTGCTTTCTCATCTGTTGAAAGGTTTTACTATGGTTATTCTTATTCAGGATTATCTAATGGAACAGGATTAGAAGACTACCTAATAGCTTTAGAAAACACTGATGATTTAAGAAATGAAATTGACAATCAAATAGATGATGTAAATCAGAAAATATCACTTTTAGATAACAATTTTATTTTGCAACTTGAAAATAATCCTCAAGCTATGTGGGATGTGTTTTATTCAATGCAAAATTTAGTAACATATACTAAGTCAGATATGTTATCTAAATTTAATATTTCCTCTGACTATATGGATAATGACGGAGATTAAAAAAAATATAAATAATTTAATAAATTAGATTCTCTTTTTTAAGAGAATCTTTTTTTTATGAAAACCAAAATAAATAACTACATAAATCAATATTCTGAAAGCTCTCCTTTAGTTGTTTTTAGAATTTTATTTGGTCTTATTATGCTCGTCTCTGTAATTCGTTTTTGGAATAATGGATGGATAGAAACAACATATATAAGTCCTGATTTTCATTTTAAGTATTATGGTTTTGAATGGGTCAAATCACTTGGTTCTTGGAACTATTTTTTATTTTTGATATGTGGTCTATCATCATTATTCATAATGTTAGGCTATAAATACACAATTGCATGTATCACTTTTTTTATATCCTTCACATATATTGAGCTAATTGACAAAACTACATATCTAAATCATTATTATTTTATAAGCATTATCTCATTTATTTTAATTTTTCTTCCTGCAAACTGTCAATTTTCATTAGATAGTTTTTTTAAAAAATCAAGTTATACTAAAATACCCAGATGGTCAATTGATGTTATTAAATACATGCTATTTATAATATATTTTTGCGCAGGTATTGCAAAAATTAATTCTGATTGGCTTCTTGAAGCTCAACCTTTGAAAACATGGTTGCCAGGTAAATATGATTTACCATTAATAGGCAAATATCTATCTAAAAATTGGATACACTACTTTATGAGCTGGGGAGGAATGATTTATGATATACTCATTGGCTTTTTATTGTTTAGTAAAAAGTTTAGAAACTTTGCATTTATTTTAGTGATAATATTTCATGTGATGACTTCTATTTTTTTCCCTTCTATTGGAATGTTTCCTTATATAATGATTATAGCTACAATGATTTTCTTAAACTATAATTTACACAATAAGATGATCAGATTTCTTTCTAATCTATTTAATTCAAAAAGAGAACTTAACATAAAAGAAAATATTATTATAAAATATAAAAAAGTTAAAATTATAACTTTATCATTAATAGTATTTGTGCAAATACTACTACCGTTTAGATATTTAATTTATGAAGGTGAACTATTCTGGACTGAAGAAGGATATAGATTTTCTTGGAGAGTGATGCTTATGGAAAAGTCAGGTATTGCTACTTTTACAGTCATTGATAATAATTCCAAAAAAAGAGTAGTTGTTTCAAATGATGAATTTTTAACTTCTTTTCAAGAAAAACAGATGAGTCACCAACCTGATTTTATCTTAGAATATGCAAGATATTTGGCAGCACACTATAAACAAAAAGGTTTTTCAAATCCCAGCGTATATGTAGATTCCTATGTTACACTAAATGGGAGATTAAGTCAACGATTTGTTAAAAATAATGTTGATTTATTAAAAATAAATGAATCGATAAGAAGAAAAAATTGGATATTACCATTTAACGATGAGATACAAGGCTTTTAGAATAATTATCTGCATAATAGTTTCAACTATGTGTTATAGTCAAAACACATATGAAGGAATTATCTTTAGTCAAGAAGAAAAGGCAACTTTATCAAATGTCAACATATATGATTTTTATGAGGGTTTTATTACTAAATCTGATGAACAAGGTAAATTTTCAATTTCAGATACTAGAGATAGTATCAAGCTGGTATTTCATAAAGAAAATTTTAGTCACAAAACAATTACAATCAATCACTTCAAACCAAACAACATTTTTTTAGAGAAAATCTACATAGAACTAAACGAGATTCAAATTAGAGAAGAAAAATTTGATTTTGACAGCGATAATTTAAGTGATATCGTTGAAAACGCAATATATGCAGCTAAAAAATCAGACAAAATAATAGTAGATGAAAAATTGGCTAGTACGGCAACTAATAATGCTCGTCAAATCTATAATAAAATTGGTGGGTTAAATATTTTTCAAAATGACGATGCAGGAATACAATTAAATATTGGAGGAAGAGGACTAAACCCAAGTCGATCTGCAAATTTTAATATTCGTCAAAATGGATATGATATAAGCGCAGATGTTTTAGGATATCCAGAAAGTTACTATACTCCTCCCGCAGAAGCTTTAAAAGAGATACAAATTACAAGAGGAGCAGCATCTTTACAATATGGCACACAATTTGGCGGCTTAATAAATTTTAAATTTAAAGAACCTGAAAAAAATAATTACTTCAACATAAATTTCCAAAACACCTTTGGAAGTAATAATTTATATACAAATTTTACTAGCTTAGAGGGAAGAGAAAATAAATTTGGGTATTATTCATTTTTAAACTACAAAAAGGGAGATGGATTCCGCCCAAACTCCAATTTTGAATCTGTGAATCTTTTTACACATATTCAGTATCAATTATCTGAATCAATTAAAATTTCTGCAGAAATCACGTATCTTGATTATTTGGCAAAACAAGGTGGAGGGTTAACCGATCAAATGTTTTTTGAAAATCCTTTTCAAAGTAACAGAACAAGGAACTGGTTTAAAGTAAATTGGCTATTACTAAACACAAAAGTACTTTATAAAATCAATAGTAATAATAAGTTGAGTTTAAATCTTTTTTATCTTGATGCGTCGCGTTATGCTCTTGGATTTAGAGATAATCGAGTTGATCAAATAGATCCATTGGGTGTTAGAGATATAATTTTAGGGCAATTTAATAACTACGGTGTCGAAAAAAGATTTTTGAAGAAATATAATTTATATGATAAAAAAACAGTTTTTCTATTAGGCGCAAAAATTTACAAATCTAATAATTCAAGCCAACAAGGCCCAGGTTCAATACAATCTGATGCAGATTTCAATTTTTATAACCAACAATTTCCGTATTACAACAACCAATCAAATTATAACTATCCAAACCTTAATCTAGCTTTATTTGCAGAAAACATATTTTATATTGACAGTAACTTTTTAATAACTCCAGGATGTAGATTTGAACATATAAATACAAAAAGTAATGGCCAATACAGAAATATAAGATTTAACCTTGCGCAACAACCTATTTTTGACTCAACATATTATGAAAAAAGAAAAAATGTCAGAAATTTTGTGCTATTTGGAATAGGTGTCTCCTATAAATTTAATAGTCTTGAAACATATTCAAATATATCACAAAATTATAGATCAGTAACTTTTTCTGATATGAGTATAAACAATCCCTCCTTTAGAATTGATCCTAATTTAAAAGACGAAAGTGGATATACGTTTGATATTGGATTAAGAAGTAAAAAAAATAAATTAATTAGATATGATATAAATTATTTCAATCTTTTATACAATGACAGAATTGGCTTTATTTCTAAAAAAATAGAAGAAAATCCAGGATATACAACTGTAAAAACTGAAAGAGGTAATGTGGGAAATGCAAGAATTAATGGAATAGAATCTTTATTTGACTTAAACATTGGAAATTTATTAAACTCTAGCTATAAACTTAATACTTATATTAATTTTGCATACTCAAACTCATTGTACATATATTCTGAAAGTAATGGAATTGCAGGAAATAAAGTAGAATTTACACCCAGATTAAATATAAAATCTGGACTGATTTTTGGTAATAAAACACATATGGGAAATATACAGTTCAGCTATTTATCTTCACAATATACTGATGCAAGTAATGCAGTTGAAAGTGATATAACTGGAATTATAGGTAGGATTCCATCTTATCACATAATTGATATTTCTTATAAAGCTCAATTTAAAATATGCACTTTGAATTTTGGGATAAATAACATAACAAACAACTCATATTTTACTAGAAGAGCTAGTGGATATCCTGGACCTGGTATAATTCCATCTCCACCAAGAAATTATTTTGTTACATACCAAATAAAATTATGAATGAAGAATTAAAGACAAAAAAAATAATATTATTTGATGGAGTTTGTGCTTTGTGCAATAATTTTATTGTTTTCATAGCAAAAAAAGATAAAAAAGATAAGTTTAGATTTTTACCACTACAGAATAAAAATATTGAACAATTTATTGACTTAAACAAAATCAAAATTAAAGAATTTGACTCTGTGATACTAATTGATGGAAATAATATAAAATGGAAATCAAGTGCTGCTTTAGAAATTATTATAAATCTTAGTAAAATATTAGCACTATGCAAAGTGTTTTATATAATCCCAAAAATAATTAGAGATATTATTTATGATTGGATTGCAAAAAACAGATATAGTATTTTTGGAAAAGTAGAAAGCTGTTCAATAATTAAAAGCAAAGTAAATAGTGAAATTTTAAAAAAGAAAATAATTGCAGATTTATGACTTATGCATAATATATTGCTTTGGTGTAATACCAAATCTTCTCTTAAAGGCTGCAATAAAATGACTAGCAGTACTATATCCTAGCTTCATACTTACTTCATTAACATTATATTTACCTCCAGCAAGTAACTGCTTAGATAGACTCATCTTATATTCTAAAAGATATTGAAATACGGGACTTCCATAAACCTCTTTAAAGCCTTGCTTTAATTTTTTTAAACTTAAATCTATTTTTTTAGATAATTCAGCTAATGTTGGCGGATTATCATATGCTGAAACAATTATATCCTTAGCCAATTTAATTTTCATAATATGATCATCGTTCATTATAAATGGACATTTTTCAATTTCTTTATCAATATCTTTTTGAAAAATTAAACTAAATATTTCATACACCTTGGCTTTTATATATAGTGAGTTTGCATTATTATTTACATCATAATCATTTAACATCTGATTTAATACAACATTAATAGATTTTGATATTTTGTTTTCATTATAATATCTTTTATCAATATTTTCCTTACTTAAAAATGTAATATTATGAGAATCCTCAGAAAATAATTCATGGAATTTATCAATAGAAATTAAAATTGATATCAAAGTAGATTGACTATTAACATTTATATTCAATGGTAAGTCCCTCATGGGGTTATATAACATCAAGTAATTTCTTTCCTCAACATTAAGCTTGTATGCACCATTATTAAATAAAAAATTAATACTACCTATTAACACAAAATGAAACTGAATGTATGTAGAATCAATATTTCTAACCACTTCCTTACTACTAAATTCATGATTTTCTGTTAAAATGCAAAAAAAACTTTCACCTAGTATTATGTCGTGTTCAGATTTCAATTTTAATAAATAATGCTACACAAATTTAATGTATTAGTTGCATATAAAAAAATCGCTTATACAGTTATTTATTATATTTCTTTAAAAAAACATCAGATGAACTTTAGCCAATACTATTGAACTTTTATAGTTATTATATTGATTTAATATGAGTTATTTTTGCAATAAATATTTAAAAAATGAAAAAATACATTTCGTGCATAATAGCACTTGGTCTGATACTAAACCTAAAAGCTCAAAATCAACAAAATATTTCTTTATTTCCGGGCTACACTCATCAAAGTTTCTACAGTATGGAAAACCATGAAATCATGAATGTTGACAATGAAAATTGGGACTTAGCATTTAGTACTGATATATATTCAGCAAATATCAGAATTAATGATGGTAAAGGAGTTGAGCTTTATACTTATAACTTAGGAGATATTAGCTCTTGGAACTCTATAAACAATAGTACCCCAAACATTTTGACTACTAGAATGTATAACAGCGATACAAGCTGGAATTACGGTGCATTTGTTATGAATCAATCTTCAGATATGTTTGATTACGGATGGGGAGTATATAACATTCAAACACATCATATTATTGGAGATTCAGTTTTTTTAATAAAAACAGTAAATGGAAATTGGAAAAAATTATTAATTGAATCAAAAGCAAGCGGAGAATATTTTTTTAAGTACGCTAACTTAGATGGGTCTAATGAAATAAGTGAAGGTATTCAAGCATCAAACTACTCAGACAAAAGATTTATTTACTATTCACTTGATAATGATGCGATTTTAGATAGAGAACCATCACTGAGTGACTGGGATATTACTTTTACTAAGTATATAACTCCAGTTCAAGGGATGCCTTATTCGGTAACTGGAGTGCTTTCTAATATTGGAATTCAGATTGCACAAGCAGATAATATAGCTAACCCACTGTTATATACAGACTACGTAAGTCATAATTTTGAAAATGAAATGAATTCTATTGGCTACGACTGGAAACAATTTTCAGGAAGCTATGTTATTGTGCCTAATAGGTCATATTTCATTAAAAATTATCAAGACCAAGTTTGGCGTTTAGTTTTTACTGGATTTGACGGTATGTCAACAGGCAATATTAAGTTTGAGTCAGAATTAATTTCAACAACTTCAACAAATAATTCCTTAGCCATAGGTACATTAGATATTTTTCCCAACCCATCTGTCAATAATAAAGATATCACAATAATTTATGATTTGCAAAAGGCTGACGCAATTAGCGTTCATGACCTCTATGGAAGAAAAATGTATTTTTCTAAAATAAATAAAGAAGGGTTTAACACCTACACTATTGACAAAAATAAATTATCAAAAGGAACATACATAGTAAATGTTTCTAATCAAAATGGATATGGGGTTACTAAAAAATTAATTGTTTATTAATCTGAAGATGAAAAAACTATTTTCAATAGTTTTATTATTTTGTAATTTAACTTCTCTTGCACAAATAAGTGATAGTTTAAATAAAACAAATACGTTAAACAAAACAATTAAAGAAGTTGTTATTACTGGACAACTAGAAAGCACTAGTGTAGATAATTCAGTTCATAAAATTAGGATTATTGATGGTAAAGCAATAAATTCTGGGCTCTACCATAATCTAGCTGATATTATTCAAAAACAATTAAATATTAATTTATTTGAAGACAATGTGCTAGGATCATCAATTGCTTTGCAAGGCATTTCAGGTCAAAATGTAAAAATTTTAATAGATAACGTACCTGTTATCGGAAGATTAAATGGTAATATTGATCTTTCACAAATTAACTTAAATAATATTGAAAGAATAGAAATTGTTGAAGGACCTTTATCCACAATTTATGGTACAGATGCACTAGCTGGCACAATAAATTTAATTAGTAAGCAGGGCACAAAAGACACTAAACAATTTAGTTCCCTGTACGAAAGTGTTGGAAGATACAATTTTGATGTTTTTATTTCAAATAATAATTTGAACTACATGTCATATAATTTTGGTAGAAAGTACTTTAACGGGTGGTCTATGAACCAACCATTTAGTTTTTTACCAACTAGCCAACTAGCCGACATGAACAGAGTTAAAAAGTGGAAACCTAAAGAACAAACTTTTAATAAAGTAAGCTACAGACTAAAATACAATGACTTAAAAATCTACAATTATTTTGAAAATTTTTATGAAAAAGTTAGCAATTTAGGAAAACCTAGAGAGCCATATTTTGAAACAGCGTTTGATGAATATTACCATACCAAAAGAACAAACTTTGGAAGTGATATTAAATTTCAAAATTTAAATGATCGTGTAAATATTTTACTAGCTTATAATAAATACAAAAGAGAGAAAGAAACATATTACACAGATTTAACTACTCTTAATAAAACATTAGTTGATGACATAAATGCTCAAGACACTTCGGAATTTAGCTTGATAATTGGTAAAATAACAATTTCTAACTCTAGTAATGACATAATTAAATATCAAGCTGGTATTGATTTGCAGAAAAGTACCGCAAAAGGAAAAAGAATAACAAATAATTATCAAGAACAAGATAACTATGCTTTTTTTTCATTTGCTGAATACACCCCTCACACATCTATTAGTATTAGACCATCATTTAGGGTAATCTATAATTCAAGTTATAAGGCTCCACTAATACCTTCATTAAATTTATTATATAATGTAAAAGATTATGACTTTCGATTCAGCTATGCAAAAGGATTCAGAGCACCAGATTTCAAAGAGCTATATTTGAACTTCGTTGATATAAATCATAATATAGTTGGGAACCCTCTTCTTAAAGCTGAAACATCTGAAAATATACAATTTAATATAAGTTTTAATAACCAAATTTCAAAAACAAAAATTAAAACTGATATAAATCTTTTTCATAACTTTATAAATGACAAAATTGATTTAGCATTATCTGATTCAAATTCAGACCAGTATAGCTATTTTAATATTGATAAATTTAAAACCAAAGGAATCTCAACAATTCTTGATGTTTATTATAACAAAATAAACGCAAAAATAGGTGTTTCATACACTGGAAGAAATAATGAATTTAACAATAATAATTATCAGTTTAGTCTAGACTACAACTTAAACCTAAGTTTTAATATCCTTAATAAAACAAGATTTAATATTTTCTATAAACATACTGGAGAAATGGTTAGTTACCTTTTAGAGAACAACTCTGTAGATGAGATCACATCGGATTCATATAATTTAATGGATATATCCATAAATCAAAAAATATTTAGTGATATAATACTTTTCTCATTTGGCGCAAAAAATTTATTTAATATAACTGACATTTCAAGAAGTTTAATCGGTACAGCACATAGCAACACAAATAATTTAATGTCTGTAGGCTATGGACGCTCCTTTTTTACTGAACTAAAAATTAATTTATGAAAAAGATTTTTTATCTTCTTCTTTTTTTAGCATTTGGTTGTGAGAAAGCTGAAATTCCAATATCAGATTCGATTGGGGAGCTACAATCTTTCCAAATTAATATGGAATCAGACTACAAGCACCAAATATATTACAACCTAGAAAATAATCAAGTAGTAAAACAAAATTTAAAAACAGATTGGGATATAGCGTTTGAAGCCTCAGAAGAAGGGTGGAAAATAATAACAAATAGCGCACGATTTGCGAAAGTATCTGAACTAGTAAACCATAATTTTCAAGATTTTATTACAACAGAAAATTTAACTTGGAGAACTGAAAATCCAAGAGGCACCAATTATGGAACTGCAATTGGAGATTATAGAAATAAAAATTCAGTGTATATTATTGATCTTGGTTTTAATATTGATGGCTCTAATGCTGGGTATAAAAAAATAAGAATTGATTCTGTAAACCAAAGTATATACTTAATAGAGTATGCTAATCTAGATAATTCAGAATATAGAAGCAAAGTAATTAATAAAAACAACTCATATAATTTTAAATATTTATCTTTTGATGATGATAATGTAAAAGAAATTGAGCCTAAAAAACAAGATTGGGACTTAATTTTCACTCAGTATACACATCTGTATGACGACCCCGAACTACCTCCATTTTATCTAGTAACTGGAGTATTAAGCAACTATCTAAATAATGTGTTAATTACAAAAGATACAATCAATACATTTGAAGAAATAGATAATACAATTATAAATTCCTATGAATTTTCAAATGATCAAAACACTATTGGTTTTGATTGGAAAACATATATCTTTAACGAAGGTTATGTAGTAAATTCTAATATTTCTTACATAATAAAGGACGTTAGAAACAACTATTTCAAATTAAGATTTATAGATTTCTATAATTCAAATGGAGAAAAAGGGTATCCCACTTTTGAAGTACAAAAACTATAATTTTTAATAATTATTCTATCCAGTCTGCTATAAATACATTCGTATTTCTTGTACCACCATTATTTCTGTTAGAAGAAAAAACGATTTTTTTCCCATCGTTAGAAAAAACAGGAAAAGAAGCAAATTTCTCATCAAATGTAATTTGTTCTAAATTATTTCCGTCAAGATCAACCATGTACAAATTAAAAGGAAAACCCATTACACTTGAATGATTAGAGCAGAAAATAATTTTTTCTCCACTTGGGTGAAAAAAAGGCGACCAATTTGCATTTCCAAGATCTGTCACTTGTTTCAAATCACTACCATCCACGTTACATGTATATATTTCCATTTTTGTTGGTTGAACTAGTCCATTTGACAAAAGATCTTTGTATTCTTTTATTTCTTCGCTTGTTTTTGGTCTAGAAGCTCTAAAAACTAGCTTTTTACCATCAGGAGAAAAAAAAGCACCACCATCATAACCTAGCTGATCTGTAACTTGTTGAATATTTGAACCGTCAATATCACATGTATATAATTCTAAATCTCCTGATCTTATGGATGTAAAAACTATTTTATCACCAATCGGGGACACTGTAGCTTCCGCATCATAGCCCTCTTGATTGGTAACTCTATTTACAATTTTTCCATTTAAATCTGCGATAAATATGTCATATGAACTATATATAGGCCAAACATACTTGCCATTAACCCTTCTTTCTGGAACATGAGGACATTTTGCGTCTTCTAGATGTGTTGAAGCATAAATAATAGTAGAATCACCAGGCATAAAGTACGAACAGGTTGTTCTTCCCAGCCCAAGACTTACCATTTTAGGTTTCTGAGTATTTAATGAATAATTATTTGTGTCAATGATATAGATTTGATCACAACTTTGTCCCCAATTTTCATTTGTTGCCTGAAATATTAATTTAGAATCATCAAAACTCCAATAAGCTTCAGCATTTTCGCCGCCAAATGTTAGTTGCCTTAAATTCTTAAAATGAGTTTCACCAGGAAAAATAAGAGAGTTATTATTAGATTTTTTGGAACTTTTTTTATTGAATTGTCCAATTGCAACCAATGGCAAAAAAAGTATTAAAAAAACTAGCTTTTTCATATTTTTGTTGTTTAAAATAAAACTTTACAAAAATAGCGATTTAATCATGAAAAAATTAGTCAAAAGCCTTTTATTCTTATTAATTTCAATCTCCTTTTCTCAAGCACAAGATCAAGAAAAAATATTAGAAAATATGAAGATAGATGTTACTTATCTAGCTTCCGATGAACTAGAAGGTAGAGCAACTGGAACAATAGGGGAAACAAAAGCTGCAGAATACATTATTTTAAAATTCAAAGAGTATAACTTACTACCAAAAGGTCAAGATGAATTCTATCAATCTTTTGAAGCAAAAATTAGAAAAAACCCACATAGTCAAGAAGTCAAAGAAAAAATTATTGGGAAAAATGTTATTGGATACATTAACAATAATGCAGTAGAAACTATAATAATTGGAGCACACTATGATCATGTTGGATATGGTTCATTTGGGTCTCTTTATGATGGAGAAAAAAAAGTTCACAATGGAGCAGATGATAACGCAAGTGGTGTTAGTATTTTAATAAATCTTGCAAATTCTCTTAAAGAAATAAAAAACTATAACTATTTATTTATTGCATTTTCAGGTGAAGAACACGGTCTATTTGGCTCTTCCTTTTATGCCAAAAATCCTACTATTGACCTAAATAAAGTTAGGTTTATGATAAATTTTGATATGGTTGGTAGATTAAATGATCAAAAAACACTAGCAATTAATGGTATAGGAACAAGCACTAAGTGGCAGGAACTAATAAATGACGCAAATACATTTGATTTTCAATTAAAAACTACTGAATCTGGTATAGGACCATCAGACCATACATCCTTTTATCTTCAAAATATTCCTTCAATTCATTTCTTTACAGGACAACACTCAGACTATCATAAACCAAGTGATGATGTAGAGAAAATAAATTTTGATGGCATGTTTTTAATTCATGAATATGTAAAAAAAATAATAGAATTATCAACTAAAATTGAAAAATTTGATTTTCAAGAAACAAAAAGTGACTCTACAACAACACCTAGATTTAATGTTACTTTAGGGGTTATGCCAGACTACCTATATGATGGAGAGGGAATGAGAATAGACGGTATCTCCAAAGGAAAAACAGCAGAGAAATACGGAATTGCCAAAGGAGATATAGTGGTAAAAATTGGTCATATTGATGTCGTAGACATGAATTCTTACATGAAAGGACTTGGAGCCTTTAATAAAGGTGACGCAACAACTGTAAGAGTTAAACGTGGCAATAAATTAATAGATGTAGATATAATCTTTCAATAAATGAATATTAGAAAAGGTCTTAAAACTGATTTACCTTACGTTCTTGAGCTAATTAAAGAACTTGCCGATTATGAAAATGCGATTGAAGAAGTACAAATAACACTTAAAGAACTCGAAAATGATGGTTTTGGAAAGAAGCCATTATATTATTTTTTGGTAGCTGAAGATAAAAATAAAATTATTGGATTGTCCTTCTATCATATTAGATACTCAACATGGAAAGGGAAATTTTTATTTCTAGAAGATTTTGTTATTAAAAAAGAATATAGAAATTTAGGTATTGGTAGTCAATTGTTTGAAGCAACTATTAAAATCTGTTATGAACAGAATATGAAAGGAATGTGTTGGCAAGTCTTAGACTGGAACACTCCAGCAATCAATTTTTATAAAAAATATAATGCAGAAATAAGTAGTAGTTGGCTAAATGGCAAGCTTGATAAGTTATCAATTAATAAAATTTACACCAAATTTAATGAATAACTACCTTTCTTTCAACTGAGCCATCATCATAAATATAAAGCAAAATTTTATAATTTGAAGTTTTTGTATTTCTAGCTAATAAATCAACAATTCTGACTAAGCTTTTGTTTGGTAAATCAAGAAATTCATTATTTGATGATAATACTAAAAAAGTATAGTCAAAATTTTGAACATCTGTTTGGCCGAGTTCAGAGTTTATTGAAGTGGTAAAAGTTAAAATTCCACAAGGATTAATAAATAAATTTTCAAACGTTATCGAGCTCATGTTACCTGAAGTATAATTATTGCCGTCAAAAACTGCGTTTGCAAAAATAGAT
>MDTC01075562.1_pt1 | contig 28793 bp, 34 predicted proteins | sample 811181 | NCBI WGS metagenome assembly MDTC01 (sample SAMN05326644, study PRJNA326480) | marine metagenome | isolation source: seawater | place: Pacific Ocean: North | collected 2011 | reverse complement strand
GCTTGGGTAAATATTTATAATCCAGGTAGTAAATTCGACAGTTTCTTGAAAAAACAAACTAAAGAAATGACAAAGTTAATGCAAGAACTAGGTGTAATTTAGTTTATTAACTTAGAGGAAGAGCAGTGAAAATTAATTCAGTAAAATTTATATCACTGCTCTTTTTCATTTTATCAGCCTTTTATTTATACACCGCAAATCAAATACAAGTCTTCGCTTTCGATGAGGGAGCAGCATTTAATGCAAAAACTTTTCCAATTTATTTAGGCTATGCAGGAATGTTTTTCGCTGGATTAAAAATAGTTTTACCAGACTCTAAACCTATCGAAGTAGATCCAGCAAATCTAGAATTTAAAAAGACAATTTTGTTAATAATAACTATGATTATTTATGGAGCAACTATACTTAAAATAGGTTTCTTTTTATCAACCTCTTTATTTTTAGTGGCCTCTTACTATTTTTTAGGTGAAAGAAGATGGAAATATATCTTATTTTTTTCTTTCCCGTTTGTCGCTGTCTTTATGTACCTTTTACATGGACTGCTTGCAGTATATCTTAGAGATCCATTATTAAAATATATAGGAATTATGGGATGATTGAAGGAATACTAATTGGATTAAAGACCGCTTTATCTTTTCAAAACCTTTTAATGGTAATGATTGGATGTTTCGCGGGAACTATTATTGGGATGCTTCCCGGCCTAGGTCCAATGACAGCAATCGCTTTAATGATTCCAATTACATATGGATTTGATCCTGCAACAGGATTGATTTTAATGGCAGGAGTTTATTACGGCGCTGTATTCGGAGGATCAACATCATCAATTCTGATTAACGCACCTGGTGTTCCAGGAACAGTGGCAACATCTTTCGATGGCTATCCAATGGCACAGCAAGGTAAAGCTGGTAAAGCTTTAGCTATTGCAGCCTATAGTTCTTTTGCTGGAGGAACAATTGCAGCTATCTTTTTATTAATTGCAGCACCAAGTTTATCAAAAGTTAGTTTATCTTTTAGGTCTCCAGATTATTTTGGTTTAATGATATTAGGTTTAACAGCAGTAGCTGCTTTTTCTTCAAAAGGAAATTTCTTAAAAGCAATGATGATGTGTGTCTTAGGTTTAATGTTAGCCTCAGTTGGACAAGATACTTTATCTGATATTCCAAGATTTACTTTTAATACTATGAATTTATCTGATGGAATTAGTTTCGTATTAGTGGTTATGGCAACATTTGCTATGAGTGAGGCCCTAACTATTATTCTTAAAAAAAATGACCCTACAAAAGCAGCAAAACAAATCTCATTAACAGACTTAGGTTCAATTAAAGTAAGTAAAGAGGAGACAAAACAAATGGCAAAGACTATTCCACGTTCATCTGTTCTAGGATTTATTGTCGGAGTATTACCGGGAGCAGGAGCAACAATTGCCTCTTTCTTGGCTTACGGTATGGAAAGAAATTTTGTAAGCAATGAGGAAAAAGAGAAATTTGGTAAAGGAAGCGTACAAGGTTTATCTGCACCAGAGACTGCAAATAATGCAGCATGTTCAGGTGCATTTGTACCACTTCTCACTCTAGGTATACCAGGTAGTGGAACCACTGCAGTAATGTTGGGTGCATTATTAGGTTTTGGTATTCAACCTGGACCTAGGTTATATGAGACCAATCCCGAAATATTTTGGTCTGTTATTATGTCTATGTATATAGGTATGGTAGTTTTGCTTATTCTCAACCTTCCTTTAATTCCTTATATTGCAAGAATTTTAGCAGTACCAAGAACATTTTTAATTCCAATGATTTTATTTTTTTCAGTTACCGGTATTTACCTAATGTCATTTAATAATTTTGATATATTTTTAATGATTGGTATTGCAGTAGTTGCAACTATTTTAAGGCTTTACGATTTTCCTATGCCTCCATTGATTTTGGCTTTTGTTTTAGGTGGTTTAATGGAAGAAAATCTCAGAAGATCTTTGCTGATAAGCGATGGTTCCTGGAGCTTTTTATGGGATAGACCTCTTACACTAACGATTATGTTTTTTATAATTTTGCTTATTTCTATGCAATTATTTAGGTCTTTTAAGATGAATTTTTCACGTCAAGAGCACTAATAATATTTGAAAATAAATTAAAATGTTGTATTTTTGCAACATAAAAACACTTATAAATAGCCATTTATTGATCTTAAAAACTTTTTTTTATTAATCTTAATTACTGACACGAGAGACAGAATCCTCTAGAAATAGTTCATATATTTTTAAAAATATTAACAAATAATAAAGGTATAAAAATGATAAACTTAAGAAACACTCTTATAACGGTACTTGCAATATCTGTTATGAGCTTTACATCAGCTTTTGCTGGTGGTTTCTCTGTAGGTATATCAGCAGCTCAAACAGAGATCGAAGCTGATGGTAAAGAGACAGAAGGAACAGAAACAATTAATAAGTCAGTTAGCGCAGATGCTGTAATCGGTTCTGTGTTTGCTGAGTTTTCTTTTGACAACAACTTTACAGTTGGTGCAGAGTGGATACCTGTTGAAGCAGATATTTCTGATCAAGTTCATGCTAGAGCTGAACAAGAAACTTCAAGAACAGGAACACAGTCAACGACAAATTCTCGTTTACAAACTGCAGATGCTGAAATTGATAACCACGTAACGTATTACGCAGAGATCCCAATAGGTGATTCTTTCTACGTAAAAGGTGGTTACATGGAAGCAGACGTGTTAACGAAAGAAACTACTGATGGAGCTAATGGTGGTACATACGGAGATACTACAATTGATGGTTATATGTACGGAATTGGTATTAGAAAATATTATTCAGATAATATGTTCATGAAATTAGAAGGAACAATATCTGACTACGATGATATTAATCTAACATCAACTACAAGTAACAAAATATCAGCTGATATCGACGCTACCGCAGTTGCATTAAGACTTGGTTACACATTTTAATATAATTAATTATATTAATTAAAAAATTAAAACCCGCCTATTATTTAGGCGGGTTTTTTTTTATAACTTTAAAAAGATGTTCTGCACTGAAAAAAGCATCTTCAGCTTTTGAACCAAGAAACCAATCTCCACAAATACCAATTCTATATTTTTTATCCCAATAACAATTTTCATTTGAATTATGAAGATTATAAGCATACTTCCATCCATGCATACTTTTAAAAATAATCTTTTTACTAGGGAGACCGGTAAGCGATTCAAATTTTTTAATTATCTTTTTTAATAATTTATTTTTATTTAATTTGTATAAACGGATGTATTTTTTTGACCAATATAAAGTAGCTTGAATAGTCCATAAGTTTATTTTTGATTTAAATCTTTTTTTACTATTTTCATTCGATGCCCAAGCTAAAACTTTATCATTAAATTTTATACTACTTACTGGAATTTCTTTATTATTTTTATATGCTATCATTATTGTAATATTTGGCTGCATAGTAATTTTTGATTTTAAAATTTTTTTTTTAAGATAGTTTTTGGCTAAAATTCTTGTTTGAGGATATGGACAAGTAAGAATTATATTTTTGTAATTAACTCTTTTGCCATTACTAAAAGAAACTATCCAAAAATTAGTATTGTATTTTATGTTTATAATTTTGTTGCTACAAATAGTTTTAATATCCTTTAAAAGGTATTTACAAATACTACTATTTTTTTTCAAACCAATATATTTAGTTATATTAGTATTATTTTCTAAATTATAGTTTAAATGATTTCCGTTCCATTTTTTAAGGACTTTTTTTTTTAACATCTCATTTATAAAAATTTTAAATTTTCTTTCTTTTGGATTTATATATTGTAAACCATGATCAAAACTTAAATTTTTAAAATATCTTTTATTTGAACTTCTTCCACCAACGCCACGAGCTTTATCGCAAACTTCTACAGTATATTTTTTTGATAATTTATTTGCTATTAAAGACCCAGATATTCCTGCTCCTAAAATACAGAAGTCCCTCATATGGTGAATAGGAACTCAAACTTTTCATTAATATTTAATATTTCATAATTAATTAAACCACCAATTATTAATTGAAGGGCAACAATCATAATGGTTATAAGACCTACATAGCCTAACCATTTATGGTCTTTTATATAGTTTGCAAAATAAGAAGCTAAAGTAGCAACTAGTAAAACTGATAACAGTAAACCAATGATCATCAGTCCATAATGGTCTTTAGCAGCACCAACGACACCTAAAGTGTTGTCTAGACTTATGACAAAGTCTGCAATTAATACTTTATATACTCCTTGAGCAAAAGAAACATTTTCTTTGGATTTTAATTGAGGTGATCTAATTTTTTTTGGATTAAAAAAATCTTGCCTTAAGTTGTTAACAATCCACAAGAGGAGTAAACCTCCTATAATTTTTAAAATAGCTATTTCCAATAAGAATGTAGCAAAAAAAGCTAGGACTATTCTAAAGATAAAAGCAGCAGCAACACCCAAAGCAATAATTCTTTTTCTATTTTCTTTAGCAAATCCTGCAGCTAACATACCAATAATTATCGCATTATCAGCAGCCATAACTATATCTATTAAAATTATCTGAATTGATATAATAAATTGTTCAAGCATTAAAATTATTATTTTATATATTTTTATCTAACGAGAATAAAGAAATAATTTAATAAGTTAATCGTATGAGATATCCAGCAAAAATAAGTAAAATTCATTTATTTAAGTTATCTGTACCCATTTTTTTTGCAAATTTGGCTTTACCTTTCGTAGGGTTGGTAGATACGGCTCTTATGGGTCATTTAGAAAATACAAAATATCTTGCAGCTACAAGTATTGCAACTTCTTCAATTTCATTAATTTTTTGGAGTTTTGGATTTTTAAGAATGGGAACTACCGGAATTGTTGCACAATCTCTTGGAAAAGGAGATTATAGAGAAATAGTTTTAACAATAGTAAGAAATTTATATTTTGCAATAATTGTTGGTTTTACAATAATTTTTTTAAAGTATCCCATTCTTAATTTAATAAGTTATTTTTTTAATGTTTCAAATGAAACATATATCTTAATTCAAAAATATATTTCTATAAGATTGTTTTCTGCTCCAGCAGAGTTTGTCATGTATGTTTTAGTAGGTTTATATTTAGGTTTGCAGAAAACAAAAATTTCAAGCTTAATAATTTCTTTTTTTTCTATTCTAAATATTATATTGAGCATTTATTTTGTAAAAAAATTAAATCTAGATATAGCTGGAGTAGCATTAGGAACAACTTTGTCTGCTTATGCAACTATAATTATATTTTTATTTTTTACTTATAATTTTTTCATAAAAAATTTTAAAATAATACCTAGACTTAAAAGAGTTTTTGTAGGAAAAAAAATATTTAAATTATTTGTACTTAATTCTGATATTTTTATAAGAACTCTGCTTATTACTTTTGCATTTTTATGGTTCACATATCAAAGTTCGATTCTAAGCGAAGATTTTCTTGCAGTAAATTCAATTTTATTTCAATTTATTATACTTTCAGCCTTTTTTTTAGATGCCTACGCTTTTTCTACAGAGGGAGTAGTAGGTTTTGCTTTTGGAAGAAAAGTTTTAAAACCTTTTCTTTTTGCTGTAAATAATTCATTCAAATTAAGTTTTTTTTCAAGCTTAATAATATCTCTATTATTTATTTTGCTATCTAAAGATATAATTAATCAATTAACTGATATAGAATATTTAAGATTTCTATCTTATGAATTTATTATATGGGTTGTATTAATTCCTCCAATCGCTTCATTCTGTTATCAATTTGATGGAGTGTTTATTGGAACTTCACAAACAAAAGCTATGAGAAATAGTATGATTGTTTCTGTTTTTCTATATGTTTTAAGTTCTCTTTTTTTAGTAAAAACTTTCAATAACCATGGACTTTGGTTATCTTTGTTATTATTTATGTTATTTAGATCTTTAACTTTAAAATTTTACTTTTCAAGTATTTTAAAAAAATTTAAATGAGTTTTATTTATAAAATACCAGGCTATATTCTTTTGTTATTTGGCGGATTTTGTCTAAGCTGGGGTGGGCTAATTATAAGAAACTTTGAAGAGGCTAGTGTATGGCAAATTTTATTACTAAGGTCTTTCTTTTTTTTAATAGCTTTATTAATTTTTCTGTTTCTTACTTATAGAAAAAATATGATTAGGACTATCTATAACTCAGGTATACCTGCAGTGATAGGTGGATTTTTTCTATCTTTAAGTTTTGTGGCTTACACCTTTGCCATTACTTCAACCTCTGTGGCCAATGTTGTCTTTATAATAAGCACACAAACAATGTTTTTGGCTATTTTTGGTTACTTCATTTTAAAAGAAAAAATATCTCTAATAGGCTTTCTATCTATATTTTTTGCAATGTTAGGAATAAGTATAATGGTGGGAGATTCAGTTACATCCGGTTCTTTGTTTGGAAATATAGTTGCTTTGGCTATTCCAATAAATTTTTCAATACTAGTAATGATAATTAGAAAAAATAAAAATTTAGATATGGTTCCAGCAATTTTTTATTCTGGTATTTTTGCGTGTATTTATGGTTTAGTTCTTTCAGAAAATCTTAATTTTTCGTCAAATGATATTTTAATGGGATTTTTACTAGGTGTTCCTCAACTAGCTTTTGGATTTATTAGTATTACCATTGGATCTAAAACTACCAAGGCGGTAACAGTAGGTATCCTAATGCTTTCTGAAACACTATTAGCTCCTTTATGGGTTTGGATTTTTTTAAATGAAATTCCACCATTAAGTGTGTTTATTGGTGGATTAATAATAATTTTAGCTGTATTTATCAAAAGTATTGATAAAAACAAACCTGTTATCGACTAATTACATTTGACATTTTAATATAGATATAAGAGAATCAATTTAACAACGGGAGAGTCCAAATAGTTGGCGCCGAAGGAGCAACCACCCCGGAAACTTTCAGGCAAAAGGACCGTTGTTATAATAACTCTGGAAAGAAGGCTTAGCCTCACCGAAGGATTAAATCTCTCAGGTACCTAGACAGATGGGGTTGTTTAAAAAAGAGTTATTATGCAAATACAAAAAACTGCTTTATACGATTATCATAAAAATTTAGGAGCTAAATTTGTTCCATTTGCAGGTTATGAAATGCCAATACAATACAAAGAAGGCATAGTAAAAGAACATATTTCTACTAGAACTCACGCAGGTTTTTTTGATGTTTCTCATATGGGGCAATTTTTTCTAGAAGGAGATGTCTCATTAGAAAAAGCTTTGGAAAAAATTATTCCTGCAGATTTAAATTCTTTAAAAATTAATCACTCGAAATATTCTTTTTTATTGAATAGCGATGGAGGTATAATTGATGATTTAATTATTACAAAAACTAAAACAGGGTTCAGTATAATCTTAAATGCAGCTTGTAAGGAGAACGATATAAAACAAATTACAAAACTTTTGGATAAAAATCATAAGTATTTCTTAAATAACGAATTATCATTAATAGCGTTACAAGGACCAAAATCAGTCAACATTTTGGAAAAGTTAGTATTAGGAGTATCTAACTTAAAATTTATGACAGGTAATAATTTTAACTATCAAGGAGAAAATTTATATATAACAAGATCGGGATATACAGGTGAAGATGGGTTTGAAATTTCTATTTCAAATAAAAAAGTAGAAAAATTAATTGATTTTTTAATTTCAAATAAAGTAAAACCAATTGGCTTAGGAGCTAGAGATACGTTAAGGTTAGAAGCAGGCCTTTGTTTATATGGACATGATCTTAATGAAAAAATTAATCCAATTGAAGCGAATTTAAAGTGGGCTATTGCAAAAAAAAGAAAAGAAGCAGGTGGTTTTAATGGTTGGGAAAAAATTAAGAATTTACTAAATAATGGAAGTGAAAAAATTAGAGTGGGTATTAAACCTGAAGGAAGAGTGATAGCTAGAGAAAACACCAAAATTTTTTCTTCTGATGATACCGAAATAGGATTTGTGACAAGTGGAACTTTTGGCCCAAGTGTTAATGCTCCAGTTTCGATGGGATATGTAAATTCAAAATTTGAAAAGATAGGCACGCCAATAAAATTAGAAGTAAGAGGAAAAAAATATAGAGGTAAAGTTTCTGAGCTTCCATTTTATAAAAAAAGTTATGCAAAATAAAAAGTTAGGTAAATATGAGTGAAAAAAAATTTTCTAAAAATCATGAGTGGGTATTTTTAGAAGAAGACATAGCTACTGTAGGGATAACAAAACATGCTACAGAAATGTTAGGTGATATTGTTTTTGTAGAAGTGCCAGAAGCAGGAAAAACAGTAAAAAAAGAGGCTCAAACTGCTGTAGTAGAATCTACAAAAGCTGCTAGCGATGTTTACTCACCTATTTCTGGAGAAATCACTGAAGGCAACAAAGCAATTGCAGACGACCCAAGCAGTGTTAATTCAGATCCAGAAGGTGCTAGCTGGTTTTTTAAATTAAAAGTCAAAGACAAAACAGAAATAGAAGCGCTTATGTCTAAAGAACAATATGATAAATTTGTAATGGAGAACCCAAGTTAAATGATTGACGATAATTCAAAAGAATTTATAAAAAGACATATTGGCCCATCAGAGGACGACCAGCTAAAAATGTTGCAATATGTGGGCTATAAATCTTTGAATGATCTAATGACCAATACTGTTCCTGAAAAGATTTTACTTAAAGAGGATTTAAAAATTGATGAACCTTTATCTGAAAATGATGCTTTAAAAAAATTGAAATCTATATCTAAAAAAAATAAAATTTTTAGAAACTTTATAGGAATGGGATACTATAATTCTATTACTCCTAATGTAATTTTAAGAAACATTTTAGAAAATCCAGGCTGGTATACCTCCTATACCCCTTATCAGCCTGAGGTTGCGCAGGGAAGACTTGAAATGCTATTAAATTTTCAACAATTAATCATTGATTTGACCGGTATGGATATCGCTAATGCATCTTTATTGGATGAGTCGACAGCGGCGGCGGAAGCCGTTGGCTTATGTCAGAGAATAAATAAAACAAGCTCAAAAAAAATATTTATTTCAAATAATTGTAATCCACAAACAATCGATCTTATTAAAACTAGAACTGAGCCTTTTGGATTAGAATTAATTATTGGAGATGAAAAAAAAGATCTATCAAAAATAAATGAAGATATAATTTGTGGTGTTTTATCATACCCAAGAACTTTAGGAGAGGTTGTTGATCCAAGTGAAAGTATCAGTCAAATTCATAAAAAAAAAGGAAAAGCTATTTTAGTTTGTGATTTATTAGCTTTAACAATATTAAAAACTCCAGCAGAACTTGGAGCCGATATAGCAGTAGGTAGCGCTCAAAGATTCGGTATACCAATGGGTTATGGCGGACCCCATGCAGCTTTTTTTGCCACAAAAGAAGAATTTAAAAGATCTATGCCAGGAAGAATTATAGGCGTATCAGTGGATCGACATGGAAAGAAAGCTTACAGGTTGTCTTTACAAACTCGAGAGCAACATATCAGGAGAGATAAAGCTACTAGTAATATTTGTACCGCTCAAGCTCTATTAGCTATTATTTCTGCTGCGTTTGCAATTTATCATGGACCAAATGGAATATTAAAAATAGCTAATAGAACATCTAAATTAGCCAAAATATTTAGCGATGAAATTAAAAAAGGAGGCTACCAAATTTTATCTGATCAATTTTTTGATACTGTTACAATTAATACAAATGAAAAGACAAATTTTATTTATCAAACTGCATTAAACGAAAATATAAATTTAAGAAAGGTTGACGAAGATAGAATTTCAGTATCTTTTGATGAAGCAAAAAAATTGAGTGATGTAAATCTTTTATTAAAGATATTTGGAATTTCAAAAAATATTAAACAAGATATAAAAGTAGAATTAAGTAATATGCCAAAAAATTTACTAAGAACATCAAAATATTTAACTCATCCGATTTTTAACAAATACCACTCCGAGACTGAAATGCTTAGATATTTAAAGAAATTAGAAGACTGTGATATTGCACTTAATAGATCTATGATTGCCTTAGGTTCTTGTACAATGAAGCTTAATGCGACCGCTGAATTAATACCAATAACCTGGAAAGAATTTTCTTTGCCACATCCTTTTGTCCCTACAAATCAAATGGAAGGCTATAAAATTCTTTTTAATGATTTAATTAATGATTTAAAAGAAATAACAGGTTTTGATGAAGTATCCTTACAACCTAATTCTGGAGCTCAAGGAGAATATGCAGGCTTAATGACAATTAGAAAATTTCACAAAAGTAATAATCAAGGTAATAGAAACGTTTGTTTAATTCCTGGATCAGCTCATGGAACTAACCCAGCAAGCGCGCAAATGAGTGGTATGCGAGTAGTAGTCGTAAACTGTGATGAAGATGGTAATGTAGATATTGAAGATTTAAGAAATAAAGCTCAAAAATATTCGAAAGACCTTGCTGCATTAATGGTTACATATCCATCAACGCATGGTGTTTTTGAAGAAAAAATTATTGAAATTTGTCAAATTATTCATAAAGAAGGTGGGCAAGTTTATATGGATGGTGCTAATTTAAACGCGTTAGTTGGTATTGCAAAACCAGGAAAATTTGGACCAGATGTTTGCCATATTAATTTACATAAAACGTTTTGTATTCCTCATGGCGGAGGAGGGCCAGGAATGGGACCAATAGCTTGTGCTAAACATTTAGCAGAGTTTCTACCTTCTCATGGAATTATTAAAGAGTCCGGACCTAAAAATGGAATGGGTGCTGTATCAGCTGCTCCTTGGGGAAGTTCAAGTATTTTACCAATTTCTTGGATGTATATAAAAATGATGGGTGCTGAAGGATTAAAAAAAGCCTCTCAAATCTCAATCTTAAATGCAAATTATATATCAAAAAGGCTCTCCAAAGATTACAAAGTTTTATACACCGGTAAAAATGGAAATGTAGCACACGAATGTATAATTGATATTAGACCGATCAAATCAAATACAGGAATTTCAGAGGAAGATATTGCAAAAAGATTAATTGATTTTGGTTATCACGCTCCAACTATGTCCTGGCCTGTAGCTGGAACTATAATGATTGAACCAACAGAAAGTGAAAATCTAGATGAAATTGATAAATTTTGTAATGCTTTTATTAAAATTAAAAAAGAAATTAATTTAGTTGATGAAGGTAAATTGGACAAAGAAGACAATCCTCTCAGAAATGCCCCTCACACCTATCTAGAGCTGGCCGCAAATGAATGGCGTCATAAATATACTAGAGAAGAAGCAGCTTTTCCTAATGAGTATTTAAAACATAATAAATATTGGGCGCCAGTTGGAAGAGTTGACAATGTTTACGGTGACCGAAACCTTGTTTGTTCTTGTCCGTCAATGGACGAGTATAAAGATGAAGCCGCATAATTTTTAAAAATGAAAATAGCAGTTATCGGCTCAGGTATTTCAGGATTATCTTCTGCATATTTTTTATCAAAAAAACATAAAGTGGACTTGTTTGAACAAAGTGATCATTTTGGCGGACACTCTTATACTTATGATATTAAAGAAAAGAATAAAATTATTCCAGTAGATCTGGGCTTTATTGTTTTTAATGAATTAACCTATAAAAATTTAATTAAGTTTTTTAATGATTTAAATGTTAGTTTTGAAAAAAGCAATATGTCATTTTCTGTATCAATAAAAGGTACTAATATTGAATATGGCGGAAGTGGTTTCAACGCAATTTTTGCTAATAAATTTAACTTATTTAACTTACATTTTTTGAAAATGATTAAAGAAATTATATCTTTTTATAATTATGCACCTTCTTTACATAGAAATGAAAAAAAAAAAGAAACTTTGGGTAATTATTTAGAAAGATCTAAACTATCAAAATATTTTATTGAATTTCATCTTATACCTATGGTAGCCGCAATATGGTCAATGCCTTTTTCTAAAGCAAAAGAAATGCCATTAAGCCTTTTTCTTGAATTTTTTATCAACCATGGTTTATTTAAATTAAAAAATAGACCTCAATGGTATACTGTTACAAATAGAAGTAGATCGTATGTTAAAAAAATTCTAGAGAAAATAAGCGGTGAAGTTTTCAAAAATTATAAAATAAATAAGATTTCTAGAAGTAGTGAAAATGTAAGAATATCAATCGGAAATGAATATTTAGATTATGACCATGTTATTTTAGCTGCTCATGCTGATCAAAGTTTAAATATTATTGATAACCCAACTGTTAAAGAAAAAGAAATTTTGAGTAAATTTACCTATGTTTCAAATATTGGATTTTTACATACTGATAAAAACCTTATGCCGGTAAGAAAAAAGGCTTGGTCTAGTTGGAATTCAATTACCAAAGGTAATAAAACTTGTATTACATACTGGTTAAATAAATTGCAAAATTTAAAATCAGATGTGGATTATTTTTTAACTCTAAATCCTGTTGAAAATATTGCTGAAAATAAGACTATCAAAAAAGTAAAATTTACCCACCCTTATTTTAATAGTGAAAATGTGAAACTACAAAAAGACCTACATTTGCTGCAAGGAAAAAAAAGAACTTGGTTTTGTGGTAGTTATTTTGGTTACGGTTTTCATGAAGATGGTTTAAAATCTACTATTGAACTAATTAAAAGATTTAATATCAAATGAACTCTTGTATCTATAATGGCACTGTTACACATCAAAGATTTAAACCAATAAAACATTCTTTAAAATATAAAACATTTTCATTACTAATTGATTTAGATGAGCTGAAAATTCTGGATAAAAAAATTAGTATTTTTTCTTTAAATAAATTTAATATTTTTAGTTTTTACACTAAGGATCATGGTGAAAGAGATGGAAGTTCAATTAAGGAATGGGTTTTAAAAAATATAAAAAAATTTAATATTAGTAAAAATATTACTAAGATTACACTTCTATGTTATCCTAGAATTTTTGGTTATGTTTTTAATCCTTTAAGTATTTTTTATTGTTATGAAAATAATGACCTTAGATCAATTTTCTATGAAGTTAAAAATACTTTTAATGAACAACACACTTATATATTTAAAATAAAAAATAATGAAAATATTCAACAAAAATGTAAAAAAAAATTTTATGTTTCTCCTTTTATGGATATGGAAACTTATTATAATTTTAAATTATTAAATCCTGAAAAAAAACTTTCTGTTTTTATTAAACAAAGCGATAAAAAGGAAACAATTTTAACTGCAACACAAACTGGAGACAGAAAAGAATTCTCAGTAAAACAACTTATGATTAATTTTTTTAAATACCCATTAATGACAATAAAAATAATAGGTTCGATACACTATGAAGCATTACTATTATGGAAAAAAGGTGCAATTTACCGTAAAAGACAGAACAAAATATTAAATAATCTTAGTTATGAGGAATATTAAATGAGTCTGATAAAAATTTCTGAAAAAATCATTCTTAACAAACTTAAGAATATAGAATATGGGAATATTAAATTAGTCAACTATGATGGAAAGGTTTTTCAATTTGGAAATTTAGAGAGCAAACTAACTGCTGATATTAAGATCACTAAATCCAATTTTTATTTTAATATTATTTTAGGAGGAAGCTCTGCGCTTGGCGAGGCGTATATGAATAAAGATTTTTATACTTCGAATCTAACTAATTTAATTGAAGTTTCAGCAAAAAATATTAATTTAATTTATTCATTTTCTGATAGCTTAAAAATTCAAAAAATAAAAAATTTTTTAAAAAAAATATTTGCTAAAAATACTAAATCCAAAAGTTTAAAATATATTTCTAAGCATTACGATTTAGGAAATGAATTTTTTTCTCAATGGTTAGATAAAACACTTACATATTCTAGCGCTATATATACAAATCAAAATGATACTTTAGAAATTGCTCAAAAGAATAAATATCAACATTTAATTAATCTTTTAAATATTAAAGAAAATAATAAAGTTTTAGAGATAGGTTGTGGATGGGGAGGCTTTTCTGAACATCTTGCAAAAAATTACAACGTTTCAATTGACTGTATCACAATATCTAAAAAACAATTTGAATTTACAAAAAATCGCATTTTTAAAGCAGGATTAAATAATAAGGTTAATGTAAGGTTTTTAGATTATAGAGACTTAAAAGATAAGTACGATAAAATTGCATCAATAGAAATGATCGAAGCTGTTGGGGAAAATTATTTAGATAAATATTTTGGTACCATAAAAAATTCACTTAAAGATGATGGCATTGCTGCTATTCAAGGAATAACAATAAAAGATGACTTATTTGATAGATACAGAAGCAGCGAAGACTTTATTCAAAAATATATTTTCCCTGGTGGTTTTCTACCTTCAATAAAATTTATGAAAGATTTAATTAAAAAAAATAAACTTAATCTTCTAAAAGTTAATTCTTACCCTGACGATTATGTTAGAACTCTAGCAACCTGGAGAATAAACTTCTTTAAAACTTGGCAAAATATAACCCCTCTTGGATTTGACGAAACTTTTAAAAGAATGTGGGATTTTTACTTATCTTATTGCGAAGCTGGATTTAAATCTAGAAATATTGATTTGATACAATTCTCAATATGTAATAAGTAACGATATGAAAACTATATTAATAATATTTGCTTCAATTTTAATAACAAGTTGTTCAGGAAATAATATGAAACCAACCGATTTTAAAAATCAAAAACCAAGATTAATAATCGAAGACTATTTATCAGGCAATGTAAAAGCTTGGGGTATTTTACAAAACAGATCTGGTAAAGTGACTAGACAGTTTTCTGCCGATTTAAATGGTAAGTGGAACGGAAAACAGTTGATATTAGATGAAAAATTTAATTGGTCAGATGGAGAAGTTCAAACCAGGCAATGGAAAATAAACAAGATAGATGAGCATAATTACGAAGGAACGGCTGGCGATGTTGTTGGAACAGCAAAAGGATATTCTTACGGTCCGGCATTCAAATTTGAATATGTGTTACTAGTTCCTTTAAAAGAAAAAAAAATTAAAATTACCTTTGATGATTGGATTTTTAAACAAGATGATAGAGTTGCAATCAATAGGGCCACAATGACAAAATTTGGAATTAAAGTAGCTGAACTTACAGTAATGTTCGTAAAAAACTAACGTTTAACAAATTTATCAATTAAAAATAAATAAATTTTATAGGGTAATACTCTCAAAAATTTTAAAATCAATGTTAGTTGTTTAGGAAAATGAATTTCAAATACATTATTATTAGTCAACCCATTAAACATTTTTTCCGCAGCAAATTCTGGTGATTTAATGAAAGGCATAGGAAACTCATTTTTATCTGTCAGAGGCGTTTTTATAAAGCCAGGAGAAACCAGTGAAATTCTTACATTATATTTTTTAAAATCAAAATATAAACTCTCAGTTAAATTAGTTAAAGCAGCTTTTGAAGGCCCATAACCACTTGAATTAGGCAAACCTCTATATGCAGCAACAGAAGAAACTATTGAAATATGACCATCTTTTTTATCTTTAAAATATTTTTCTACAGATTTAATACAATATAATACTCCAAAAAAATTTGTTTCCATCACAAATTTATTTTGTTTGATATTTATTTCTTGTTCTAATTTTGGATCATATGTTCCACTAGAAAAAACACATAAATCAAGTTCACCAAAATCGTTAATAATTTTTTGAAAAACTTCACTTATTTGACTATGGTTGGTAACATCTAGAGGGTATGAAGAGATATTTTTATTATTAGCCATTTCATTTAAAATCTCTTTTCTTCTTGCCGATACAGCAACCATCCATCCTTCAGATGCAAATTTTTCTGCAAGAGCTTTACCTATTCCGCTACTTGCTCCAGTGACCCAAATTTTTTTCTGATTTTTTAACATAAATTAGTTATATCTTAACATATGACTAAAAATAAATATTTATCTCTATTCATAATACTCATAATTACCTTTATGGCATCAGCAATAGGAGGATTTACTACCACTTCCTTTAAAGAACCATGGTATTCACAGATTATTTTACCAAGCTATAATCCACCAAGCTGGGTATTTGCTCCAGTTTGGACAACCTTGTATATTATGATGTCAGTTGCGTTTTGGAAAATTTGGATCAATTCATTCGAGATGAAGTTGTTAAAACTGTATCTTATTCATTTATTTTTTAATGCAACTTGGAGTATAGTTTTCTTTGGCTTCCATCAAATTGGTTTAGCCTTAATTAATTTAATAATTATTATAATTTTTATTATTTTGCTTATGATGAAATATTTGAACAAAAATAAAGTTAGTTTTTATTTAATGATTCCTTACTTTTTATGGTCGAGCTACGCTTTGATACTTAATAGTTCAATTTTTTTATTAAATTAAAACCATCTTTTTGGATAATTTCTTTTAAAAATTAGTTTGTTAAATATTACAGATAAAACAATTATTACAAGTGCCCCAGATAAAACTGGAAAAAATATATATTCAGTAGAGACATCTGCAAAAAGAGCAATCAAGGGATTAGCTGCAGCAGGAGGATGAACTACTTTAAAATAAATCATTAGAGAAACAGTTGTTCCAACAGCTAATCCTAAAGAGATATAAGACATTCCTATTGTTTCGTTAAATAATATACCTACTATTATTCCTAAAAGATGACCAAAAAAAATGTTATTAGGTTGCGCAAACTCACTGTTATAAAATACGAGTATTATAAGAGTAGTAGAACCAAAAGAAAACATTAACCAAAAACCAGTAGAAGTTTCAAAGCTCAGAAAGGCTAAAAGACCTATAATTATCGACGCCGATACACCTATTGCTATTGGCTCTAATTTTTTTGTTATTTTCATATATATTTTTTTTATAATTAAGTTATATACACTTATGGACTATAAAAAACCATTTAACTTTCTTAAATCACTCCCTCCAAAGTTAAACTCTTTCTATAAAAAGAGGTCTAATTCAGTTCTAATTGTTAGCAATAAATCAAAATCAAAAAAAAATTTTGACCCAGTGACTAATTTTGATAAAGCATTTGAAAAATATATTAGATCATTAATAGTCAAAAAATTTCCTAAAGACTCTATTATTGGAGAAGAGTTTGAGGACAAACGTTCAAAAAGTAATTTTATGTGGTCAATTGATCCAATAGATGGAACTCGAGCTTTTGTAATTGGAGCACCTACCTGGTCAAATTTAATTAGTGTTTCTTATAAAGGTAAATCTTCAGTAGGATTAGCTAATTTTCCTGAGCTTAACAAATACTATATTAATGATAAAAGACAATCTTATGTATTTAATACTGGTGTAAAATCAATTATAAGATCCTCTAATAATAATAATTTAAAAACAATAAAAATTATTGGAAATTTTCACGGAACTTTAAGTTATGAAAAACAAAGGAAAGTTATAAAAAAATTTGGATGGTCATTTAGACTAGCAGGATTTGATGCTTTAAATTATTGTTTATTAGCAGAAGGTAAAGTGGACGCTGTAATTGAAGCCAATTTAAAACCCTACGATATTTTACCTTTAATTCCAATAATTGAAAACACTGGTGCAATCGTAACTAATTGGAGAAACAAAGCAGCAGAAAATGGGGGAAATATATTAGCGACTTCCAATAGAAAACTTCATAATAAAATACTAAAATTACTTAAACCATTAATTAAAAAATAATTATGATAAAATTGTTTATTAACAGAATTTATAGAGCAATAAAAATTGATGTAGAACTTTACGAAGAAGTAGAAAAAGATAAGAATGCAACTATCCAAGCCGGAGCAGTTGTCGTACTATCGAGTCTTGCAGCTGGAGTAGGCGCTTTACAAATGGGGGTATCAAATTTTGTTCTTGCACCAATAATGTCTCTGCTTAGCTGGTATGTATGGGCTTACGTGATTTATTTTGTAGGAGTTAAACTTTTTGGAGGGGCTAAAACTAAAAGTAATCATGGAGAGCTTTTAAGAACAATTGGGTTTTCAAGCGCGCCCGGCCTAATCAGAATATTTGGCGTCACTCCAGATTTAATGATAGTAACTTTTGTAGGTTCAGCACTTTGGATGCTGGCATGCATGGTAGTAGCAGTAAAATCGGCATTAGACTATGAAAGCATGAGTAAAGCTTTTGGTGTTGTAGTTATTGCTTGGCTGTTTCAAGCTTTTTTCTTATTTCTTGTATTAATTCTTTTTAAAGGCATTTAAATTGGAAAAATTGTTTTAGATACTTTACAACTGTCACAAATTTTGTATCCATGCATAATTAAATTTGATTTAACGCTTTCGTGCTCTTTTTCACATTCTTCACAGATATTATCTGTAATTTCTTCCATATGCGGTAAGATACATCTTTTAAAATTTTAAATCTATTCTAGAATTAAAAAAGATGAAAAAACTACTTTTTGTAATTCTAATAAATTGCTTATCTTTACAAATATTTTCCCTAGCTTTTGCAGGGAAATTAACTGTTACAATGGGCAATGACAAAATTAAAAATAATTATAAAAAAGTCTATTTTGCTGGAGGTTGTTTTTGGTGTATGGAAGAATCATTTGATAAAATTGATGGAGTGATAAAATCTATATCTGGTTACTCTGGAGGGCATTCAAAAAATCCCACTTACGAAGAGGTCACTTATCAAGATACTGGGCATGTAGAAACAATTGAAATTACATATGATCCGAATAAAGTAAATTATAACAAGCTATTAAATACTTTTTGGAAAAATATTGACCCTTTTGATAAGTATGGTCAGTTTTGTGATAAGGGTAAAAGTTACAGGTCAGTAATTTTTTTTGAGAATAAAAAGCAAAATAAAATTATAAATAGGTCAATAAAAAAAATTGAAAAGAAGTTTGAAAAAAAAATTGTAACTCTAGTGTGGAAATTTGATAAATTTTATCAAGCAGAAAGTTACCATCAAAATTTTTATGAGAAAAATTTTTATAAATATCTGTCTTATAAAAAAGCCTGCCAAAGAGAGGAGGTATTAAGAAAAATATGGAATTAAAAAAAATAATTTTAATTTATTCTTTATTTTTTTTATCTATGGTTCAGGCAAATATTGTTGAACCTAGTGAAAATTTAACACCGGAGGATGTTGTTAAAATTCAATTATTAGCTTTGCAAAAGAACAATCAACAGGACCTAGGGATTAAACAAACATGGGCATTTGCTCATCCTGAAAATAAAAAATTCACTGGTCCATATGAAAGATTTAAATTAATGATTTATGGTGAGCAGTATAAATATTTACTTAACCACGACTCTCATAAAATAACTTCAATAGTTAACAGCTATAATAAACAAATATTCAAAATTGAAATTTTAGATAAAAGTAAACAATTATTTTTTTATGAGTGGCATGTAATGAAAGGAAGTACTGAAAAGTGTAAAAAATGCTGGTTTACCTCCTCTGTATCACAACCAATTGATCAGGGAAATACTATTTGAAACGTCCTTCCTTTATTATTAGATATTTAATTGTTGGATTAATTCTTGTGGGGCCACCGATTTTAAGTGCTCACTATGGTTCTATATACTTAGGTAAAGAGAATGGAGTACTCCTAGGTTTTTGTGTTGGAATAATCTGTGTAGCCTTTGCTTGTTGGAAATTATATATAGATGACTGGAGGGATGACGAAGATTAATGCAGTTTGTAACATCAAGATCAGAAGCTTTAGATAAGCTAAATAAGTTTATAGAAAATGATATTTCAAATTATAACACAAAAAGAAATTTCGATTTCGGTATAAATAATAGAAGCAATGTTTCTTGCTTGTCTCCCTATATAACTCATAGACTCATCAACGAGTATGAAACCGCAAAGCTTGTCTTAAAAAAATATCCTTTTCAAAAAGTGGATAAGTTTATTCAAGAAATATTTTGGAGGGTTTATTGGAAAGGATGGCTTGAATTAAGACCAAAAGTCTGGACTGATTTTACAGATGATCTTAAAATAATTAACGAAGACGAAAAATATTTGAAAGCAGTAAAAGGTGAAACTGAAATCAAATGCTTTAATGACTGGGTAAAAGAGTTGAAAAATTTTAATTATCTTCATAATCACACTAGAATGTTATTTGCAAGTATTTGGATATTTACTTTAGGATTGCCATGGCAAAAGGGAGCAGAATTTTTTATGAAACACCTGTATGATGGTGATGCGGCCTCAAACACGCTTAGTTGGCGGTGGGTAGCAGGAATACAAACAAAAGGTAAAAATTACCTTGCTCAATCTTGGAATATAAGCAAGTTTACAAATAATAAATATAAAGATGTTAAATTAAATGAAACAGCCTTACCAATTGCAGATAAAAGGGAATATAAAATTTTTCCAATTCAAATTAGTAATAATGAAGATACAAACGATCGTCTGATTATTTTTGAAAATGAAATGAATATTGATTTTTTTGATCTTAAAAAATATAAAAAAATTTATTTTGTTTTGTTGGAAAATAAAAATAGATCATTAAAACTATCCACAAAAGTTATTGATTACAAAAAAAATATCATTAAATCTCAATTAAAAGAGTTTGAAGATGAGGCTGAATTATTAGATGAAAACGGTCTGATTAACATTGTTAAAACTTCTACATCTTTTGATGTAGCATACCCCTCTATTGGTGAAAACCTTTCATTTTTGAAAAGATTAATTAAAGATAGCAATCTAAGTATAAATTTTATAACACGAAAAGAGGATGAATTTTGTTGGAAATTTTCAAATAAAGGTTATTTTAATTTTAAATCAAACATACCAATAATATTATCAAATTTTAAATTAAATTAGATTTAGAGCATTTTTTTGAACAGTATTTAACTTTATTCCAATTAAGCTTCCATTTTTTTCTCCAGTTAAAAGCCCTATTACACACCGGACAAACTTTTTGTGGGAGTTGATTTTTTTTCATTTTTTTAATAAGTGTTTATTTTTCAAAAACAAGAAATAAGCTGCTATTTCATAAAAAATTCTTAGAAAAAAAAATAAGGGTTTTAATTTAAAAATCTTATACAAAAAATTATATTTAGGAGTATTTTTCCAAATAATAAGAAATACTTCTGCTCCTTCAATTAATCGACCATTTTGAATAACATGCATTCTTCGTAAAAGTTGTTTGTAAGTTTTTGATGTTATTTGTTGAGCTTTCTTATTATTTGTAACATCAACCCATTCGATATTTTTACTTGAGTGCTTTTTATAGTGATTAATTTCAGTCCTACAAATATTACATGAATTGTTAAAAAAAACTTTATTTTTCATTTAATTTGTATTTTCCTTAATAAATTTATTTGCAGCTTTTAATATTCTAGATTTTCTTTCTTGATCCATTTTTTCTGAAATTCTAACCATCATTGCTAGTCTTGGGTTTTTCAAAAAAAACTTTTTATTCTTATCGATAAATCTCCAGTAAAGGCCATCCATCACATCACACCAGGCCCCCCTTTTAAAATGCATCATCTTTAAAAAATAGCTAGATCCACATATGTAAGGTTTTGTTGCAAAAATTCCACCATCACTGAATAAACCCATTCCATAAACATTTGGAGTCATTACCCAATCAGAAGAGTCTACAAACATTTCCATAAACCATTTATAAACTTGTTTTGGATGTATTTCACAAAGATTCATTATGTTAGATAGAATCATTAATCTTTCTATATGATGAGACCATCCAAAATTTTCAGCATTTTTAATAGAGAAATCAAGTGGATCCAAACCTGTGGCACCATTATACCAAGCTTTTTTCATTTTTCTTTTATGATTAAAAAAATTTGACTTATCCATCTGCATATCAAAGTTTTGATATATCCCTCTCATAAACTCCCTCCAACCAATGATCTGTCTTATGTAACCCTCGAAAGAATTTATTGGAATTTTATTTTCTATTTTCTTTAATTTAATAATAATTTCTTCAGGCGTTATAAGACCTAAATTTATAATTGGGCTTAAAGCACTATGAAACATAGTATTTGATTTATCGCTTACGGCATCTTCATAATCACCAAAAAGCTTTAGCCTATCTTTTAAAAATTCTTCAAGCTGTTTTTGAGCGTCATTTCTAGTAGTAGGAAACCAAAAATTTTTTGTATTTCCAGGATGATCTTTAAATTTTGACTCAATAAAATTTTTTAAGCTTTCAGTATGTATTGTATTTTTAAACTTTTGTATTTTAGCTATCTTAATATTTTTAGGTAGTTTTTTTCTATTATCTTTATCATAGCTCCATTTGTCTCCTTTTGGTTTTCCATCTCTATTCATTAAAATATTTGTTTTTGTTCTTATAATTTTATAAAAATTTGCCATAAAAGGCTTTTTATATTTAGAAAGATATTCTTTAAACTCTTTTCTTGAAGTTAAAAACATTGGAGATTGAATTTGATTTATTTTTACATTCATTTTTTTTAATAAAAAAATAATTTTTTTTTCAAAAAATTTGTCTTCTATTTCAAAAAAACTTACCTCTTTAATTTTTTTATCTTTTATAATTTTTTCTATTTTTTTTTCGTATGAATTTGAAAATTTTGAATTAATATCGTCATAAATTATTTTAAAATTTTTTGATTTAAGCTCATCTTTGTATGATCTCATTGATGATAAAAAAAGAAGAATCTTTAACTTATGGTGTTTTTCATATGTACATAGCCCATAATCTTCTGACATATAAAATGTGTGATTTTTAAAGTTTTTTAAATAATTTGGATTAAACAATTGATTGCCTAGTATTATAAATAGCCTCATATATGCCAAAATATATAACTTTTAAGAGAAATAAACGCGTCATTATTTGCCTATTTATTTCAAATAATAGTGTTAAATAAGCATAATGAAAAAATTAATTTTAGGAGCGACTGGATCAATAGGGTCTTCATTAGCAAAAAAGGTGATAGCTGATGGAGGGGAAGTACATTTAGTAGGCAGAGACGAATCAAGTTTATCTGAATTAGCATCAGAATTAAAATCAACTTTTACTACATGTGATGTTTTAGAAGAAAATTTTTCAGATAAAATATTTAATGATTTAGGAGATACCCCTATCAACGGACTAGCTTACTGTGTAGGTTCAATAGATTTAAAACCAATGAAAATGACAAAAAGGAGCGATTACATGCAATCATTCAATTTAAATTTAATTTCTGCAACGGAGATTATTAGACGATCTAGCGATAGTTTAAAAAAAAATAAGGGCTCTATTGTGTTATTTTCTACAGTGGCTGTTAGAAGAGGATTTACAAATCATAGCATTGTTGCTTCGGCTAAAGGAGCAATAGAAGGTCTTACAGTATCTTTGGCAGCAGAGTTTGCCCCAAATATTAGAGTTAATTGTATAGCTCCAAGTTTAACAAAATCTAAAATTTCAAATTTTTTATTGAAAAATGAGAAGATAGCAGAAAGTATTGCTAAAATGCATCCACTTAAACGATTAGGTGAAGGTAACGACTCATCTTCAGTTGCAAATTTTTTATTAAGCAACAGTAGTTCATGGATAACAGGACAAATTTTAGGAGTAGATGGAGGAAGGTCGTCATTAACTTAATGATAAAAAAAATTATTTACATAATTTCAATATGTTTAATTACACAATTTGCGTATGCTGCAGGTTCAGATAGCAGTTCAGATGACTCTAATGTTAACTCTTTTAAAGATGCTAAAAAGTTAGTTAAGAGAGCAGGAAAAATGGAGAAAAAAGATAAAAAAGAAAGAGCTGAAAAATTATACTCCCAGGCTTTTAAAAAACTAGAAAAGGCATATTTATCAGATAAAAACAATCCGGATATTTTAAATTATATGGGTTATACATCTAGAAAAACTGGTAACTTTGAAAAAGCAGAGGAATTTTATTTAAAAGGTTTAAGTATAGAACCAGATCATAATGGAATAAACGAATACCTCGGTGAATTGTATGTTCAAACTAATCGTATTGATAAAGCACAAGAAAGATTAAAAGTTTTAAAAAACTGTGATTGCGATGAATACAAAGAACTGGAGTTAATTATTAAAACTCGCGGCACAAAAATTTATTAAGAGATATCTAAAGCAAATTTTTTAAGTTTTTCGATTGGTATTAATTCTAAAGTTTTAATATTTGTCTTTTTTAAATAAATAGAGCAAGCTGTATTCTCTTCTAAAGCTCTTGCATACCACGTTGCACAAAGACACCAGCTATCACCTTCTTTTAGTCCTGGGAAACCATACTCTGGTTGAGGTGTAATTAGATCATTCCCTACTTTTTTTGACCAGATTAAAAATTCGTTTGAAACTTTAGCGCAAACTGTATGAATTCCTTGATCATTATTATCAGTATTACAACAGCCATCTCTAAGCCAACCAGTAAGAGGATCGCTCGAACAAGACTCTAAAGGCTCCCCAAAAACATTTTTTTGATTTTCACTATTCATTATTTTTAAGTATTTTATAATTTAGTAGGATTGGATTGATTCTTGTATATTTTTTTGGGATCAAATTTTTTTTCTTTTTCTTTAAATACTAATTCTACTTTTTCTGTATTACCTATTTTACCTAAAGGTACAGATCTATAAAAACAAGATTTATAACCAACATGGCAGCTAGCTCCATCTCCAATGTCTACTGTTATCCATAATGCATCTTGGTCATCATCTATTCTAATATCTATCACTTTTTGAATAAAACCACTTGTTTTTCCTTTATGCCAAATAGAATTTCTAGATCTACTCCAGTAACAAGCTTCTTTTTTTTCAATAGTTAATTTTAAAGAATCTTTGTTCATGTATCCATGCATCAAAACTTCACCCGTTTTGTGGTCTGTAGTCGTTACAGGAATAAGACCTTTATCATCAAATTTTGGAGATAGAAATTTTCCCTCTTCCACCTCAAAAATACTCTCTCTTTTTTTAAACATGGGCGTAAAATAATGAAAAAAAGACAAAATAGCAATTTGCATTAATGATTTATGTCCTATAAAAATGATCGCTATATGAAATTAGTTAAAGACATTGATAAAACTAGCTCAAAAAAACCTGAAGTAAGCGACAAACAGGCAGAAGAGGCTTTCAAGACAATATTAAAATGGATTGGGGAAAACCCTAACAGAGAAGGATTACTAGAAACTCCAAAAAGAGTAGTAAAAGCATTTAAGGAGTATTTTAAAGGGTATCACCAGGACCCTGGAACCGAATTATCTAAAACTTTCGGAGACGTTGAGGGTTATGACGATATGGTTGTCGAAAAAAATATAACTTTAGAAAGTCATTGTGAGCACCATATGGCTCCTATAATTGGTGTAGCACATATCGCTTATATTCCAAATAAAAAGGTAGTAGGTCTAAGTAAACTTGCAAGAACTGTCGATATTTTTTCTAAAAGACTACAAACACAAGAGAGACTTACTATGCAGATAGCAAAGACTTTAATGCACGCCCTTGATGCAAAAGGCGTAGCCGTAACTATTGACGCAGCTCATCAATGCATGACAATGAGAGGAATTAAAAAAGAAAAAGCTACTACTGTTACAAATTATTATTTAGGTTCTTTCAAGGAAGACCTTAGTTTTCAAAATAGGTACTTAAGATACATAGCAAAATAAATGTCTAAAAAATTTAAAGCTTTAGTTATTGATAACCAAAATGAAAATTTTTCTAGAGATATAAAGGAATTAGGAACAGAAGATCTTAAAGATGGAAATGTTTTAGTAAAAGTTGAATATTCAAGTTTAAATTATAAAGACGCATTAATTCTAAATAATGGAGGAAAAATTGTTAGAAAATTTCCATTTGTTCCTGGCATTGATTTCTCAGGAAAAGTTGTTGAAAGTGAAGATAGTAAATTTAAAAAAGATGACGACGTTATTTTAACAGGCTTTAGAGTAGGAGAAGCCTTTTTTGGTGGATTTTCTCAATTTGCAAAAGTTGACTCAAATTTTTTAATTAAGACTCCTAAAGAACTTGATAATAAGAAATCTATGATGTTAGGTACTGCCGGATTTACTGCTTTGTTATGTGCTTTTGCAGTAAAAGCAAAAGAAGAATTATTATTAGGAGAAAAAGTTAAGGATGTACTTGTTACAGGTGCAACGGGCGGAGTAGGAAGTATTGCTGTAATGATATTATCTAAAATGGGATATGATGTTCATGCTGTAACAGGAAAAAAAGATAAAAATGAATATCTTAAAAATCTAGGTGCAAAAAATATTATAGATAGAAAAGAACTTGAAGGTGAAAGTAAATTGCTAGAAAAAGGAATTTGGGATGGAGTGGTTGATACAGTTGGAGGTGCCGCTTTAACAAAAATTTTTGCTCAAACTAAGCCAGGAGGTATTGTAGCAGCCTGTGGCAATGCTGGTGGAATAAAAATAAATACTACAGTAATGCCATTTATAATTAGAGGAGTTAAACTTTGGGGAATTGATTCTTCTGGAGCTTCACTCAAACGAAGGGAATTTGTTTGGAACGAAGCAGCAAAATTAATTAATTTTGATCAGATTAATTCTTTTACTAAAGAATTATCATTTACCGATCTCTTAGATACATATCCTAAATTACTAAAAGGCGAGTATTTTGGAAGAGCTATAGTAAATCCTAATAAATAAATTATAATCAAATAAATGGACTGGGATAAATTAAAAATTTTTCACACTGTTGCAGAGGCCTCTAGCTTCACAAAAGCTTCAACAATTTTAAATTTAAGTCAATCAGCTATAAGTAGACAAATCCAATCATTAGAAAACGACCTTAAAATAAAGCTATTTGAACGTCATGCTAGAGGATTAGTATTAACTGATAATGGAGAATACTTATTCAAAACAGCGCATGAAGTAATTTCAAAATTAAAAGATGTAGAGTCAAATTTAAGTGAAGAAAAAAATAAATTAGATGGGAAAATAACAGTTACGACCGTTGTTAGTTTTGGGACGACTTGGTTAACTCCGAGAATTAAAGAATTTATGTCTTTACATCCCAACATAGAAGTTGAACTTATATTTGACGACAAAGAATTAGATTTAAGTACTCGTCAGGCAGATATAGGAATTTGGATGCGTAGACCAAAACAATTAAATTACATTCAAAAAAAATTTGTAAATTTTAATTATCATATTTATGGTTCAAATCAATATTTAGAAAAAAATGGTTATCCTAAAAAGCTGGTAGATTTAAATAAACATAAGTTTATCACGTATGGCAGAGGAGCTCCATCTCCAGTTTTTAATCCAGACTGGGCACTTAAACTTGGATCTAAAGATAATAAAAAAAGAAAGCCAGTCATGAAAGTTAATAGCGTCTATGGACTTTTACTTGCAGTTCAAAGCGGAGTAGGTTTAGCAGCTTTGCCAGACTATATATCACATAATGTTCCAAATATTTCTAAAGTTATACCAAACGAGACTGGACCACAGACTGAAACACATTTTGTGTACCCAGAGTCTTTAAAAAATGTAGCAAGGGTTACTGCTTTTAGAAATTTTATATTTAGTAAGGTGAACGAATGGAAATTTTAACTTTTATAATACCTTTTATAATTTTAATTACGATTGTAGTTTTTGTGCATGAATATGGTCATTATTATTATGCCAGGAAATATGGAGTTGGCGTAACAGATTTTTCTATCGGATTTGGCAAAGAATTATTTGGATATAATGACAAATATGGAACAAGATGGAAATTTTGCGCTATTCCACTAGGAGGATACGTAAAATTTTTTGGAGATAGAAATGTTTTTAGTCAAGCAGAACAAGAAAAATTACTTAAAAAATATACTCCTAAAAATCAAAATAAATTATTTGTTACAAAACCTTTGTATCAAAGATCATTAATTGTGGCTGCAGGACCTATAGCAAATTTTTTATTAGCTATATTAATTTTTACTTTAATATATATGTTTGCAGGTAAAGATTTTACGCCAGCTCAAATACAAGAAGTTCAAAAAAACAGTCCAGCCGAAATTGCAGGAATTAAAAGTAATGATTTAATTTTATCTATAGATAACAATAAAGTTCAAAGTATTATGGATGTTTCAGCTTATATTAATTCTTCTTCTAAAGATATAATTGACTTTATTGTACTTAGGAATAATGAAGAGTTAATTCTATATGTAAAGCCAAAAAAAATTTTAGATCTAGATTCTTTAGGTAATAAAGTAAATAAAAAGATAATTGGAATTAAAATATCACCTTTTAATGATCAAATTAAGAAAGAAAGACTTGGACCTGCTACAGCAGTATTTTATGCTATAAAGGAAACGTACTTTGTTACAAAAACCTCTCTAAAATTTATTACTTCATTATTTAAAGGTAAGGGAGACACATCTCAATTAGGTGGCCCAATTAAAATAGCTAAAATTACTGGGCAAGTTGCTCAATATGGATTGGTAGCATTTCTTAGTATTATGGCATACATTTCTATAAGTTTAGGTTTTATCAATTTATTTCCAATTCCCATGTTAGATGGTGGACACTTGATGTTTTACGCATTTGAAAAATTTTTAGGGAGACCTTTAAAACAAAAAACCCAAGAAAGTTTTTTTCGAATCGGTCTTTTTTTGCTATTTTCTCTAATGTTTTTTACAACATTTAACGACCTTAAAGATTTGGGCTTATTTTAAGCCATTTTTATTCATTAAAAAATTCAATAAAATCAACACTTATTTGACTTTCTATATATGGTGTTAATAGTTATCACAAATACTAATTAAAGTGTTGATTTTACTCACTAATTGTTGAGATTAAATTATAACCATAAAGGGGCATATATTATGAATAAAAAACAACTAGTAGCAAAAATATCGTCCACATTGGGCCAAAGTAAAGCTGATGCTGAAAGAACTTTTGACTCAATTACGACTATCATTCTGAAT
>MDTC01027329.1_pt1 | contig 28795 bp, 27 predicted proteins | sample 811181 | NCBI WGS metagenome assembly MDTC01 (sample SAMN05326644, study PRJNA326480) | marine metagenome | isolation source: seawater | place: Pacific Ocean: North | collected 2011 | reverse complement strand
TACAGCCATTTACAGTTGGAGGACAAACTGCTGTTTCTGAACCAGACGTCACCAGTACAGAAACAGCATCAGTAATACAGCCATTTACAGTTGGAGGACAAACTGCTGTTTCTGAACCAGACGTCACCAGTACAGAAACAGCATCAGTAATACAGCAGCCAATTACAGTATGTATCGATGGGTATTATTATGTATCTGCTAATAATTCGTGTATTTCAAAACATAATATAGAAAATTCTGAACCTCCTTTGGATTGTCCAGCCTACAATAATGATTGTAATGATATTCCGGATACTCCTTCCCAAGCAAATTGTATACTAACTGTGTGTGGGGACGATTGTACTTTAAATTCAATAGATGGACATTGTAATCCTTGTGAAATTCCTGAAAATTCACGCTCAAAATGTGCAAGTTCCAATAATATTTGTCGTCATGAATCATGTCTAAATATAAATACAGAAGACGGTTGTAATTCAATGAGCAATTGTGGTATTGATAATAATGAACCGTGTTTTTGGAATGATTATACAACAACTTGCACCAATGCAAATAATACTAATATTATTAATGATAAACATTATAGATGTACTGGTAACAATGAGGGGAAACCTTGTAATCATGATTATGAATGTGGAACTGATGGAACTGATGGAACTTGTAATTTATTAGTCCCTATCTCAGTTTGTAAAAATGGTTATTATTTAGATGAAAATAGTGGTAAATGTGTAAAAGAAATAATATTACAAACTTTGATTAATTCTAATCCGATTGCAAGTTTTATTAATGATAATAAATATTATAATATAAGTTATTTTGATGATAAGGTTGAAATAACTGACTTTAACAATCTACCAACTGATATATGTAATGATAGTTATTATTTGCATACAGATAAATGTATGTCAGTTAGTGCTTGTGGTGATGAATATTATGAAAGCGTAGCACCTACAGCAACTACAGATAGACAATGTATGCCAGTTAGTGCTTGTGATAATGGATATTATGAAAGCGTAGCACCTACAGCAACTACAGATAGACAATGTATGCAAGTTAGTAATTGTGTTGATGGATATTATGAAAGCGTAGCACCTACAGCAACTACAGATAGACAATGTAGTCCGTGTACTGATATACCTAATTCTAAACCAGGAGTACCCATAACATGCACTGATAGCACTGATTCTACATTTGTACATCAAAATGTAGATAATTGTCAATTTGGATATATTATAATAGGTAATAATCAATGTAATTTGGCTGATTGTAATGAGTATGATAATAATGAATCCGGTTGTAATAATCGTTTAGACTGTATATATAGTGAAAATAATTGTGTGCTCCGCAGTGACATTCGTCCGTCTTGGTGTGGTGAAAAAAAACTTATTCAACCGGGTATCAATTGTTCTGATTATAATTATAATCAGGGTTTATGCGATGATACTTGGTATATAACTGATTCAACAAATGACAAAGGTTCCTTTTGTATTTACAACCAATATACTAATCTATGTGAAAATAATGATGATGATTATTATTTCAATAATAGTGATAGTGTCTGTAATTTTACACTACAAGTACAAATACCACAACTATGTAGAAATAAAAATAAAAGTAGAATACCTTGCCAAGAACAAAGTTATAGAAATTGCGAAAATGTATGGGTTGATACTAATGAGTTTAAGGGTATCTGTTCACGAAATCAGGGTGATCAATGTGTAAATAACGAACAGATAAGTGTTATTACTGACTGTACTACTGCTGAACTCACAACGCCGATTGATGACCGATGTAATTTTTCCAAAAAACAAATAAAGATAGATAATAATGAACATGTTTCTCCAAATAATATTCCACCATCGGGATTTGATTTATGTAAATTAATTTACATAAATGAAGAAAATGATGGTTGTTCTAATTATTGGTATCAAAAAGATGGAAATGCTTATTTATGTACTGATGATGATAATCAAGGTGATATTAACCAATGTGTAAAAGATAATACATATGTTCTGTTAGACCTATGTAATAATAATAATATTGTAAACCAATTTGATTTGAAACCTGATTTTTGTAAAGACACCGAATTGGAGGACAAATGTTTCATAGGATTTAGATGTAACAGTAGAAAAGATCAAGAAGAATGTGTAAAAGCTTGGTATAGTACACAAGACACCTTTCAGGATGACAAAACTAAAGGTAATAGTTGTTTTTGGGATGGCAACCAATGTATTGAAAATGTAACAAATACAAATGAATTCTATACATATGGATGTACTTTTGAAGAATGCGATATTAATACTTGTCAAGGAAGAAGGGCTCCAGTTTATAAAGAAGAAAACGATGAATTAAATGAAGATTGTAATAAACCTATAACTTGCTTCCAACAGGGTAATCACGGAAACCAGCGATGTAATGAACTATCTCAAAAAATATTATCTGAACATTGTCCAGATGAGAATAATTGTACCCTTCCTGAAAACCCAGCATATTGTGCAAATAAAAATAACAATAACCAAGCAATTCCTCTAAAAGAAGGCGTTTGTAAATGGAAATCGGGTACAAAAATAAATGAAGTTGAATTAAGTTATGAAATTATGTATCCTAGTAAAAATGAATGCAATAGTAGATTTACTTATGGTGGGATAAAAGCAGAATTAGGAGATGATGGACCAAAACAATGTATGTGGAATGACTCTCCTAGGCATGACCTCCCAGATGATAAACAAATAGCTGCATTTGGAGGCACGTGTGTTTCTAGATTTAAAGTAGATGATGATCCCAATATGTTTACAGGGGATGTAAACTGTAGTACTGATCGTTATGGTTATGAAGGTGAAAAGGCACCACCTTGTCGTGATATTAAGGATAACAACAATGTAACCATTTGGGAGACTGGTGATATTAATTGTGAGTGTGATGGAGATAGATGGTTACAAGAACATAGATGTCCAAGAGGAAATTGTAATAACACCCCTGAATGGAGATGTTTAAATAATTCTATAGAACGGGAAGATAATAATTATAATGAGTATCCCAATGATTGGAGATTTGGTAGAATGAGAAAAGAAGAAGAACAATATAGTCCATATAGAGAACCTACTCTGGATTGCTCGAATAAAGCACACTTATGGAGTGGAACTCCATATAGTTGGGAACCAACCACATGCCGCCTGAGGTAGCCTTAATATTCATTGTTTTATAATCGATCATTAATTATATTCCATATTTCATCTTTATCAATTAAATTTAAAACAATTATATTATTACTCTTTATTTTTTCATAATTACCATTAAATGTAATATTTTCTTTATTAATTATATTAAAATGTATTTCTATCTTACTTTTAATATATACTCTACCTAAAATTATATCATTTTTTATTAATGTAATACAATTTTCTTCTATTGATATTTCATTATTATTTTTAATTAGTTGCTCTTTTAGTTTATAGAGTATTTGTTTTTTTTTATTATCATATAACTCTATAAATTCATCTAATTTATCAATTTCTGTTTTTTCTATTATTTTATTTGTATTAATATTATGAATATTATTCATAATGTCTTTTAATAAATAATTTGCTTGTATTTCATAATCATATGCATTTTTATATAATATATCAAAATTATTAATAATAGATTGTTTTATATCTATTATTAATGATTTTAACTTAGAAAAATTAGAAATACATTCACTCAAATCATATAATTTATCATTTATATTTTGTATTTGATTATCTATGTCTGTATCTCTTAAAAAATATTTTTTATTATCTACACCAATATTTATTAATGATATTAATATCTCTGTGCCGATTTCCATACCTAATCCGTTTAATCCTGTATTAGATACATAAACCAAAATTTTACCTTTGATAATTTCATATTCTACCATTGTTTTACCTACTATTCCGGATGTTTGTGAAATAAATATACCATAATCGGAATTTGTTTCATTCATATCTCTTTTAAATTTAATAACTTCATCATTATTAACATTTGTTGTATATGTTTTTAATTCATATAATATCTTACCATATTCGGTTGTAAAAACTTGACAATCTCCAGAATGACTAATTCCAGAAGTGTCTTCTATTTTCCAAGAGGGATATTTTTTTATTAATGATGTTATAGCCATAGATTCTCCAAATCTACCCTTTCTTGTTGAATTTTTTAATGTATCTTGAAGTATATCCAATATACATTTTATATTATCACTATTAATATCATTTTCTTCTTTTATCATATCTTTTATTGGATTAATATATGATAAACCATCTCTACTTAATTGAGCCATATTAATTGATTTTAAACCTATGCTTATTGCTGATTTTAATAGTTCCTCTTGTTCTTTTTCATTTATACTTTCCAAATATTCAATATCTTCCTGATTTGTTATTTTAAAATGTAAGTCCATTTTATTTATTTATATAAATATATTTTTAAATATATATAATATTTTATATTGTATATTATAATAATACTATTATGAAAAAACATATTATGTTAATGATTTTTTTTGGTTTATTTTTATTATGTTTAATTGTAGGTTCTGTAATAAGTTCTTTATCAATTTATATTATTGATTTATACCTTACACCTTGGCATTCTAATTTAGTTGGAGATGGAACTGATGTATGTCCTGAAAACAGAATAACAACTAAATGTCAAAATTTAACTGAGGATGAATGGGAGGAAGAATGTGAAAGAAATGGTTGTTATACATCACATACAGACAACAATAATGGTATACCAACAATATGTTTACCTGTAGACCATACTCTAGCAAGTCAGGGAGGGGGTGGAACTTACTTTAATAAAGGACCAATGTGTACGGGAGGAACTGGACAATGGTTTAGTACTTTAGTTGGAGATGGAAATGACGCGTGTCCCTCTACAAGAATAACAACTAAATGTCAAAATTTAACTGAAGATGATTGGGAAGAAAATGGTTGTATAAATGGTTGTTATTCATCACACGTTGATAACAATGATGGAAACCCAACAATATGTTTACCTAATAATCATTCTCTAGCAAGTCAGGGGGATGCTGGAACTTACTTTAACAAAGGACCAATGTGTTCGGGAGGAATTGGACAATGGTTTAGTAATTTAGTTGGAGATGATGGAAATGTCGCATGTCCTGAAAACAAAAGAACAGAAAAATGTCAAAATTTAACTCAAGAACGGTTTAATGAAATTTGCGAACCAAATGGTTGTTATTCATCACACGTTGATAACAATAATGGTAGACCAACATTATGTTTAGAAAATAATCATACACTAACAATTTCAGAAGGTTTAGATATAGGTATAGGACCAGAGTGTGCGGGAGGAGAAGGATTTTGGTATAGTGATTTAGTTGGAAATGGGGTTGACGCGTGTCCTACTGGCTTTGGTACAACAAGATTAACACAAAAATGCGAAACCTATACTAAAGATCAGTGGCTTGGTGAATGTGGAATTAATGGCTGTTATACATCACACGTTGATAACAATAATGGTAGACCAACAATATGTTTACCTGTGAATCATACTCTAGCAAGTCAGGGACACGGTGCAACAGAAATTGGTAGAGGACCAGAGTGTACGGGAGGAGACGGACAATGGTTTAGTTCTTTAGTTGGAGGTGGAACTGATGTATGTCCTGAAAACAGAATAACAACTAAATGTCAAAATTTAACTCAAGAACAATGGGATTCATTTTGTGAACCAAATGGTTGTTATACATCACACGTTGATAACAATGATGGTAGACCAACAATATGTTTACCTAAAAATCATTCTCTAGCAAGTACGGGAGATGGTGGAACTTACTTTAACAAAGGACCAGAGTGTACGGAAGGAGACGGACAATGGTTTAGTAATTTCGCTGGAGATGGAAGTGATGTATGTTTAGGAACAAAACATCCATATAAATGTCAGAACTTGTCCGAGGGAGAATGGAATGCATATTGCGCGCCAAATGGTTGTTATTCATATCATCCAGATAATCCAGGCTTTTTTACACAATGTTTACCGAATAATCATTCAAAAACAACGGGGAGGGGGAGCCATGGGAGTGGAGCAGGTACAGAATGTCTAAATCCAGAAGGCGCTTCGATTTGGGACAATTTTAATTGTTTTGATAGTGAAATAACTGGGGTAAAATGTCAAGAAATTACAGGTAACCCCGAAAACGACTACGAGGGCATCCAAAAACAGAATTATCATTCAACTAACGACGAGTCTCGGTGCTATTGTGTCCCGAATGGCTGCGACGGTGCAGCTCACGGTACCGTCGTGGACGGGGTCACCTGTGATCTTAGGGGTGAAGGTTATCCTGGTGCAGGTGGGTGGACTTCTACTTACATTAAATGTTCTCAATAAAAATAAAAAAAAATATTTGTTATAATAAATGGCAAATTTATTTAATTCGTTTACAAAAAATCTTGATAAAATATTTGATGATAAATGTTTATATAATAAGGCTGGTTCAGTTAATAGAGGACCTGGTTTAATTTGTGGATTCTACATATTATTTACTATAGTATCTACGATTAGAAATATTATTAAATCCCAAAAATTAATTGAATATGGATTTACTAGAAAGCAAATATTAATACAAAATATAATTGATATATTAATATCAGTATTATCAATTATATTTATTTATCATATGTGTTTTATTTGCAGAGGATTTATTGGATTTTTAGTAGTAGTATTTTTTATACATGTAGTTATAAATTTAATGAGATCTGTTTTGTTTAAAAATTATAATGATTATAATGATAAACTTTTAATGTTAAATTTAAAAGATATTGATTCATATAAATCTTCTGTTAATTCCAATTAATTAATATATAATGGTTTTTGATGTAATAAATAACCAACTAAATAAGTACATACTATAGATATGAATATATTTGTGTTATCTGGATTTTTTGATATATAGTAATATAATATAGGTGTAGTAAATAAATATATTAGAGAATCTGCTATAACAGCCTGTAATTGATAATGATTCGCATAATCTTTAAATTCATCTATTACTAAATTTGTATTTTCAGGGAATGGTTTAATAACAAAAAAATAAAAAGAGATATCATGTATTATTTGAACTATTAAAACAATAAATATAAATTTAATTAATTCATTATTTTTATTAATATAATTATTTTTCAATAAATATTTATAAATAAATTTTGATATATAAAATCCAATTATTATTGATAAAATATCTAATATTACAGCAGTCCATTTTAAATTATTATACCAATTATTAATAGCTTTACTTGTTTGATTTGTAAATTTAAATAATATTAACATAATTAATTCAATTAATAAAGTTGCTGTTAAAATATGTAAAAAAGTTATTTTGTTAATCATTTATAATATATATTATAAATTATTATGTTATAATTATATAATATTTATATATATATATTATAAATGAATAGATTTAATGGAAGTTATAATAGTCTTTATGGTGGACAAGTTGAAGAAGATAAAATCACAGACACAACAAAAGAAATATTTAAAAAAGAGGAAGTTAAAAAAGAAACAGAACCTAAAGTTACAAATTCGTTTATTTTATCAAATGATTTAACAAGAGTTTTAAAAAAAAACAGAGAATTATATAGTTATATTGAAATACTAGAAAGTGACAAAAAAAAATTAGAAGATAGGATTAAAGAATTAGAAAATAAATAAATATAATTAATTTAAAAATTTGAGCATTTAAATATATAATATAAAATTTTTTTATTAACAATATAAAATGAACGTTGAAGAATTACTAGTTTGGGAATCATTACATAATGGAAATGATCCAAGTACAATTGAATTATATAATGATGTTAAAGATAAAATATTAGGAGGAAATAATGTTAGAGTAATGTCTATAGATGAAATGTTTGATGATAAAGAAAAGAATAAAAAAACATTAAATAAAAGGAATAAGACAGATAATATATTAAATGTATCATTTTTACAATTTTCAAAATTTATAGGGTTTACATTATTTCCTTTTTTTTTAAATTCTTATGCTATAGCAAAAAGATGGATTGATAGACCAGAGAGAGACCCTAGAATTTTTCATAATTGGTCTTCTCTAGCAGTTATTCATATTGAGTTTGCTGGACTAATAACATATATGACTTGTTTTTTAACTGATTTATTAATGATTTTTATTAATATATTTTTTTATAAAAAAAAATGTGAATATACATTTGGTGATGAAACTAAATATTTATACTGTAAATGTTTTATGTGTATTTTATTTATTTATTTATCATATAAAGTAATAAATATATTAAATGAAGAATACAAATTATTATTTGGAGAGTCTGATTATAATATAACATCTATAAATATAACTGAATATTATATTGATTATTTAGATAATGCAGATAAATATCCTGATTTAAGTTTTGATACTTTAAATATTTTATTTTTTAGTTTAATTGCTATTTTATTTTTTATTCATAGATTATCAGAAAATATTATTCGATTATTATATTTTACAAGTAGGTGTGTAAATATAACTAATTATACACCAAAACATGATCCTCAAATTGTTAAATCAATAGCTAATTCATTACAAAAAATTGGTTCATTTTCATTATTAAGAGTAATTGGTTGGTCCAGAAATGAATTACCAGGAGAATTTAAAAAAATTATACATATAATTAGATATGATAAAGATAAAGATGGAAATAAAAATACAGAAAATATTGATGATATAATGCATCATTTCTGTTGTATGTGTTGTTGTTGTATTGGTTGTATGTTTAAATGTTTACCAGATATAAGTTTATATATATTTAAATCAACTATATTTACATTTATGTTAGAATTTATTTTAATTTTTTTTATTCCAATTATAATTAGTTTTCTTGGATTATTAATAAAAGTAGAACAAGTATCATTTGTTGGAAATTTAGAAATATTAGAATGGAATTATTCACAATTAATCCAATTTTTAGCATTTTTAAATAATTTATTTGCACTTGATTCAAGTAATATTATATCATTAGATGTTTCATTTACTTTTTTATTCGCAGGAGAAGATGCTTGTGAGAATGGATTTGAATTATGGTCAAAAAAAACATTTTTAAATATAATTACATCATATTCTATTGTTAAACAAGGAGTTTTTAAATCTATAATAATGTTAACACAATTAAATTCAACTGATATTCAGAAATTAGTAATTGAAGAAACACCAGAATATAATTTAAAATCTGATTATGATAAAAATATTTCATCAAGATTAACTCCAAGATTAAATAAAACTAAACAAAAATATAAAAAATTAGTCAATAATAAACAAATGGCTGAAATATCTGAAAATACATCACTTGAAATTATTCCATAATTAATAAAAAAATACTTAAAAATAATATATTAATAATAATTATTATATGTCTACTAGCTTAAATGGTAAAGCGGGTTTGTAAAATAACTTATCAGTTTCTAGGTTCGAATCCTAGAGTAGACGGACCGATCATCCTAAATGATTAAAAGCAGTGTTAGTATAGGGGTTAGTATATCAGCCTTCCAAGCTGGGGACCCGGGTTCGAGTCCCGGACACTGCAAATGCCAGAATGGTCTAGTGGTATGATTCTTGCTTTGGGTGCAAGAGGTCCCGGGTTCGATTCCCGGTTCTGGCCTTAACATTTTTTTAAAATTTAATTTATTTAATTATATAAATAAATTAACAAATTAACTTAAGATGGGAGTGTAGTATTTCTTCAACTAATGTATAAGAACTGAAGCTACTAATAAATCAGTAAAAAACATTGTTATTTATTAAAAAAAATAATATAATATATTTATATAATGATTAAAAAAAAAAATGCGTTTAAAGCATTTAAACTATTTTTATTAATAATATTCATTTATATGATGATATATTTCATTTTAAAAAAATGGAATATTATTGAAAGTCATGAATTAATTGATTTACAGGAATATCAGATTGGCTTTAAAGACAATCACACCCATGATGCAGCTTCTAACAGCCTTAAATGGTATAAAAATACACCAGAAAGCGCATTTGTTTCTGAAACAGACCAAGATCATTATAACGAATGTCACGGTGGTTTTCATCATGGATCCGAAAGATTGCGTGTGGGACATTGTGAAGAGCGGAGACATGAATGTAATCAAACTTATCTTGATAATTCGCCATTATGTGATTGGTCTATAGATGGGGCGCGTGAGTTTCCTCTCGGTGGTCCAGGCCAACAGAGCAAATATATAACAATCCTCTCTCCATTATCAGTGTATTATACACCTCAGTGGGCTCCAGAAAATTATGATGATTATTATTATTATTCATCAAGTTGTAAACTTGAAGATATATCTCAAGATAGTATTGATTCATGTAAAAATGTAAAACTAATATCGATTTCTAATGGCAATAACAGCTTCGAGGTCGATGATGATGATAGTACGATACCTATAATAGAAGTAAATGGTATATCTTACTCTAAGGATCAATCACCAATATTAATGGACAATATGGATGTTGACCATAATTTAATCTACCCATATTTCAACCACTATTGTGAATCGAATATAAGGCCTCAAAGTACCCATGAAATTCAGACGAGGAGAGCAGAGCTTCAAGAACGGGATCAAGATGCATTGCAAATATTTGCGGGTCGGGATGCGACTATTGAACAGCTTAACACGGCTCTAAATGCAGACAATCCAAAAGCAGCGCTAATTGGTCTGATCTTATTACTCGAATCTGATCATATTAATGCAATTATGAAAGAATGTGCCGATCTTAACCCGGATGAATGTATAGAGAATTCAGATAATTGTAATTTAGTGGTCAATGTAATTGAGGAAGAAACAAATATAGGTCCTTTTCAAGCATATTCTTCAATAGGTCCCATTGCATACAAAACACGTGCACTTCCTCAAGACGTTAGAGGTGAGGATGGATTCATCCATGACAACTCTACGTGTCAACGAGCTGGGCAACCAGTTTACTGTGCTATTAAAAAGGAAAATTTAATGACCCTTGATATGTATAAATCCATTATTAATAGTGATAGATGAATAAAGGACCTTCCCCCAAATTGAGGGTGATAATTATATATTTATTTCTTATTTTAGAAAAAGAAAACTAATAAACTATAATGGTATAGTAATATTATTCTTGATTTGGTACAAGATATTCCTGATTCAATTCCCGTTTTTTTTAATTTAATTTGAAATTTATAATTAAATAATTTTTTATAATTAACTTAACTTACAAATGGGTTGTAGTATTTCAACTACTGTAGAAGAACCAATTATTCAAGGAGAAATAATTGGAGAAAATGAAATGATAAAACAAAATTTAATATTTCCTACAAATCCAGGTAATGACTTCAACCATCAATATTATTGGAAATTAATGTATACAAATAGTGCAAATTTTGTAAAAATTCAAGAAGAAGGATTTGTAATAGCTACTAATAAATTAGTTAAAGAAGAAAATTGTCATTTATGGTTAAGAAAAAAGAAAACTAATAAGATATAAAAATATTGTGTTAATATAATATTATATAAATGGTAATATATGCGGCATATGAACCTCCACCAGAACCACCAAAACATCTATGGTTAGAAATAGATTTATCAAAATTAAATTTTAATACTAAAAATGATATAGATTATATAGTAAATATAATTATTAAATATAATCCAGAATTATATACAACTATTAATAGTATGTATAAAATACATAAAAAAAATAAATTAGCTTATTTAGAAGTAATCAAAAAATATGATTTATATACAGAACCTCAATTAATGAGAAAGAAAAAAAAATAAAATTTGAAAATTGTAATATATTTTTTTTTTATTAAATTAAATTCAAGCAATATGACTATTTACTACACTAAATATGGTGGTATTATTCATAATCCAGATGCTTATTTTAAATTAGGAGGAAAGATATATATACATAAACAAGGTGCTTTAAAAATTAAAAATTACATAAAAAAAATTAAAAAAGAACAACTAACTCCAAAAATTAATAAATTAGCAATTGATAATGCTAATTTATTTGAATTATCTGAATACAATAAAGATTTAAAATTAGGATATTCTTATTTTAATACAAAAATAAGAGAATATAGATATATACATAATAATACTTGCGTTACTGATTTATAAATAATTTGAAATTTTATTTAAAAAATATAAATAAAACTTATTATAAATATTACGAATGGAAATAGAACCACCTTTTAAAAAACAAAAAAAAGATATTAAATATTTATGGAGAAATAATGGTTGTCAAAAAACACAAAATATATACTATTATGAAAATGAAAATGGAAAAACTATATGGGGAAATATAGTTTCAGATGAAAACCCTTATTCTGAATCATCTATATATAGTGAAGGTGTTGTAATAATCGGCATAGCACATAAATATATTAAAACAGAGTATAAATCGAATTTAAAGTTAAAACAAATATAAACATAAAAAAAACTCTTTTTAAATAAATAAATTTGAAAAATCATAATATTTTTTTTTATAAATTTTGTATGGAATTTGAACCAATATTATTTATTGGATTCTTATCTATTATTCTAGATAATTATTTAAACTATTTTCATTATTCATTAACAACTTTATTAATATTTATAAATATAACGGCAATATATCAAATCATAACAGAATTAAGAAAATTTTTATCAAAAATAGAAATCACATTAGAATTTAAATACTTACCAGATAATGGAAGATAATTCTACATTAGATGAAAATCTATTTGAAGAATCTTTTAAACAAGCATTATTAAACGATAATATGAGAAAAGAAATAGAAAATGCTCCATCACCAGAACCAGTAGTTATAGCTTCAATTATACCTGAAAATCAATATAAAATAACATTGGAAAAAGATGTTGATATTAATATTAAAGAGATTTATTTGTATGTAGAAAATAATGATTTAATTTTTGAAAATATATTTTCAATTAATAGTGAATTTTGGCAAGATTATAAAGATAAATTTATGAATAATTTTGATATCTTTTATGATATTCTTGTAAGTACTCTTATTAAAAAAGATAATAATAATCTCACATATAATATTTCAGAAGTTAACGAAGCGTATATTACTAAAACATTAAATTTATATATTAAATATGAAACAGAATTTTTTGGATTTGATTTTAATATCATACTAAATAAAAAAAAAGATGAAATTGATATTCAAACAGATAAAATAGAATCATTAGAAACTAAAATAGAATCATTAGAAACTAAAATAGAATCATTGTGTAAAATTGTTGATATGATGGGACCTCAATATATGAGAAATATTATTGGAGCCGATAAATTATACGCTAATTATAATTTTCTGGGAACTATGAAACATGATTCACTACCACATTCTAAATTAGGAAATATTATTCCTGGATTTCAAGGTGCTTCACTAGAACCAATTAAATTTATAAATGAATTACACGGTTGTGAAAAAAGTCATTCAACTGGAGGAAAATTTATTATAAATGAAAATAAAGAAATGGATTGGGACGGTCATAACGGTAACGGACCAGATGCTTTAGTATGGAGTAAAACTGCGTGGGATTTAATTAAAGAAGATAAACAATGGAATATTGATTAATTTAATAAATAAAAGAGCTCTTTAAAATTAATTTGAAATAAATCTTAATATTTTTTTATAACTTTAATCATATTAAAAAAAAAAAGAATGCCTACATATTACACCGAAACCGGAACAATTATACGTAATCCAGATGCTTATGCTAGAACTGGAGCACCAATGTTTGAAACAAATTGTGGTAATACTCGTAATATAAATGAAGAAACCGATATTTATAAATTAAATTTAAAAAATGGTAAAAAATACATTGGTAAAACTGTAGATATTGATAGAAGAATGGAACAACATTTTAGTGGTAATGGTTCAAAAGTAACAAAAAAATTCAAACCTATAGATGGTGAAATTGTAGATAGTTGTCCTGGATTCTTTTCAGATGAATTGGAACAAATACATACAGAAGAAAATATTGAGAAATATGGTTATAAAAATGTTAGAGGCGGAAAATATACAAATTCAAAAACATTAAAAAAAACCAAAGCAAAACCAAAAACTTGTTCTAGATGTGGACGAACCGGTCATTATATTTCAAATTGTTATGCAAAAACTCATGTTAAAGGTTTTAGATTATCAGATTCAGATGAAGATTCAGATGAAGATGATTGGTTTCAATTTAATAAATAAAAGAGCTCTTTAAAATTAATTTGAAATAAATCTTAATATTTTTTTATAACTTTAATCATATTAAAAAAAATGTTGGGTTGGAAACCAGTATACGGTAATACTTCGGTTTGCTGGCATCCCAATGATGATGAAAAATATAATTATCAAATTTCAATGGTAAAACGAATACAAAAAGCATTCCGCCACTGGCGGTTTAAAAATGAATATTATCAGATTAATAAAGTAATACTAATTCAAAAAGCGTGGAGACAATATGCAAAATCCGAAAAAATTATTTCAGAAAAAGTTATTTCAGAAAAAGTTATTTCAAGGGCAGAAGACTATCTAGATACTGACTACAAGAAGCACTTGCGTTTAGAAAACCCGTGGCGGCGGCCACTGACTCCTAGAGAACTTAAACGATGGCACTACCCAAATTCTCCACCATCTCCAGAAAAACAACAAACTGCATCAGATTTTTATCCAAAAAAAACAGTGTCAGACTTGTACATAATGATGTTGGACAATCCCAGACTCAGCGATGAGCAGCGTACCAAAATCATTAAGATGCGAGAACGAAGAAAGCATCGCATGTCAAACATTGACTAGTTAAATTAAAAAAAAAAGATTATAATATATTTTTTTTATTTTATTATATTAAAGTATGAATCACCATAATACAGATAGTACACTAATTATAATTATTATAATTATTACATGTATATGTAGTTTATTTTCTTCCTGTTTAAGTTCTTTAGTAGGATTATACCATTCCGGTTTGGAGTTTGATTTAGATTTTCCTTTTGGAGAAGTAGGATATGTTTTTATGAACGATTTATGGGTAATAACGGATGTTCACGATCTATATAACGCAGATGTTGGTGATAATTGTTTAAGTGAAATAAGTATAGAAGAAGCGAAAACTGAGTGCAATGAAAATGATAATTGTAATGCTTTTTTTGCTTTTGATGGAACAGAGAATGCTCCTGAAAGTTCTCCGTATGGAGGTCAAGGTAATTCTAGAGTTTGTTTTTGGAACGGCAGTACTGATGAAATAACATCGAGATATAGTGAAATAGCCCCAGTTAATCCAGATTACCCTCAGGAATATATAGGACATGCTGGAATTTATATAAAAGCAAATATATAACAATATCATGATAAATCTATTATCTTTCACATTTTACTGGTTTTAACCATTCATCTATTTCTTCATCTTTATCTAGAGATTCAAAATATTTTTTATCATCGCGAATTTTATCAACCCATACATGTTTACCTCTCAATTTTTTTATTTTCAAATTAAATACAACTGAATTACTATGAGTTTTAAATAGAGATTTGAAAAATTGTAATTCTTCCATTATTTCAAAATTTTTATTTTTTTGTTCTTTTACTTCTTTATCTAATTTAGATATTTCTCTTTTATAATATCTTTCTGATGTACTACACAATTTAGGTTTCTTTTCGATACTTTTCTGAATAGGCGGTGATTTCGGAGGACGTGGAGAATTATGCGATAATTGTTCATTGCATAATAGTTGGTGGGCTTGCGCTTGAGCTTGGGCTTGTGCTTGGGCTTGGGCTTGGGCTTGCGCTTGAGCTTGGGCTTGGGCTTGGGCTTGGGCTTGGGCTTGGGCTTGGGCTTGGGCTCTCGCGTCGCCAGCCGCTTGCAATTGGGCTTGTCTCCGTGAGTTGGCTTGAGATACAGCTCGCACATATTTAAGTAATTGATCAGACATTTTTTCTTGTGTTTTTATTTTATGTTCTTCTGTAACATCATTATATTTTACTAAATTATTACATAACTTACATTCTATAGTAGATGAATTATTTGGAATTATTAATAAAGTATCACATGGAATACATACAATAAACTCATCTTTTTTGAAGTAACTCATTTTTAGTGTTTTAATAATTTAAATATAATTATTTCAAATTTATTTATGAATTACTCTTTTTTTTTTAATTTGAAATAAATAGTAAATACTTCTATAAATTAAATATGGATTCTTTTAAAATAGCAGATATAGTATTTTGGAAAAATAAAAGAGGAAATTATAATGGTACAATTATTGAATTAAAAAAATCATTTGCTATCATTGATTCTGATGGTAAAAATAAAAAAGTTCCTTATAAAATGTTAAAAAAAGAAATAGATTTAGACAAAATTAAATATGATTTAGAAAAGAATGGATTTTGCGTTATTCCTGGAGTTTTAGATACAAATGAAATAGAATTATGTAAAAAAAAATTTAAAGAATGGAAAGATACAATACCAAATCATAATCATTTTCACAAAACCTGTAATCCAAATAATATTTATAAATATCACAGAGTTGGACATACACAAATGGCTTGGTATATTAGAACAAAACCTCAAATACAAGAAATTTTTAAAAAGATATGGGATACAGAGGAATTAGTAGTATCTTTTGATGGTGCTTGTTATATGAGTTCTGATATCAAAGATAATAATAAATTATGGACTCATGTTGACCAAGGTGCTGAATCTTCAGAACTTAAATGTTATCAGGGGTTTGTTAGTTTAACTGATAATACACAAAAAACACTTCGAGTTTATGAAGGATCACATTTACTTCATAAATTATATTTTGAAGAAAAAGGTTTAACTAAAACTGGTAATTGGACTCTTATTGATAAAGATTATCTAGATAAAATAGAAGATAAAAAAAGAGTTTTAGATGTTCCAGCTGGTTCATTAGTATTATGGGATTCAAGATGTTTTCATCAAAACCAAATTGGAGAAGATAATGATGAAGACAGACTTGTTCAATATGTTTGCTATTTGCCAAAATCACATCCAAAAAATACAGAATCAATGAAAAAAAAGAGATTAAAATATTTTAATGAACAACGAACTACTTCACATTGGCCTTGTCCAATTAAAGTAAATAGTTTACAACCACGAACATTTGGTAATGATGATATTTTGATTGATTATGATTCATTACCTATGAATGATTTATCTGAATTTAAAGAAGAAATAATGAAAATAATATAAATAGATTAATTATAATCAATAGTAATTTAATAATATATTTTTTATGTAATATATATTATTATGTCCACTATTATGTCCACTATTATTGAAAGAGATAAGGTGAAAATTAATGATTATGCGAGACAGTATTTATCAAGAGGGGATGAAAATATATGGAACCAAATAATGCTTATTATAGATAATTATAATTTTAAAAATGAGGCATATAGATTATTGAATATGGTTATTCCAATAGGTCCACAAGATATGAATAAAAGTACTAATATTTTATTTACTATTGTAGGAAATAATTCTAAAATAAGTTTAGAAAATCCAGAAATTATTATAGAAAAAATAAAAATACTATTAGAAAAAGGTTCTTCATTGTATATTTTTGATGATTTACATTTAGGAGTATTATATAGGTCGGCGTATGCTATTAATCATAAAATTATTTTTGATAGTTTTTATGAACATTATGATTATGATAAATATAATACAGATATTTTAGATTTTTTATTAGAACAAATTGTATTTGGTATGAAAAATAGAAGTATGTTTTTAAAAATATATAAAGATGATTTACAAAAAATATATTCTTTAGATGAAAAAATAAATAATGAAGAAAATGAATATATACCATTAGATAATAAATTATCAGTAGGTATTGGTAGTTATATAATGGGGAAAGCAAATGATTTATTTTATATTAAAGATGATGAATTAAAAACAATTCAAAGTAAAAAAAGATTATCTGTAGCTAAACAATTAGATCCAAGATTAGGTAAAGATGTAAAGGCAATAATAAAAGATTATGATATGATGCAAACAATTATGGGATATGTAGATGATATGAATTTAAATAAAAAAGATTATGATAAATTTAAAAAAGAAGAAAAAGAGGAAGGTGTTCCAGAAAATTTACAAAATGAATATACAAGTCAATATTTAGATGAGTACTCTAAATTTGGAGGCAAGAAATATAAAGGTGGAATTAATAGTAGTCAAAATTTAGATGAAGAACTTAATTCATTAGTAAGTCAAACGAATGAATTACAAAGACAAGATGCTCTACCATTAGTAAGTCAAACGAATGAATTACAACGACAAGATACTCTACCATTTGTAGATAGTAATGAATATAACGATGATTCAAATGATGTTTTTGAAGAACTTGAATCAGAATTAAATGAACGGGAAAAAATAGAACAATTAACTAGTCAACAACGGATAAAAGGTAATTATTTCTTTTATTTAAGCGCTCATGGTGATTTAGATTATAAAACACCCATTCAATATACAGAAAATAGTAGTTTCCCTCCTGAATTTAAGTGGTATAATAATTGGTATAGTGATGAAAACACATTTACTAATTTAAAAAAAATTAATTTAACTATTTATAAAAATTCAGTATGTACAGATATTGTTCCAGTTAGAGCATTCACGAGAGGTGAAGAAATAACATTTGATAAACAAAAATTTACTGAATATTTAAAAATTATAATTGATATAAAACCAAAAATAATTGTTAGTCAGATATATTTATATAATCCAGATGAAAATAATTATGAATTATTTTATGATTTAGAGACGGGTGTAAATTATAATATACCAAATATAAATTATACATTTAATAATGATTTTTCAATGGGTATCGTCGAATCTGTAAAAATAAGCAATAATATATTCCAGACTTCTCCAGAATATTTATATGAAGGTAAAACACAATGGAATCCAAATTTATTAGATTCTACTTGGACAGCACAATTATTAGATCATGATACTGACCCTGGTTTTGCTAATAGTATTATAAAACAAATAATTAATAAATTACCAAACGATATGGAAGAAGAAACTATAAATGTAACATTATTTAATTCAACTTGTTTAAATACTAAAATAAGTAATATAAATGAATTAGTAGAAACATATCCAGAATGGAGTAATATTTATAAATATGAAGTTATAATAACAATAGAAAAAAAATTAAAAAATCTAAATATTCAAAAAATTAAATTAACACAAAATATTACTGATAATAATAATAAAATATCAAAATTAATAAAAGAAAAAATAGAAATAGTAGAGAAAATACAAAAATTAGATGAGAATAAATGGGAGTTAGGTGATGAAATGGGTAAAAAAGAAGTTGAAGAATTACAAGAAAAATATATAGAGTTAGATGATGAAAAAATAAGTATTTCAAATCAAATAATAATAATATCTAGAAAAAATAAAAAAATTGAAGATAAATTAGAAAATATAAATGCTAAAATTAATGAAGCAAATAAACAATTAATAAATATTAATTCTAATAAAAAAAGAAGGAGTAAAGGAGGTAATTCAGATGAAACAACCTATCAATTATCACAAGATGAATCAAAAAAGAAAACTAAATTAAAAGGTGGTGTAAATACAGAAAAAATATTTAATATTACTGATGAATTTTGTTTATTTAATGGTAATATATTAGATTTTGAATCACCAATAGATAAAACAAAAATTTCAAAAGTTAATCCATATGAAAATAATTTTGTACAATCTTGTAATGAATATAAAATTGGTTTAAAATTAAAAAAATATTCAGAATTTTTAACTGCTGATAATTGTGAAGTTATAACTAGAGTTAAGGAAGGAGATGATTATTATTATGATAATGATAGAGATAAATTTATATTTAATGAATGTTCTGATTTAATAAAAGATTCTGAAAAAATAGAAGTATATGTTTATGAAAAAAGTGGTAAAGATTTACAATATTATTTTGATAATCCTTTAGAATTAGAAAAATTATTAACGAGAAATAGGAAAATTAGTATTTATGATGGTATTAATATTTTAATTGTTTATTTTACTAATATACTATCTATATTAAAATCAGAAAAAATTATTCATAAAGATATTAAACCAGGTAATATTATTGTTGGAAATGATTTACATAATTTTCCAAGAAATATTAAAATAATAGATTTAGGATTTTCATTTCAATATAGAAACTTATCTGATTTTATATTAAATCAATATATTGATTTATTTGGTGATAATAAATTAGAAGAATTAGAAAAAGAGTTTGATACAGACGATTTTTCAGAATTAAGTTTATTATTTTCACTTGATTATTATGATAAATGGGAATCTAAATATTCTGGAACAATAGATATATTTAATGTAATTAGTGGAGTAGCTACTCCACTTTATGCAGCACCAGATTACGATTTAAGATTAAAAACATGGATGATAAAACCAACAATAGGTTCATTAATAATACCGGATTATGGTTCTGATATGCTTGGAGTAAATGAAAATATACCAAAATATATTATTAAAAATCAATACAGTATAGATTATACAAAAATAGCAGAATTATATGCGAATGATAATGGTAATTATAATGATATAATTAAAAAAAATATTATACCAGATTATTTTATAAATGCTTTAATAGATTATAACAATAAAAAAAATACTAATTACAATCTATTTGAATTAATATATTTAATGGCCAATGGTTTAACTGGACCAGAACCTATATTATATAAATATGATTTATATGCTTTTGGTTTAATATTAAGACAATTAGTTGATGTTTATACAGATGCTTTAAAAAAAAATTTATTATTTGATCCTAGAAAATACAGAGCTAGAACAAAACCTAAAACTAGACCAACTCGAAAGAATACTAGAAAAGGAGGAACGATACCTAAAACATTTGATTACACAACACGAGAACATTTTAAAGAATTAGATGAAATTAATTTTGTTATTAACAATATGATTAATCCAGATTGTATATACAGATGGACATCAAATGATTTAATGTCTTATTATCAAAATATAGAAATTAGTTCAGAGAAATATATTACTATTAAAGGTGAAGAATATTTATTATGTTCTGAAGAAATTACCAAAGAATCTATTATTAAACAATTCCAAATTATAAATCCGAAATTAAATGAATACATTAAACCAGAACCAACTCAAGATTCAACTGAAGTTAATTGGGATATTATAAGGACACAATTAAAAGAATCTGGTTTAAATGCTAGAAAAATCGGATTAACAATTACTAAAATGAAAAAAAAAGGATTAACATCTATAGATCAATTATAATATTTTATAAATTTAAAAATTTGAAATTAATTACTTTTAATAAACAACAAAAGTTTATTACTAAAAATAAATGAATAAATCAAATATTTACACTTATACTATACTTAGTATAGTATGGTATGATTTATCGCATGATCTACTAACAGAAATTAAAAAATATTTAGATATACATTTAAAAAAGAGAAAATTAAATCAAGATTATAAAAAATTTTTAAAAATTGCTTATCAAAAAAAACTCGAATGTAAAAATTCCGATCTTATATTTATGTTAACTACACGATTTAATCTAGACCATGGTTATAAAGATATAAATGAAATTGATAAAGATATGTATTTTCCATATTATATTTGTGGGCACTCACTTGATGTTGTAGAAATTCCAATAAGTGTTAAAGGACTTTGTTTACAAGATCGATATAATAGAAAAAATACAAATCATTTCGGCGTTACAGATGATTTACGAACCGAGTTCGTTGAGAGCTATAAAAGCAGACATTTTTCGTGGGGCGACATGGAGGAAGCATGTATAGACCTTATACAAGACAAACATTTTATTCGTAATTTAATGGACAAGGAAGAAAATAGTATTAACGATAATTATTAAAAGAGCTCTTTTATAAATAATTTGAAAAAAAAATATGATTAATAATCATAGTCTAAAATACAATCTTTACAATGATTCGCACCATTTATGCTGTTAATTTTGCGAATATCATGTTTTTGACCCCACTTCTTTATATTCTTAATCATCCGAATATTTTTAATATTGGTTTTAATGAAGAAATACTTATACCATTCTTTGGCATTAGTTTTATAATTTTCAAAAATGTAACTCGTTTTATTGGAGCAATTGCTCTATTTAATGATTATATCTTTGGAAAAAATTACCATATTCTTCTTGCTAACTATATAATATGTTATATTAGTATTCTAACAATTGAATGTTACCAAATATGTTATTCTAATAATATTAATATACTTCTATTTTCAATCATTTTTATAATTAGACAATATCTCTATAGTTCTATTGATTATTCACTAGATCAACTAGACATTTCTTACAATCAAAGTTATAGAGTTATTGGATTACTACCTCTTATAATAGTTATTTATGGTATTTTTAACAAAACACACCTTATCACTTGTCTTACTATATTTTATATCATTTCCATATTTGCTTTTATTCATTGTTTAACACTTATTTATCTTAAAATTAATATCGATAAAATTAATAACAAATCAATATCTATTGTTTACTCACAAAATACAAAAAATAATAAAAAAATTAGTTTTAATAAGTTTGGATGGATTATAATTATGTTACTATTAGTTAGTTATGTTGATGGTTCAGGAGATGCTGTTGCTACTGAAAAACTATGGAATAGCAAGACAACTGATTACTTTCTAATTAATTCTATTGTTAGAATTGTTGCTAGTTTTCTAACTTTTCCACCAATTCAAAAATACATATCTAGCAAAGATAATATTAAAAATATTACTACTCTTATCATTTTTAGATTCATTCTTCTTGTATTTATGAAATTTACAATTTATAAAAATGTTATATTCTTTACACAGTGTTCGATTGATATATATGTTGGAACAATCTTTATGAATGATTATCTTGACAAAAATAAGAAAATATTCTGGAATAGTACCACAAATTCCAAATATTACATATCAGCATCATTTGCTTATTTCATAAATGAAAATGTTCCTCCTCTTATTAAAATGATATTAGTATTCATTATTACTGAAATTGGTAAAAAAATAGAAATTGGACTATATTTTACAATTCCAATTATGTTACTAGCTATTACTGCTATTAATATGATTAATTACATACAAAAGAAAATTAAATAAATATTTTAAAGAGCTCTTATAAAAGATTTAAAAAAATTTGAAAAAAAACTTTTTTTTGTGTTTAACAAAAAACATTTTAAATGGTCTGTAGAAATTGTGGTCTCGCTGGTCATAATATACGAACATGTCCTACGGTTCGTTCAAATACCGAACCTACTAAGTCTAATATAAACAGAATTCCATCTAAAAAAAAGAAAAAACTAAATGATATACAATCCCCAGAATTAGAAGAAGCTCAATTAAAACTTGCTAAGATTAAAAAAGAAAGAAAAGAACAATATAAAACAGCGAATGATTGTGCTGAGACACTAATAAATTTAAAAAATGCTTCAATTAAAGCAGAAGAAAAAACTGGAAAAAGATGTATCTTAGAAGCAATTCATTTGATCATGATCATTAATCATTATTCTAATATTCCAGACAAGAAAAAAAAAGCTCCAAAAAGCGTTTTTGTAACTGCTTTAAACCGCAAAGATACTAAACCTCAGTTTGTAGAACAAGAAGAAGAGTTTGGTATTCTTTCAGTTTCAAGTCGTCATGATAAACTATTGGGAGATATTGTAAATCTTTTAAATGATAAAACTCATGATGGTGTAATTTATATTCATATAGACGAATGTGATTATGGAACTGGAGAAAAACAATCATTAAGTAAGTTATTCAATGCCCCAGAATTAAAAATTCCAAGAAACATAAATAGAATCCAATTTGTAACATACTCTGCAACACCAGAAGAGTTATATTACTCTGGAATGAATATGGATGAATGGGATTTTCACGAATTTAAACCAAGCAAATTATACTTTGGTGCTAGAAAGTATAAAGAAGAAGGTTTAGTTTTTGAATCAGATACATTCTTTGATAAAGATATAACAGAACACGGTGAACAAATTATAAAAGAAGTTAGTGAAAATTGTAAAGAAGATGATATTTATAAATGTCAAAGAAATGTTATAGTAATCCGGGACACAAAACCTAAAAATTTAAGTATTATTCGAGAAAAAAAGAATGAAATAAGTACTAAATACAATTGTGAAGTTTACATATTTGATCAATCGGATGGGTTTGAGTGGGGTGATCCAAAAAAATGGGCTGTTTTTGGAAGAGAAGTTATAGAAGATGATAATATGTCTGTTATTGGTTACACATACAAACCAGTCATTGTATTTATATCTCAGATTTGTACAAGAAGTACTGAAATATGTCCATTTGGACATAGGAAAATATATGCTTGGCATGATGCTCGTAAACTAAAAAACAAAAAAGCATATAATACTCTCTCACAGGCAATTGGGCGTGTAAAACACTACACACAGCCAGGTCATCCAGAAAATAGAATAAAGTTATATTGTGATATAGATATTTTAAACATTACACTTGGAGATGATTTAGAAACAGATAAATTAGTCCTTGCTCAAAGGATTAGTACAACTCGTAAAAAATCTACAAAAATAGAATTTATTGGATATGAGGATGGCTTTGGTGAAGATCCTTCAAGTGTTCACGATACTGAATGGCATACAGGAGACCCAAATGTAATAATGAATGTGACAGGACAATGGAGTTTAAACAGTAATAATAAATGGTGTCATAGTGATGGGAAGTTCAGAAAATGGGGAGAAATCAAGTGTCTGGCTGGGCATGCTGATAAAAGAAGGAGTGTTTTACAATATGAAAACGAAAACTCAGAAAGATATTTAATTAGATGGGCACATTTTAAGACAACTAATGTTGATACAACTCAACAAGAACCATTTGAACATACTACAAAATCAACAAGTATGTATACTCCTAAATCTAAATAAATATACAAAAGAAAATTACATACAAAAGAAAATTACATACAAAAGAAAATTACATACAAAAGAAAATTACATACAAAAGAAAATTAAATAAATATTTTAAAGAGCTCTTATAAAAAAATTTGAAAAAAAACTTTTTTTTGTGTTTAACAAAACAAAACATGGCTCTAGAGTCACCAATATTATGGTTACAAGAAAAAGATACAGATGTATGGGAAATGGTGATGATAGAATTAGTTAAAGCTAGAATGAAATATGTTATGTATGATTTTAAAGAAGTAGTTAAAGATTATGGTATTAAAAAATATCAAGAATATCACCATTTTACAAAAAGAATAAATAAAGGTAGAATGTTATTATATTTAATAAATAATATTAAAAAACCATTACAAGTAATAGAGTCTCAATTTCGTCCTAAATACTTTGTTTATGGATTTATTTTAGAAGTTATTAAACAATTTATAACGATACAGACTGGTGTGGCTCATAACGGGGTTGGTCATTATCAATTAACAACTCCTATTAAAGTGGTATTATATAAAAGTGAAAAGTTTTCAGAGATATTGAGAACATTAAGTTATAAAAATAATTTTGAAGATGAAATAAATAGTCTCGATGATGGTAATATATTTAAATTCTTGTGCGAACAAGAAGAAAAAGAAAATAAAGTAAGCTATTGTGTTTTATCAGACCAAATACATTAATATTTATAAAAGAGCTCTTATAAAAGATTTAAAAAAATTTGAAAAAAACATTTTTTTTATATTAACAATTACAAAATATATAATTTATTAAACAGAAGTTTGTTAAGGTTCTTAACTTCTATTTAAACAGTTAGTTAGGTCGTGGTGGGTATGGGGGTTTCTTTTGGAGATTTAGAAAGCAATTGTGATGTTTATTATATAATAATATTATTTCTGTTTAATTTTAGAAAAAATGAAATTTATTCCGAAGAAGATATTAAAGATTTTAAAAATTATACATTAGCAAATCCTAGAGCTTTGTTAGATAAAAAGATTAAAGGAATAATAGAAAAATGTTTAGTTTGTAATAATATACATAATTATTTTGGTGTTATAGAAAATTTTATGATGAATAGAACAGATATTTCACGGTTAATGTATTCTACAAGATTAAAACTAATTAATTCGATTCCATCTAATAATTATGTGTTTTATAGTACGAATTTTAAATATTTAATATTTATTGAGTTTTTTGAATTTACTAATGAAATTAGAGAGATAATATATGATAATATTCAAAAATTTATTACAAAATACAATAAGAAAGATCCTCTATTTACTTTTAATAGAAAAAGATATTGGGATATTGTAGCAGAAATACTAAGAATTTATAACGAATACGGGTTTAATCATTTTAAAAAACTATTTATAATATTAATATCACGATTAAATAAAGATTTAATAAAATTAGATATAGATTCAATAGATAGAAACAGAATATTAAATAAAATTATTAAAAGTTTTAATTGGACTGATAACTCTAATAGAATACATTATATTGGACGCTCTGAACATACAAGATGTATACAAGATATGACTCCAAAAGAGTGGTCAAATTATTTACTAGGAACTAAATTTACAGAAATTGAATTCTATAGAACTATCAATGCAAATTCATGTTATGTATATGATTCTGAATAAGAATGAGAGAATATAAAAGAGCTCTTTTAAAAAAATTTGAAAAAAAAACCTTTTTTTTATGTTTTATTAACAAAACAAAGAGAGATGATAAAGATTTTACAAATATTATTTTGTGTGAGACAATCGACATTAAAAGAAAAAATAGATAATATACAGATAATAGAATCACCATTATTACAACTACAAGAATATAATACAGATGTATGGGAATTATTAATGATAGAATTAGTTAAAGCAAGAAAAAAGAAAGTATTAAATGAAATAAATGAATTGTGGAATTATTGGAGAAGTTCGAAGGTGGATATTTATAGTCAACTACATGAATGTGTACAACGGCGTCTTAAAAAAAAGAGGATTAATTCTGGTAGAATAATTATAAAGATAATTAAGGGTAGGCGAGAAAATCCAGATTATGAAGAAAAAAAAAAAGAGATATTAATACACGCTGCATCTCAAACATCTATATGGTTTCCTTCTGAAGGTAGATATTTTGTTTATGGATTTGATTTATTTCCGGCGAATAATCCAGAACGAGGTCAAATGGCTCTACGATATACATATGAGAATAAACCACAATTTATACTTAGACCGCTAGAAATATTATCTAAATTGAATAATTTTGAATTTAATATGAATGCTTATACACCAAATCACGAAATAATACAATTTTTGTATGAAAGAGAAAAACAAATAGAAAATGATAAACATATTTATTGTATAGTTCAAGATGAAATTATACCATATTATTATGGAGATGTTTAAATAAAAAGAGCTTTTATAATTTAATTTGAAAAAAAACCTTTTTTTTATTTTAATCAAGAAAATGACTTCAGAGTCACCATTATTACAACTACAAGAATATAATACAGATGTATGGGAAACTGTAATGATAGAATTAGTTAAAGCTAGAATGAAATATGTAATGGATGATTTAAAAAATATTTATTCAAAATTAGATAAAGAATTATATGATAGTTGGAGAGCAGACCCACAAGATTGTTGGAAAACAGGAAATATTCCACGAGAATATAAGATAAAGTTATGTGGGGGACATATACACTGTGGTAGAATATTAATAAGAATAATTATGGGTCATTGTAAAAAAACAAACCGTGTGCAACTGTATCCAATAACATATGAAAGTAAGTATTTTGTTTATGGATTTTATTTACAACCTTCAAAAAATTCATTTAAAATAGAATTACAAACGCCTCATAATGTAGTTAATGTTTTAGATGTATTATCTAGATTGAATAATTTTGAATTTGATAGAACCGATGCTAATGCGACAATTCATGACTTAGTAAAGTTTCTATATGAAAGGGAAGAACAAATGGAAAATGATAAACATATTTATTGTATGGTTCAAAATAAGATAATATCTTAACATAATTTTAAAAAAGAGTTATTTATAATTTAATTTAATTTGAAAAAACATATTTTTTTATAATTAACTTATAAATGGATCCCGTATCTTTTAATGATATACCATATGATGTATATAAAATAATAATAGATTATATTGTAATTCGCTTAGATCGAAATGATTTTAAAAATTATACATTAGCTTATCCGAGATCATTGCTAGATAATCATGTTATAAAATATATTAATATATCTATATTAAATGAAAACATTAAACAATATTTAGATTTTGTAGAAAATTATGCAAATGAGCATAAAGTTCTAATGCAAAAAAATTTTGATGATATATATTTTAATATGTCTCCAAATAATTTTAATTTCTATAATTCATTGATAGGAGATGTTGCTAATAGTAATTATTACGATTATGATTTAGAATTGAGTACTGTAATTTCTGATAATTTAGTAGATTTAATACCTTTTTATTCAACCCATTATCCGAGAACTCAATACTATCATTTAATACATAGACTATTAAATATTTATAATGTTAGAGGTAAAAACCAATTTAGAATAACATTTATGTTATTCATAAATAAATTAAAAAAAGATTTATTAGATAAAAATATTTCTAAATTAACTATAAATAAGATAATAATAAAAGTAATACAATCATTAAACTGGGAAAATAAAAATAATATTCTAGATTAATAATATGTTAGATTAATAATATGTTAGATTAATAATATGTTAGATTAATAAT
>MDTC01133944.1_pt1 | contig 28812 bp, 31 predicted proteins | sample 811181 | NCBI WGS metagenome assembly MDTC01 (sample SAMN05326644, study PRJNA326480) | marine metagenome | isolation source: seawater | place: Pacific Ocean: North | collected 2011 | reverse complement strand
GACAACTAATCCTGATAAGTGGGATCATCAATACTTGGATCTTTTACTTAACTACGAATGGGAAAGTAAAAAAAGTCCAGCTGGAGCTTGGCAATGGGAACCAATCAATCTTGAAGAAGAAAAAAAACCGGTTGATTTAGGTGATCCTAAAAAGAAAGCTAGACTAATGTTTACCGACGCTGATATGGCGATGGCGATGGATCCAGAATATAGAAAAATTTCAGAAAGATTCTATAAAGATCCAAAGTTTTTTGAAGATTCATTCGCACGTGCGTGGTTTAAGTTGACTCATAGAACAATGGGAAATAAACAAAATTATATTGGCCCTTGGGCGCCTAAAGAAGATCTGCTCTGGCAAGGTAACGTTCAACCTTTAAAAAAGAAATACAATATAGAAAAAGTTAAAAAAATGATTGCTGCAACTAGTATAAGCACTAATGATTTAATCACTACTGCGTGGGATAGTGCAAGAACTTATAGAAGAACTGATAAAAGAGGAGGAGCTAATGGTGCAAGAATTCGTTTAGCGCCTATGAAGGATTGGGATGGTAATGAACCTAAAAGACTTTCAAAAGTTCTAAAAGTTCTTGAAAATATTGCTAAAAAAACTGGAGCGACTGTTGCTGATACAATCATTCTTGCTGGTAATGTAGGACTTGAAAAAGCAATTAAAAAAGCTGGTTCTAAAGTCAAAGTCCCATTTAGTCCTGGTAGAGGAGATTCTTCACAAGAACAAACAGAAGCGAAAAGTTTCAAATGGCTTGAGCCTTATCATGATGGATTCAGAAATTATGTGAAAGCTGATTATTCTGTAATGCCAGAAGAGCTTCTTTTGGAACGTGCATCTTTAATGGGTCTGACTGCAAAAGAAATGACTTGTTTGGTTGGGGGCATGAGAGTATTGGGAACAAATCATGCGTCTGCAAAAGATAAAGGTGTGCTGACTGATAGAGTTGGCGCTTTAACAAACGACTTCTTTATAAACTTAGTAGACATGAAATATATGTGGAAACCAACAAGCAAAAACTCTTATGACATTATTGATCGTAAGACAAATAAAGTTAAATTCACAGCGTCAAGAGCTGACTTAGTACTTGGTTCTAATTCAATACTTAGATCTTATGCTGAGGTTTATGCGCAAGATGATAATAAAGAAAAATTTATAAAAGACTTTGTGGAAGTTTGGACAAAAGTAATGAACGCTGATCGTTCTACAATTCACTAATAATATTAAATTTAATTAAGCATCACTTTCGATTTATTCGGAGGTGGTGCTTTATTTTAGAATCTTGAGTTTAATGTCACCTGCTAATTTATCAGGAAAATAAATCAAACCACAAATTCGTCTCATAAGACTGGATTCGTATTGATCGACACTTTGGTCTGAAATAATAATTTTCCACAAATGTTCGATAACTTCTGTCTTTACCTCTAAAGACTCTTTTTTAATCGCACTAGTAAAATTAAATAATTGAATAGAATCTGACTCTAACATTTCTGCTTCTCTCAATATATTTTCACTATCTTTGTCGTCAAAAGAAAAAGACATGATAAAGTTTTTAATAATACCTTTTTCTTTTTCAGAATAGATTTCATCTACTTTAGCTACGTGAACTAATAATGCTGTAATTTTTTTTAAGTTTTCTTTTTCCATAATTAATTTATTTCTATAGTTCCTATCACTTTATAGTTTTTATCTGCAACTATAATCTCACCAGAACTAACTGCTGCGTCAAGTGTCTCTAAAATAACCACATAATGCGTTACAAAAACTATATTTTTTTTGCTATTCCAATTTTTAATAAAAGTTTTTAAATGCATTATTTGTTTATCCCTATTTTTTACAAATTTCGATGAAAAAAAAGAATTTAAGGCATCAAAAGTTTCGTATTTTTCAAAAGCATTTTTTGCAGTCTCCTTACATCTACACCATTCACTTGAAAGCACTTGGTCGATTGCAATGTTATTAACTTTAAAAAAGTCTCCAATTTTTTTTGCCTGTTCAATACCTTCTGCGTTTAAGTTTCTTTGAGTTGAGCAATCGCTAATTTTGAAATTTTCAGGATCACCTCCCCCAGGAGCAAGTGCGTGTCGAATAAATATTATTTTTCCGCCGTTCTGCAAAGAACTAATAACTTTATTGTCTGCAAAAGTAACATCAAAAACAAGTAAAAAAATGATTATTAAAATTTTTTTCATTTAAAGCTAAATATTTAGTTTAAGGACAATTAATTATTTTTTTTATAAAAGATATAACCATTATAATTTTGAAAAAAAGAATAGTTTTCATTAATGTATTTTTTTGTATTAGGCATGTTATTAAAATTTAATAAAATGTTAGTCCTTGTGTCAACATCATAAAGAATATAATTTGGAGATGACTGTTTTAATTGAGATAAGAATTTTTTTTCTGTTAAACCAACTAGAATGTCCAAAGGTGCAATAAATTGGGTGCATGTCCTTTTTTTTAACAAATAAGGTAAAGAAATATCTTCTGTCAAAACCATAGCGCAATTATCATCCATACTAATTTTTTTATAAAACTCTACAATTTGTAAATCTTCTTTATTCAAGAATTGATTGTCTTCAGCTGTTACTAGATTAACAATATTATTTTTTACGTTTATTAAATTTTTAAAACCAAAATATCTAGAGTCTAAATTCATCCTGAAGTTAGTAATAAAAAATATAGAACAAATTATAAAAAAAATATAAATACTTTTTGAATAATTAAATTTTTTTAAATTTAAAAAAATTTTTCTGATTTTTTGACTATTTTCAAACAGATAAAAAAGAAGTATTAAAATGGCACAAATAAAAACTATAGTATAAAAACCAGATGAATATTTAATATGAGCAGCGTCAGATCTAGAAAGCGCACTTTTAAAAGCTACTATTCCACAAATAAAGGTTAATGATGTAAAAATTTTAATTGTGGTGTTAATGTTTAATTTTTTACTAAAATTTAAGCTCACTAGCATTACACCCGTGAAGTAAATTATGAATAAGGCTTTGGTCCACCTTGTGGAATCTTGACTAAAAGGCTTAAGATACTCAATCCCTGTCAAATAATCTGACACTGATAAAATATGTGATAAATTATGAAAAAATTCTCTGCTCTCACCCGCAGGCAATAATAAAAAGAAAATTAACCATGAACTTAATAATCCTAAAAGTAAAAAGAGAATATTCTGATATTCCTTTAAAAAGAACAAATAAACTATTGTTAGCAAAATAATAAAATTTGTATAGATACCAACATCAAACCAAGAAATAATTGATAATAGAGAAAAACTTCCAATAATAAAAAATTTGGTCCTAGATATTTGATTATAAGATAATGCTGAGCTCAAAATATAAACAAAGATAAGCAACAAACCAAACTTTGGTGCAAAATAACTTTGATGATCATAATAATCTGGAAGTGATATAGCTATAAAACTGAAAATTATAAAAAATAATTTGTTAGTGTTAATATTTGAACTAATCGATTTTGATATTTCTTTAGCGAATAACAATAAAGTGAACTTCATTATGAATATTAGCAGCAGTATTATGAACGCTATGCTGCCCATAGAATAAAATCCAAAAATTTTATGGAAAATTAGTCCCATATTATTAGCTAATAAGCCATAGTTATAAAGAGTAGATTTAAAAAGCTCTCCACTTGCTAAATAGTTTTGTGGTGGAACTAAAAAAGCACCTGTGTGAAATGAGTTCACGTTTGAGATAAAACTTTTAAAATCAATAGATAAGAATTCTAATAAAATTAAAATTAAAAAAAAATTAAAATAATTTTTTAAATACTGGTTCTCCAAAATTACTTTTTTTTTTCTTAAAAAATAATCGTGATTAAAAGGATTAGCACTAAAAATATCTTTATTAATTTTTAGATAAGTAATAAAATAAATAATTAGAGGTAATCCTATCGAAAGTAAAAATCTGATTGTATCATTTGATGGGTTGTACTTTTTATAAAAGTATTCTCCAATTATTTTATTTTCTTCATCATAAGGTAATTTAATTAAGTCCCAAAAAAAAATGGCTATGCTTAAAGAGAGTATTGATAAAAAAAAAGGTAAATATTTTTTCATTTAATCTAAAAATAAGAGATTTAATTCAATTTAAACTTTTTTGGAAATTTTTCTACTTAAAATAATTTTTATTTATAATATAACTATTAGTGGTAATTAAAAGAAAAATTAACTATAAAATATTTAAAAATTAAATCCTAAATGTTAAACAAACTGCATTCTAATAAAATTGATTTAGTAATTTTAGCTGGGGGCAAGGGTTCTCGAATAAAAAAATTTTTAGGCAACTATCCTAAGCCTATGTTAAAGTTTAACGAAAAGCACTTTCTTCAATACCTCCTTAACAATGTTTCAAAATATAATTTTAAAAAAATTATAATTTTGTGTGGCTATAGGTATGAAATTTTTTTTAAAAAATATAACAATAAAATAATTAATTTTACGAAAATAATCTGTTTGCGTGAAAAAGAATTATTGGGAACAGCTGGTGCTTTATATAATTTAAAAAAAATAAAAATAAATGATTTTATTTTAATTAACGGTGATACAATTTTTGATTTAGACCTTAATTTATTAATTTCTAATTTAAAAAAAAATAAAATTGGAATTGTAGCATTAACAAAAAATAAAAATCAAAAAAGTCAAAAATTAAACAATTTAACTTTAAAAAATAATTTACTACAAATTGGAAAAAATAATAAGCTCATGAACGGGGGAGTTTATTTTTTTAAAAAAAAGATTCTTCGATATGTAAAAAATAAAATTTATTCGCTCGAAAATGATTTACTTCCAAAATTAATTGCACAAAAAAAAATTAATGGAAAAATTTTTGATAATTTCTTTATTGATATAGGTTCAAATTATTATTTAAAGAAAGCTAGTAATAAACTCAAAAAACAATTTAAAAAGAAAGCAGTTTTTTTAGATAGAGACGGAGTAATTAATTATGATTATGGCCACGTACATAAAATTAATCAATTTAAATTTAGACCAGGCGTTTTGCATGGGTTAAAGCACTTGATTAAAAAAAACTATTATATTTTTGTTGTAACCAATCAAGCTGGAATAGGGAAAAAAATCTATACAGAAAATCAATTTTTTACTCTCCATCATGAAATTAATAACAAATTAAAAAAGATGAATGTTTATCTTGATGATGTGGAGTACTCTCCTTTTCACCCAAATGCTAAAATAAAAAAATTTAAAAAAAATTCTTTAATGCGAAAACCTGGAAATAAAATGATAGAAAATATAAAAGGTAAATGGGATATTGATATTAATAAAAGTTTTATGATTGGAGATAAAAAAACTGATAAATTAGCGGCTCAAAAAAGTAAAATTAAATTTTATTATGCTGGAAAAAATTTTTACAAACAAATTAAACACATAACTAGTAGTTATTAATTATTCTTTTTTTGTTATTACTAAAAACTGAGATCAGTTCCTTAATACCAGTTTCTAGGGAAATTTTTGCTTTAAATCCTTTTCCTTCAATTTTAGAGTTGCTCACGAAGTAATCTCTTTTGTCAGGATCTTTTTTGTTTTTAATTATTTTAATTTTTAAAGTTTTGAATTGTTTTTTAATTTTTAACGCTAAGTCAATTTTAGTTATATTTGCACTTGATAATCCAAGATTATAAACATTCGATTTAAGCCTATTAAAATTATCAATTGCAAAAATTATACCTCTAACTACATCTTTAATATGTATAAAATTTCTTCTAAATTTAGGCTCAAATATATCTAAAAAATTTTTATTAACAGCCCTTTCAACAAAGTTATTTACCAGTAGATCACTACGCATTCTATAGCTGGCACCAAATACTGTCGCTAATCTAAAGCTGATGGTATTTTTAAATTTCATAACTTCATTTTCTGCATCACATTTTGTTTTTCCATAAAGTGATATAGGTTTCAAAGGACTTTTCTCACTACAAAACTTATTTTTTTCTCCAACGCCATACCCAGAATTAGTGGTCAAAAAAATTAATTTATTTTTTTTATTAAAATTTTGTAATATTTTTTTTATTGATTGGAAATTAGTTTGAATAGCTTCTTTCTTATTTTTTTCACATAATGGTGCTCCCACTAGAGCTGCCATAGGTATTATAAATTCATTTTTAGAAATATGTGTTTTTAGTAAACTCAAGTTTCTAATGTCTCCATTTATAAATGTAAAATTTTTTTCAAAATAAAGATGATCTAGCGACCCTTTATCATACTTCAAAAGATCAACGACAGTAACTTTGTGCCCTAATCTTATTAACTCTGTAGCCAACATTGATCCGATATATCCTCCGCCACCAGTAATTAAAATTTTTTTCATTTTATATCAACTTCGAATTTTGATCCCTTTTGCTAAGTATTGGTTTTTTAATTGGCCATTTAATATTTATTTTTGGGTCATTCCACCTGTAACTGTATTGATTCTTTGCTTCTATATATTTTCCTTTGTAAAACCATTTATAGTGAAAAACACACTCTTTAGATAAGCACAAATGTGCATTTGCATAATAAGGGGGTATTAAAACAAATTTAGGTTTAGTGTGATTAAACATTACAGTCTTAGATTTTAGATAGTTTTTAGAATTCCTTCTCATGTCAACTACTGCTAAAAATATTCTACCATAAACGCAAGTTACAAGTTTCCAAGACTTGAAGTCACAATGAAGGCCTCTAATTGTATTTTTTTTCGAAATAGAAAATTTATCATGATTAAAATCAATTTTATTAAAATAATCTTTTTTCCAAGTTGTCCATAAAAAACCCCTTTTGTCTTTAAAGGAAGTGCCACTTTTTATTTTTAAAGGTAAAGACATAAAAGATTAAGATTGTTCAAATTTATTATATTTATTTTTTATATATTATTATTAACAAAATTTAGAATTTTTATCTAAAATATGATTTAAAAAGTAAAAAAAATATCTTAATTAATTGACCAAAGTTTTTACTGTGGCCATATGCTAAATATCTTGAGGATATATGGCTTTTATTTACATGCAGCAGAAACAACATAGTAGGTAAAAAAATTGTATCTAAAAAAAATAGTATTTTTTTTCTAAAGGGACTGTGTGCTTTTAAGACTTCAATTCTAGCATTAATGACATTCTCATAATATTTGATCAAAAAAGTAGCCTGTTGCATATTTTTTTCTTTATGCACAACCATTAAATCGTTCCTAAAAAGTATCTTTAATTTAAATTTTCTTAGACTCCATTCATATTCTTCGTATGCTCTTAATTTGTGGTTGAAAAAACCCTTTTTTAAAAAAACCTCTTTTTTTAAAAAAATACTACAGCCATCTGGCTGTGATCTTTCAAATATAAAATTTTTAGTATTAATTATTTTATATAAACCTAAAAAATTAGGAAAAATTCTAGGCAATAAGGCTGTCGGATATTTGTTAATCATTTCTTTTGCGCCAGAAATTGCGTCATATTTATTTATATTAATTAGTTTAATTCCAATTTGTAAAAAATTAATATTATTAAGTGTAACATCGTGATCTAAGAACCAAATAAAATCACTTTTAGAATTTTTCACACCTAAATTTCTGGAGTAAGCAGGGCCAAAGTTTTTTTTATTAAATAATAATTTAATTTTGAATTTGCTTAATTTTTTAATTATATTAAATTTTTCTTTAGAATTATCATCTATAATAATTATTTGTACTTTAATATTTTTTATATTTAATTTATTTAAGCTTTTTATAAGTGGAACTAAGTCTTGTACTTTTCCAAAAAAAGGAATTACTATACTTACTGATACCATTACGCGAAAAAATTTTTTAATAATTTTTTATCACTCATTGCAGTAACACTTATGGCACACTCATGTTCACAGAAACAGCCAGATGTTTCTTTTAAATAATTTTTGTTTTCATTTGAATTTATTAATTTTTGCAGATTTAAATCAAAATCATACAATGAAAGACTTGGTTTGAGCATTTCGCATCTAGCAATTTTTCCATTTGTTAGAATAACTAAATCATCATATCCCATTCCACATTCTGTTGAAATTGGAGATGTTTCATTTTCTTCAAAATTGATTCTTCCTAGCATAGAGGATTTTTGAAATGCATAGATAAGTTGATCATTATCATTGTTCCAAATCATTCCTCCAAGGTCATTATAAATTTTTTTCATTTCTTCGGGTGTTAAAAAACTATCCTTGAACTTTTCGCTGCCGTCTTGTCTTAATTCTTCCACCCCAAGATCCTGAGTGATGTATTTCTCTTTAATATTTAAAACTTTGTTATTTTCTCTTGTAAAGCCTAACCCAAATAAACAATTTAAATTTTTAAAAGTATTAACTACATCTGCTAAATGATTTTTATTCATCTTCGAGATTGAAACATTTACAACAACTCTAGAGAGTCTATTTTTAAATTTTTTTTCTAATTCATTGATTAGATTAATTGTTTGCACTACTTTTCTATAGCTTCCCTTAACTTTTCTATTGTCATCATGAAAAGTCTCGTTTCCATCGATAGAAGTATGAAAGTGAATATTTAAATTAGTTGTTTCTAATACTTTTTTAATAAGGTCATGAGTTTTATCTGGATAAAGAGCATTACTAAATATAGAAGCCGTAGAGACACCCCCATCATGATAACTGGAGTAGAGTATTTCATAAAAATCTTTTCTTAAAGTTGGCTCTCCTCCTGTAAAAAGAATCTGCGATGTTTTTCCCGCAAGAGACTTAAATAATTTTTTATAGTCTTCAGTGCTTAATTCTATTGTTTTTTTTGGCGCTTCTTTAATAATAAAACAGTGCGCACATTTCATGTTACATTTATCTGTAAGAAAGATTGTGAGTCTGTGGGGAAAGTTACTTTTTTTTTGAGGAAATAAAAATAGCAAGTCAATTAAATTTTTAACTACAAAAGACGGTAATAATTTTAAAAATTTAAATACACGATCTGCTAATTTAAAATCTTTTAAAAATAATTTTTTTAAGAAATAAAACATACTTTTTTAATTAAAATATAATGCTTTTTTAATGGTGTCATTATAATTATTGTTAAATAATTTTTTCCATCGATTAATTCCTATTTTTTGAATTTTTAAATTACTAATATTAATTTTTTTTCTTAAGATTAAGTCTTGTATAAACTCATATGTAGAAATCCTTAAATCTTGATATTTATTTTCAAAATTATGTGCTGATTTTATCAATATATTTCTTTGCCACAATGGAGTCATGTCTATTTTTTCATAATTCATATTTAAACCTGACAAGATAATTTCTCCATCGCCTCCGGAAATTCTTAACAAATTATTAAATAAGTTTTTCGATCCAGAACATTCAAAGATTTTATTGTAACCTTTTTTTAAAATTTTATTATTTAAAATCCCTTGAGAGCTGGTTTTCAAAATTCTTATACTTTCTTTGTAAATATTTTTTTTATAAATAATATTATTCGCAAGCTTTCTTTTTTCTAAAATAGATAAATGATCTCTTGAATTCGTGGCAATAGTAATTTCTATATTTTTTCCGTATAAATATCTTAAAAGTATTAAGACTCCTTGACCAATTATACCCGCTCCTATTATTAAAATTTTATCTTTTTTTTTTACTTCTGTTTTTCTAATCGCACCGTAAGCACATGCCAATGGTTCAATTAATATTGCATGATCTTCTTTAAGTTTTTTACTGATTACTTGCAGTCTATCTTGACCTCTAACAAAATAGTTTGAAAAAGCTCCAAATACATTTTTAGCTTTTGACTGTTTTTCATTTCTTATTACTGAGTCTAGTATAACTCTGTCGCCTAAGGTAATTTTTTTTACGTTTTTTCCTTTTGCAATAACTTGACCCACGACCTCATGCCCAAGGTATATAATTTTTTCTTTTAAATTTTGTTTTGAATCAAAAATAGCTGAAGAAAAAAAAGAAAAATCAAAATTTACAATTTTTTTATCTGAACCACAAATACCACAAAGGAGGGTTTTAATTAAAACTTGATCTGGACCAAGATTAAAATTATGGCTAAATTTTTTTAGTTTTAAGTTGGGTAAAAAAAATAAGTTAGTTGCGCGAAAAATTTTAAAAAAAACAAGTGAGAAAAAAATTCTAACTTTATTGTTAATGAAAACTATAGATTTAATGTTCATATTGTATATATTGGTTTGTATAATACTATAAAAGCAAATATCAATGGATTTAGTCAAAAAAAAGATGAAGATAAATTCAAACGTACTTGTAGTAGGTGGTTCTAGCGGCCTAGGTTTGTCTATAGCTAAAAAACTATGCTTAAGAGGCTATAATATATCAATACTTGGCAGCGACATTAAAAAATTAGATAAAGCTAAAAGGTTTTTTTTAAAAAAATATAAATCAAAAATAAATATATTTAACTATGATTTAACAGTTCAAAAACAGACACAAAGATTTTTAAATAAAATTAGTAAAAATAATTTGAACTATCAAATTTTAATATACTCAGCGGGAATAGGTTATTATGAGGATTTTTCGAAATCATCGTCGGCAAATAATGAAAAAGTAATTAAATTAAATGTGTTCGCATTTACTAATATTATGGGTTTTTTTGTAAAGCATATGCTTAAACATAAGAAAAAAAGCTATATAGTCTCAATTGGTTCTTTAGCTGGCTTTGTGCCTGATCCCAATTTTTTGCTTTACGGAAGTACAAAAAAATTTATTGAAGTCTTTACTGCTAGTTTGGCTGAAAATCTAAAAAAAACTAATATAAGTTTATCCTTGGTTACTCCAGGAAGTATTAACACGTCTTTTTTAAGAAATTCAAAAAATCCAAAAAAAAGTGCTTCTATGCAACCAGATAGAGTTGCTGAAATAGTGATAAATAAATTTTTAAGAGGTCAAAAGTTAATTATACCAGGATTGATTAATACTCTTAGATATTACGCATTTAAGTTTTTACCAAAAATAATAATTTTTTATTTATTTAAAAATTTATAACTTTTAGAACTTTCGAAGTGTAGTGTGAATAAGTACTAAGTTTGTTTGCAGGTTTGTCTTTCTCGTACTGACCGGAGTCAATGAATTGATCAAGTCCGATAGATGGAATTTTTTTCGTGTATTCTTTTATTCTATCTTTGTGTGGCAAATGATTTCCAACAAATATTGTTGTATCAATTGAAATTCTAGTTCCACAATTTTTTTTTCTAAAAGTATTATGTATTGCTGCATAGTCTGAAAAATGTACATGACCAATTTTAGGAACTATTTTATTGATGGGTTTGTAATATTTTAAAACCCATTGCATTTTTTTATAAGATGGTGAATCTGTCAAGAATCTATCTTCAAATAAAGATTTTGGTTCATAAAAACGTAAGTTGTTATTTTTTGCATCTCCAAGAAAAGGGATAAAACAATTCATACCCCAAGGACCTTCGACCCATGCATCTGAGTGAGGGACTGAAGTAGATAATTCTCTATTTTTATTTTCACTAATTTCTCTTCCAAATTTGACTCTTATATTCGGAGTTATTCGAAAAAGTTTTAATAACTTAGGTTCATTTTTGGTTATAGACTTTATTAGCTCACACCAACTTCTTAAAACCATGTTATACTCTAGGTGATACTCCCTTTTTGGAACAATCGCTCCATTTGGAGTAATATTTGTTCTATTGTTTCTAGCTCGATCAACATTATTAATAAATTTTTTATCATCTTCATCAAAGTTAATTGACATAGCTTTTGAAACATAAAGCTTTAAGTTAAACTTAAACTCTTCAAAAAAATTATTCTTTATTTTATAAGATGTTATAAGTGGATGGATTTTATTTAGTCTCCACTTTTTAGTTATATTATTTATTCTTTTTAACCTATAATCTATGCTCATAATAAGTATATATATAATTTTTTTACAAATTTAAATTTTATAATACATATAGCAAGGAGTATTATTTGACAAAAAAAATAGTTTACCAATTTAAACCCTTTATTAAAATTATTAAGGAAAACTACCAAAATAAACACGAAAGTAGAAAAAATTTTCATCAAATTTATCTTCAAAATTCTGCAATGGTTATAGTTCAAGATAAAAATAATAAAGTATTATTTTTAAATGAATACAGAAGAGGTCTTAAAAAAAAATCTTTAGGTTTTCCAGGAGGTAATATAGAAAAAAAAGAAAAACCTATTCAAGCCGTTAAAAGAGAGTTGTTGGAAGAATCGGGTTTAGTAGCAGAAAAATGGAAATTATTATTTAAATATTCAAGGCACGGTACATATAACTGCGGTAAGGATTATGTTTTTTTGGCGCAGAATATAAAAAAGATAAAATCTGATAAAAAAATCGAAAAAATAGAAAGAAGGTGGTTCAGTAAAAGTCAAATCATTAAGAATTTAAATAAAGATAAATTTGAAACAAGTGGAGTTTTATCGGTTGTTTTGTACTATTTATTTAAAAAAATATGATTGATATATTAAAAAAAACATTTATTAATTCACATATATATGAGCTCTCAAGAATACACATTAAGTAAAAGCGCTAAAGTCTTAGAAAACGCTAATCTTATAAAAAAATACCACGGTAACTTAGTTTATGACTACACTGAATATCCAACCAAAGGTCACTGGTCGGAAAAGTTCAATGATGTAAGCTATAAAGATGCTATTTGTGATTGGTACCCAAATAACAAAAATAAACCTGTTTTATTTTATGTGCACACTCCATTTTGTGAACAGCTTTGTAATTTTTGTCTTTGCAGTAAAGAAATAACTAAAGATTATGATAGAGTAAAAGATTATTTATACAACTACCTATTAAAAGAAATTGATTTATTAGAAGATCATCTAAATAAAAATAAAATAAATTTTAATTTTAAAGAAATATATTTTGGTGGTGGCTCGCCTACTTATTACAGAGATGAAGAATTTAAATTCTTGATCAATCGTCTAAAAAAATTCATTAACTTTGACAATTTAGGAGATTTTACAATTGAAGTTGACCCAAGAAGAGTTGAAGAAGAAAAATTAATTTTCTATCACAGCATGGGTGTAAACAGACTTTCTTTTGGCATTCAAGACTTTGACCCAGGTGTTCAAGAAGAAATTAACAGACTTCAGCCGCCAGCATTACTGGATAAGTTGTTAACTCCAAAAGTTAGAGAGCTCTTTCCGGTAATCAACTTTGATTTATTAATTGGATTACCAAGACAAGATATAAATACAATCTCAAATACAATTAAAGAAGTTGTGAGACTTAAACCTTCTCAATTACAAACAATGTATGTTCACTACAAACCGGGCACAAGAAAATATATGATTAAAATGGTCAGAAATGAACCAATGTTAGATTTCTTTGACAGGAAAGCAGTGTTTCAAAAAGCAAGCGAAATATTATTAAACTCTGGATATACTAGAGCTGGTTTTGAAAGTTATTCACTACCCAATGATCCTTTAACTAAATCTATGGAAGAAAAAAAAGCAGTTTACAACTCTTTAGGAACTCAAAAAGGTGAAGCTACAAACTTTATAGCTGTAGGAAGTTCTGCTCACGGAGTTTTGAATGATCAGTATTATTTTCAGAATTTTTATGAACAGGATCTTTATAGAAAAGCATTGAAAGAAGGAAAATTTCCAATCTATCGAGGTATGAAAATAAAGCCCGATGATGTTATTAGAAGAGAAGTAATAAGACATATAAGAACTTTTTTTAATATTGAATTTAGTTTTTTTGATAAAAAATATCCTCATAAATTTAAAGATTACTTTCAAAACGAACTTAAAAATTTAAAAAACATGGAAAGTGATGGATTGTTAAAAATAAATGAAGACAATGTCATGCTTACTCCGCTTGGTGAGCATTTTTCACCTCAGATAGCAAATGTTTTTGATGTTTATAACGATCAGGAATTTTACAAAAGAGCTATATAGTTTTATTAGCAAAAACAAATACAAGTTACTTTATGGAACAAATTAATAAAGAAAATAGAAATATTTTTTTTAAAAATGGTTTTTTAACGATTGATAATATTATTGATGTAAAATTATTAAGAAAAGTAGAAAAAAATTACAAAAAAATATTTTCGGGTGCCTATTCTACTGGGGTAGTTCCTGATAAAATTAAGTGGAAGCAAAATCGTGATCCAAACAACATACCAAGATCTCTTTGTAATGTTTGGAAATCGAATGTTGATGTAGCTAAAATTGTTCTTTTAAAAGAAATTTCTAAAATTGCTGGTAAACTTATGGGTTGGGAAAGCACTAGGCTTAATCAAGACAGTTTAATTTGGGTAACACCTGGATCAGGATGTGTAAACTATCATCAAGATAATCCTTATCAGGATTGGCATACTCCAGGTGGTGTTATTACGTGCTGGATTCCGTTGAGCGATACCACGAGTGACTCGGCAACCCTGGAATTTCTAGCAGGCTCTAATAAATTAAAAATGTCGAAACGTTTGGAAAATTTCTATGCTAAAAAAAATTATAGATATATCAATAAAAATTTTTTTAATAAAAGAAATAATTTTAAGATTGAACCACTTGTTTTAAAAGAAGGTTCAGTTTCATTTCATCATGGTAAAACTTGGCATGGATCTGGTTTTAATAAAACTAAAAAAGATAGAGTTGCATTAAGTATTCATTTTATGAATGGTAAGTCTAAATTTCATAAAAAAATAAAAAGTCCATATTTCAACCATTATAAAAAATTTGACTCAACAACAATGGAAGAAAGTTTTTTTCCAATAACTTGGTCAGAAAATTCTTACAGATCATTGTTTATTAAAAAATATCTAAAAAATAAGTAAAGTATAAGAAAAATCATCTTCTACAATTTAACCATAAAATTTACTATAATGTTTAATCAAAAAAAGTTATTATTTAAAACATGAATAAAAAACTTTCAGTTATTTTTTCTTTTTACAATGAGGAAAAAAATATTAAAAAATCAATAGATGAAGTTCTACTTGTATTAAATAAAATAGAAAATTTAGATTATGAGTTAATTTATGTTAATGACTGCTCAACAGATAGTTCATTTGACATTCTTAAAAAAGAATATTTAATTAATAACAAAATTAAAATAATCAATTTATCTCGAAGATTTGGTCATATGGCTGGTATTATGGCTGGACTAAAAAACTGTAAAGGTGATGCTGCTATTTATTTAGACATAGATTTGCAAGACCCGCCTGAATTAATAAAATCAATGGTACATGCATGGATAAATGAAAATTATGATGTTGTGTTTACCACAAGGAAAAAGAGAGAACAAAATTGGTTTATGAAATTGTTAACAAAAACAGGATACAAGATACTTGAAAAAACATCTTATATTAACATGGCAAAAGACTCTGGGGACTTTAGGTTAATAGATAGAAAAGTTATTGATCAGTATATAAATTTTAAAGAAATAAATCCTTTTTTTAGATTTTTAGTAGATTTTATAGGATTTAGAAAAAAGCAAATTTACTACAACAGAGAAAATAGAGAGTTTGGTAAGTCGAATTTTTCTTTATATAAAATATTTTATCAATTTTTTGAAATTTCACTTGTTCCATTTTCAGATTTTCCCATAAGAATGGCTTTAATATTTGGCTTAGTTTCTTTTTTTGTTTGTACAATTATTTTAATTAGAACTGCTTACTTATATCTTAGTGGTGTAGTAATAATAAGCAGTACATCGATATTTGGAGCGATACTCCTATTTGGTGGCATCCAAAGTTTAATTCTAGGTATACTTGCTGTTTACATAGGATCAATATTTAAGGAAACTAAACAAAGACCAATTTACATAGTCCAGGAAAAGATTGGTTTTCATGAAGAGAAATAATTTCATAAAAATATGAAAAAAGTTTTTTTTTGCAATACTGATGACTTATCTAAAACTGGTAAAGTTACAAAATATTTTGATGAAATCAGAGATGAATTAATCTTATTTGAAGACCAAAATAAAAATTTAAAATGTTTTTCATCAGTTTGCCCCCATCTTGCTGGAGAAATTATTTATGAAAATTGTAAATTAAGTTGTAAGTGGCACGGGCTAGAATATGATGAAAAAGGAAATTCTTTAAATGGAAAAGTAAAACTAAAACTAAATGAATATAATGTAGAGACTCTTAATAACGAAATTTATGTATATGAAAAGTAAAATATTAAAATTAAAATTAGTAAAATACGCAAAAAGTTCACCGGAGGTCAATGTTTGGAATATTTTTGACTCTGAACATCCTCATTATGTTCACGCAAAAAGAAAATATGGGGATGGTATGGATATGTCGGAAGCATTAATAGAAAATAAGAATTTTTGCTTAACTATTGACCAACAGAGACTACCGTTTTTCACTTTTATAAAAAGAAAATCTCTTATGTTTCATTATATCGACAATGATAATTCAGTATACCAATGGAGTTTCTTTTGGGGAATAAATATAGTTCAGAAGTTTTCTTGTGTTAAAGACAAAGGAGAAATGTACAAACATACAATACAGTATGCTTTTGAATTAAAAGGTGTAATGAAGATTTTTTCAAGTATTATAGAAATAGTAGCTAGAAAGTGGATGGAAAAAACTTGGGAAGAGGACAAGGTTTTAAAAGAAAGATATTATAAATTTTTAAATCACGGATTTAGGAATATGCAAGGATTGCCCAAGAACGTAGAAGATAGATTTTTAAAAGATAACAAATTAGATGTCAAAATCCCCCCACCAAGAATTAAAGGTGACATCACTTCTCATCCATTTTATTTTAGAAATATTCCAAAAATTTTTGATTAAAATAAATTTCTAAAGGTTAAAATTTAACACCATTTAAAATTTCACAAATTTTTACAATCTTTTTTTTACTTAAAGAGGGATAATTACCAATATAATATCCGTAGAAATGAACTTTTTCCACATTTCTATAATATTTTAGATTAATATTTCTAGTATACTTTTTTAAATATGGTTGTCTTAGTTGATTACCGCCTCCTGCATTTCCTCGTCTAAACTCAATATTGTTTGCTTTTAAAGTATTTTCAAATGTGTCTCTTTTTTTAATATTTGAAGTTTTAAGTATCAATGGAAAGGCGTAATTTGAATTTCCTTTTAAATTAAAACTTGTAAAATACTTATTGGGATCAATTGATTTTAAAAAAAAAATTAAATTTTTTGCCCTTAAATTATTGTTTTTATTTAATCTTTTAAGCTGATTAAGCCCTAATACTGCTCCTATTTCATTATTTCTGACGTTATAAGAAGGATGAACAAAAATAAATTTAGAAGAAAGACTAGGATTATTTTTAATGATTTTTTTTTCCTCATTTTTATCTGAAAGTTCTCTAGCCATTCCATGTGATCTCAATAGTCGAGCCATTTCATAAATTTTTTTATCATTAGTACAAATCATACCACCTTCTATAGTTGACATATGATGAGCATAGTAAAATGAAAAATTAGAAATTAAACCAAATGTTCCAAGTTTTTTTTTATCTAATAAAGCTCCGTGTGACTCGCAAACATCTTCAATTAAAATTATTTTTTTTCTTTTTAAAAAACTGATAAAATTTTTATTTAGAGCATTAAAACCTTGCGCGTGAGTAATAAATACAGCTAAAGTATTTTTGTTTATTTTTTTTTTTGCTTCCTCAAGATTCATTGAAAGATTGTTTAAATTTATATCTACAAATATTGGTTTAAGATTATTTTGTATGACTGAAGCAACATCAGAAGACCAGGTAAGTGCTGGCAATATTATATCTTTTTTTCTAGTCTTATTTAGGATTCTAAGTATTGATATGCTTAATAAATTAGCCGATGAACCAGAGTTAACAAATACACTGTATTTAACACCTAGCCACTTCGACCATTCTTTTTCAAACTTTAAAACATTTGTTGACTGAGTTAAAATTACGTTTTTTTTCTTTAATAGTTTAATTACTAAATTTATGTCAGATTTAGTGAAATTATTCTCCATTAAAGGATGTTTAAAATTTTTCATTTTTCAGTATTTAGTAAAATTTCAGAACCAGTTTTGGAAAAATTAAATGGTATAACTGTAATTTTTTTAAGTTTCTTTTTAAGACTTAATATTTTATTTTTTGGAACATACAAAAGCATGAAACCGCCGCCGCCAGCACCTAATATTTTACCCCCTAGTGCACCATTTTTTAGAGAGAAATTATAAAGATCATCTATTTTTTTATTTGTAATTACTTTGCCCAAGCTTTTTTTTAGTTTCCAACCTTCGTGCAACAAATGTCCAAAATCATCAAACCTATTACTAAGCAATAGACTTTCCCCCTCTTTGACTTGTGAAGAAATTTCTTTCATTTCATATTCTTTATTTTTTAAATTACTTACATATTGCCCAGCAATTTCATTGGCTGTTCGGTTTATTCCGGTAAAAATCAAAAAAAGATTTTTGTTAAATTCCTGAATTTTATTAGTTATTTTAATTTTTTTTATACGAAAATTTCCTTTTTTATCTATATCTACTTTATTAAATCCTCCATATGTAGCTGATATTTGATCTTGCAAGCCAACTACTTCATTAAGTATTTTTTGCTCAAAATAAATACTCTTTTTAGCTAAATTTTTTTTTGAAATATTTTTTTTTTTAATATTTAAAAGAGAATTCATCAGCCCTACTACAAAGCTAGAACTAGATCCCATCCCACTTCTTGCTGGAAGGTCGCCTTGATAATGGACTTCCATGCCTGTTTTAAGTTTAAAGTTATTTAACATTTCTCTAACAACGTTGTGTTGAATATGTTTAATCTTGTTTACTGTTTCAACTTTTGACCAAACAATTCTGTAATTAGAATCTGAAAAAGAAGGTAGTTGTCTTACAGTTAAATATACATATTTATCTATAGTTGTTGAAAGAAAGGCTCCACCATTTTTTCTGTACCATTCAGGATAGTCTGTGCCTCCGCCAAAAAAAGAAATTCTATACGGTGTTTTTGTGATTAACATTTTTTAGTAATTTGTTTTATTTTTTTAATAATTTCTTTTTCATTAGGAGGAAGATTATCAGTCTTTTTTGAAAATCCTGCAGATTTTTCTTTTAATCCCATTACTTCAACTTTTTTATTAGATAGCTTCATAAGCTTATACGCCATGTCTGAGGCTACTCCGCTCTCGTAATCATCATCTAAAATAATTCCTCCATATTTTGCTTTTTTAAGAGTCCTTAACCACTCCTCTTTAATTTCAAAAGGTTTTATCCATAAAATGTTTGCTAGACCAATTTTCATTTTTTCTTTAGCGAGAATATCTTTTACTTTTTTAGCCGCAAATCTAGTAATTGATATCGAAAAAATTATTATGTCAGCATCATCGCACAAAACATCTTCGAGTTCTGTTTGATTGTCGTAGCTCCCTCGATGCTCAGAAACATAATAAACTTCATCTTCTTTCATAAAACTTTTATATGCTAAGCTGTATTCTTTAGGGGTCATTGGAGAAATAATTTTTACACCAGGCATTCGGTAGTATAAAGAATAATGAGAAGATCCTGCTACAGGACCAATGGAGCCCTCCATGGCTATGCCTCTAATAAATATAGGGCAAGGCACTCCCCAGAGCTCCTTAGACTTACAAGCATAATTTAAAATGATTGGTGCATTGAACCAGTTAAAACCTTGGTATCTGATAACGTAAATAGGCCTTCTGTTAGAAAGCCCGGCTCCAACGACGATGCCTCCATTAGCAACATCTGCCATGCTTAATTCAATTACTCCTTCTTTTTCCGATAACTCAGGGATTGTTCCTCCAACCCAACCTACAGCTGACAAACACTGACCAAGAATTAAACCATTTTTTTCCTTTAAATGTTTTAAGATTGTTTTTTTTATTATTTTTCTAACCGTGATTTCCATATTTTTTTATTATAAGTTTTATAATATTCATCAATTTTTTTTGCTTGAGGACCCAATATTTTTAATTCTTTTTTATATAAATCAAAAGTTTTATCACTATCCATGCCGGCTCCTGCATGCCAATAGATTCTATTAGTGTTAATATTTAAAAGCATTGGTTTTTTGAAAAATAAATTTGAATTTTTTATAATTTCTTTTGGGTGATCTTTAATATCATGGCCCTCTAATTTAAATGATCTTGCCACATCTTTCATGTTCCAATTTCGTCTAACATTTTTTTTTGTTAATATAGAAAAGTCGTTATCTTCTATAATAAATAAAATTGGTAATTTTTTATGTGAAGCCCAGCCTAATGCTCCTAAAACATAATCTTCTTCAGCAGCAGCATCGCCTAAAAAAACAATAGTAGGTTTCTTTGTTGCAAAACAAGCCCCCACTCCAATGGGGCCATTTGAGCCCATCAAACCATCGTGACCATACATATTTATTTCTTTAGAGTTAATAGACGCCGAACCACCCTTACCTTTAGTACAACCAGTCTCTCTTCCAAGTAGCTCATCTATTAGTTTAATATCATCTCCACCGAAGGCTAAGTAAGTTGAGTGACATCTGTGTTGACCAAAAATTAAAGGTTTTATATTTTTTTTTTTACATATTGAAGATAAAGTTGAGGCAATAAACTCTTGGCCGGCAGAAACATAAACTGGTGTAGTAATATTTTTATTATTTACATTTAATATAACTTGTTCTTCAAAATTTCTACACAAAGAAGCTTTCTTAAAAATATCGAGTCTAAAATTTTTATTCATTATTAATTTTTAATACGGTTAGTTTTTTATCTATTTTGAAGACTTGAGCTAATTTTTTAAAAGTTCCTGTTCTAATAATATCGCCAGGTGATAAAATTTTTTGCTTTCTTTTGTTGCATACACTTCCATTCAATACAGCAAACATGGTATTATTTTTTTCAGAAACAAGTTTTTTAAAATTTTTATGTATTTCAAGTTTGACGACTGTTTTCCCAAAAAAATATTCTTTTTTTTCTTTGAATTTATGTAGTTTAAAAAAAATTTTATTTTTATTTAAGCTAGAAAACTTTTTTCCTTGCTCGTATGGTTTTTTTTCTCTTCCGTACTTATCGTTAAATCTTACTAAATCATTTTTATTGATAGGTGTTTCAAACTCTAAAGCTAACAGTGGTTTTTTAGAAACGCATTTTATTGCATGAAATAATCCGGTCCTAATCATCAGCTTCGTGGGGCTTTTGTAAATCTTCCTTTCACTTTTCCATAAACCCAATTGAATTAGTGCTTTGCCGTCTAATAAAACAAAACCTGTTTTTTTAGTTGGATGACAATGAAGAGAGGTACTTTTACCTGGATTTATATTAAGTAAAGTAACCGATAAAATATCTTTATAACGATAAACTACGTATTCATGACCCCAGGGTTTGAATACAATTCTATTGTCATAGTAAGCATTTTTTTTTTGATTCATTTAAAAAAATTGAGAGTAGCTGCCATCCATGGCCCCATATCTTTATAGTGTGCTGTTGTAACAATTTTGTCATCCACTACCGCAGGTAAATCTGTATAAATTCCTCCAGCATTTATTATGTCATCTTTCATGCTGTAATAACCTGCGATTTTTTTACCTTTAACAATTTTTGCTGAAATCAGCAGCTGAGCTCCACTACAAATACAAGCTATGACTTTCCCTGCTTTATGAAATTCACTAATAAATTTTATTAGTTTTTCATTTTGACGAATTTTTTCCATTGCTTTAACTCCGCCAGGTAAAACAAGCAAATCATAATCTTTAATATTAATTTGATTTATATCTTTCACTGGATGATCTTTATTTGGCGGCAAAGGAGTTCCTAAATATCCACTGACAGCCTTTCCACCAATCATGCATACGTCTAATTTACTTTCAGCCTCTAAAAGTCGATAGTATGGATAAATAAATTCATGATCTTGAGCTAATGCACCGCTTATTATTACTGATGAAAACATAAAATTTTTTACATTAATTAATAAAACAATTCAATTATAAGTTTTTTAAACACATGTATATTCAATATTATCAATAATTTTAGCTTTTTTAATGTTTGAAATAAATATTTTGCTTAATTAATTTATTTTTATAATTTCTTTAAATTTTTTATTTTTTAATTCTAAAGCAAATAAGCCATTAAAATTTTTAATATTTCCAAAATGTTCGAATACGGCTAACGTCACTCCTGGGTGCATGTTCTTGCTATTTAAATTATCATAAAAACTATCAATGTCCTTTTTAATTAGTTCTTTAAAATTTAAATGTTTAGATTCTTTATAGCTTTGTTCATAGTCATCACCAGTTAAAATTCCATTATTGTTTAGTAATTTCATTGAGTTTTTAATATCATTAAAAACATAATTATGAGAATGAGAGCCATCAATAAAAATAAAATCAAATTTTCTTTTTAATTTTTTTAATATTTTATTACTATCCCCTTTTATAAATTTAATATTTTTTAACAAATTTGCTTTTTTTAAATTATATTTAAATAAATTAAATACTTTTCCATTTTTTAAATTCTCATTAAACTTGTTAAGATAAAAAGAATTTGCATGGTCCAAAGGGAAACCATTCCAGATATCCACACAAGTTATTTTAAAATTAATTTTTTTTTCTTGTAAATAATTTCCTATTATAAGAGTACTTTCCCCACAAAAAGAACCTATCTCAAGAATCTCAATTGTATAATTTTTTGATTTTTTTTTTATTAATCTATTTAATAATTTCTTTATAATAGCATGTCTTCCTCTTGCAATCTCTTGTTGGGAAAACATGTACCCACCTATGTAGGTTTTATTGGTTAAAATATTATAATTATAAATTATATATCCAAAATAATAACGTAGCATTTGAAGACCGGTAATCAAAAAAGGGAAATTAAAAAAAAGAGGTGTGAGAAATTTTCTAATTTTTTGCATTTGCTAAGGTTCTAAAATTATATTTTAGGAGTTAATAATTTACACTCTCTTTATGGTGTTTTCTGCCGATGTTGTACGAGGTCATTTTTTTAATATGTTCTAATGTATCTATTCCAAATGTGGAACTTATCATTGATAAATAGTCATTACTTTTAAAATAGGCTTGGAAGGCATGGTCCCTGAAATCTAAAACTTCAGTTGCCTTAAGTTTTTCAGTTCTTAGTGGTAAACACTCATAAGCATGCTGAGAATAACCAATCCAACCAGGACCTCCATTATCCTCTGGTAGTTTCCATGAGTTTTTTTTTGCCATTACATGGAGTTGAGAACCAGGGTATGCCATGGCTGAATAAAAATTTGTCCACTCACTATTAATTCTTAATGATAAATCTAAAGTTTCTTTCATTGAGTCTAGAGTGTCATCCGGTAATCCAAAAATATAATTCGCTCCAACAAAAAAACCCATACTTCTAACTTTTTTAACAATCCCTTCGATATCATAATTGTCAAACCTTCCTTTAATTACTCCATCTCTCACATGTTTTGAGCTGGACTCTATTCCTAATCCTAGCCATCTAATACCTGCTTTTTGCATTTTTTTTAACATTTCATCATCTTCTAGAGTATCAATTCTGGCATATGCCCAAAAATTTAATTTATCTCCATAACCAAGTTTAATAATCTCATCACAAACTCCGATTACCTGTTTAGGGTTTAAAACAAACATCTCATCGGGAATTTTAATATTAAATATATTATACTCCTCAACTAATAACTTAACTTGTGCAGCGATGTGTTTTGGAGACCAAAACCTAATGGTATTTCTTTCAAAAGGAGCATTAATACAACAGAAAGTACACTTAAAAGGGCAACCTAAACTTGTCTGGAGTGATGCATAAAGATTTCTAGATTCAAGCCTACCAAAAGAATGCCAATTGTGAGCTTTATATTTTGTCATGTCTAATAATTTCCATGCTTGCCCTGGAAGGTCATCATCTAATTTTTCAAACATTTTTGCCTGCGGATTAAAACTTGTATTTTTATCTTTATCAAAATACCAAAGACCTGGAATATTATTTAAATCTTTTATTTTACCATCTAAAAAATCAATTAGATTTTTTATTGTTAAAGGACCTTCGCCTTGACAAACGTAAGTATATGGCTCTTCCTCTAATGTTTGTTTTGGTAACGCAGATGCGTGTGTCCCAACAATTATAGATTTTATTTCATTTGACGACAGCTCATTTAATTTTTTGCAAGTTTTATTGCCACCTGGCATACATTGTGTTGAAGCAGAAGGTTGTTGACCATAGATCATAAAAACAGCTAATTTAGGATTTATCTTTAAAATTTTTTCTGCAGTCTCTTCGTGGGTTAAGTTTTCTGCTTCAGCATCAAGAATTTTAACATTATAATTTTTTTTTATTAAATAATTTGCTATTAATGAGGACCAAACTGGAGGTTCAATCGCAGCATAATCGTTTGACAAGCCTTGATACACTTCTAGTCTAGATCTGGGTGTAATAAATAAAGCATCAATTTTGCTCATAAAATTAAAATTAAATTAGTCCTTTTTTTTTGCGGGGTATTCTCTTTTGCCAATAATTAAATCACAAACTGTCAACAACCAAATTTGGTGAGTGTTTTCAATAAAGTTATAGGCCTTGGAGTCAATCCATAAACTATGATCAGTAATTTTTGATAAAGGATTATTTTTTAGGTGACCTGTTAATGAAATTACTTTTATTTTTTTTCTTTTTGCAGCTTTACATGCATTAATCATATTTAAAGATTTTCCACTTGACGAAATTAAAACTAATGTGTCATTTTTATCTGCATAAAAATCTACCGCTTTTTCAACCCATCTTTCATAACCATAATCGTTTGAAAAACATGTTATCAAATCAGACTCGTTAAAATTAACAGTTCTTATTTTTGCGTTTTTAGTTAAATCTACGCTTACGTGGCTTGCAATTGCTGCGCTGCCACCGTTTCCAAAAATTAATATTTTTCCCCTCTTTTTTGATGTATTTAAAAAAATATTTTTTATTTTAATTAGCTTATTAATTATATCGCTATTGGGTTTAATTAGATTTGACAAATCAAATAAATAATTTTGAACAAAATTTAGGTCTTTTTTATTCTTATTCATGTGCGTTTTATATCGCATCTCTCTTGATTTTAAAAAGTTATTATTTTGACAATATTGACAATTCCAATATGAGAGATATAGTGAATTTACACTTGTTTTAAAATAAGTGTGCCATTCACATGGATCAAAAGTGACTCATCTACATGAGTTAAAAGTAGGTAAACTCGAACAAAGAGGTAGACCTATGCTTAAGATCAAAGATCATCTGATTAAGACGATCAAAAACAATCACACAAAAGAAGTGCAAAAAAAAGCGATTGAGAAGAAAAAGAAAGCTGTTGAAGCCTACGGTAATGGCACAACAGGATATAGGATTAAAAATGGTTCTAATAAAGGAAAAATTTTAGGACACATATCTACAAAAGCTAATAATAATTTTTAATCGCTCAATATTGAAAGAAGGGATTTTTATGTCCCTTCTTTTAAAATAATTTTAGCCCTATAACGCCAAGAAAAATTAATGAAATTGAAACTATTTTGTAAAAATTTATTTTGTCTTTTAAATAAAAATAACCAATAAAAATTGCAAAAATAATACTAGACTCTCTTAACGCGCTAACCATCGGCACAGGCGCTTTAGTAAATGCCCAAACTGTAACTACATAGGCAAGATAAGAAAAGGTTCCACCAATCCAAAAAACAGATTTTCCCTTCGTTAAGGTCTTTTTTAAAATATTTTTTTGTTTTCTAAAATGTAAAACAACAGGGAAGAATAAAGCACTAAAAATAAATACCCAACTCATATAACTTATAGCTGATCCGCTAATTCTTGCGCCTTGGCCATCTACAACTGAATAGATTCCAATAAAAACTCCTGTGGCTAATGAAGTATAAAGTATTTTATTATTTTTTATTACTGACTTACTAAAAAGACCAATCAACATAACGCCTGAAGAAATGAATAGAATAGATAAAATAGTAAATGTCTTAAGATAAACACCCAAAAAAATAATTGAAATGACGGTAGCAACTAGCGGTCCAAAACCACGAGCTACAGGATAAACAGTAGTAAATTTTCCAGTTTGATAAGCCGTTAAAAGAAAATTTTGGTATCCCTGGTGAATTAATGCACTTAAAATAATGTAAGGAAAACTTTCAACACTTGGCGCTGGTAAAAAAATTATTGCAACGATGCAAAGTGGAACATGCCCGTAAACAATAGCTCCAATAGATACATTTTTATCTTTATATTTGCTTGCCATGCTATTCCAGATGGCGTGCAAAAAAGCTGAAAATAAAACTATTAAAAATACTCCTGTATCCATAAATTTTTTTGTTAATTTGAGATTAATACTAAAATATGAGATAGAAAACTAATCATTAATATAAACAAAATTATTATAACTATATATAAAATTATTATTAGTTTGTTTTTATGCTTTCTTTTTTTTCTAAGCTCCAACGAATCTGGCTTATAGTCTTCTTTCTTATACGGCTTAAAATCGTAGCTCATCATCCAAAAAGTTTGATCGCTCTCACCTTTATACCCAGCTTTAATTTTTTTTATGTAAGATGATAATTCTGAGCGAGCAATCATAAAAATGATTAATAACAAAATTATTGTTGTCATTTTATTAAAATTAAAAATAAGAAGGTTGATTTATAATTTAATTTTTCTTAGTTTTTAAGAAATAATATTAAAGTCCTTTAAGTGTTTTTTAGACAAAGATATTCCAAGTCCGTTTATGTCGTTGCTTAAATTTATATATCCTCTATCTGGCACAGGCTCTCCATCAAAAATATAATAGAAAAGTTCGTTGCCAATTTCAACATCATTAACTGGAAAAAACTCTGAAATAGGACAATTAAAATTAGCCATAGTTAAATGATAATTATGCATTTGGCCAGCATGCGGTACAACTGGTACTTGATAGGCTTCTGCTAAGGCGTTTATTTTCTGAGCAGCAGTTATTCCACCCACTCTATTTGTATCATATTGGATATAACTAACTGCTTTTAAATCTAATAATTGTTTAAATCCAAATAATGAAAACTCGTGTTCACCTCCAGATATAGGAATAGCATTCATGCTATTTAACTCTGCGTAGCCATGGATATCGTCTGCTATTACTGGCTCTTCCAGCCACCTAGGATTAAACTTAACTAATTGTGGTATCATTCTCTTAGTATAATCTAGATTCCAACCCATGTAGCATTCGAGCATCAAATCAGAGTCCTCGCCAATCACCTCCCTAACGGCCTCGACTAGTTCAATGTTTTTTCGCATACCGTCGGGACCATCTTTAGGACCCCAGCCAAATCTCATTTTATACATTTTAAATCCTTGTTTTTTATAAAACTCAGCTTCTTTCTGAAGATCTTTTATTGGTTGGCTGTATAATTTAGAAACATATACTGGTATTTTTTCTTTTGTTCTTCCTCCTAGTAATTTGAAAATTGGCTTCTTGGTTAATTTTCCTATTATATCCCAAATTGCAATGTCTACAGCTGATATTGCTGTCATACCAATTCCTTTCCTTCCCCAAGCAAGTGTCCTTCTGTACATTTTTTCCCACAAGTACGCGTAATCAAAAGGATCTTCTCCTATTAGTAGTGGTTTCAAATACATATCAATAGTTTTTTTTACTATTTGTGGTGCTAATGCAGCGTTTCCTATACCAACAACACCATCATCAGTTTCAATTTCACATACTAGCCATTCATGAAACCTGAAGGAACCCATAGCGTCAGATTTTTCATAAAGTAAATCAGACGCGTTTGTACAAAAATTTTTTTGAGGAGGTGTTGTTTTGCCCTTCCACTGATAAACTTTAGTCCTTATCTCTTTTATTCTACTCATTAATTTTATTTTTACTCATCTGAACTGCAGTTTTAAAAGATTGAAGGGTTGGCTCTAGGTTCGCAATATTTTTTCCAGCTATATCAAAAGCGGTTCCATGAGCTGGGGTAGTTATTGGAACGGGTAACCCTCCTTGAACAGTTATACCACGGTCAAAACCAAAAGCTTTAAGCCCTGACTGTAAAGCATCATGGTACATGCCAACAATACAATCATGATTTTTATTTTTAAAAGATGTAATAAAAGAAGTGTCACATGGTAAGGGACCATCTGCATTAATTCCTAATTTTTTTGCTTCATTGATTGCTGGAATAATTTCTGTTTTTTCCTCATCTCCGAATTCAGCATGAGGATTAAGTGCTTGAACAGCAACACGTGGACTTTTAATTCCATTTAATTTCATTGCGTTGTTAATTAATTTAATAGGTTTTATAATATTTTCTTTTTTTATGTGTTGGGGAACTTCTTTAATAGGTATGTGAGATGTAACTCTTGCAGTCCAAAAATTATCAATTACGTTAAACTCACAAAAAAAATTCTTTACGTCTAGTCGATCGGCCATTAGGTGCAGTTCATCCTGGTATTTGCTTCCACCGAGTTTCATACTTGTTTTGTTGAAGGGGCCAAAATTTATAGCATCTATTTTTTTTGACTTTGCTAAATCCAAAGCACACTCAAGTGCATTTAGGACGCTCTCTCCAGACTCAGAAGAACACTCTGATATTTTGTAGCTATAGTTTTTTCCTTTTGATAAATCCAAAAAAAATTTATTATTTACGCCAAATTTTACCTGTTCATAACTATCTACGTATTTTAGATCAGAATTATTGCCAGTTAATTTATTAGCATCATGAAGTACGTTTTTTTCACCTATAACTAAGATATTTGCTTTTTCAACTTCCTGATGGTTTAGCAGTTTTGAAACTAATTCAGGCCCTATTCCGGACGGATCGCCTAATAGTATTCCTATTATTGGTTTATTATTTTCCATAATACTTTTTGACTCTTTATATCAGACTATGTTTAAATCTCTGATATTAATAAACATT
>MDTC01056909.1_pt1 | contig 28820 bp, 19 predicted proteins | sample 811181 | NCBI WGS metagenome assembly MDTC01 (sample SAMN05326644, study PRJNA326480) | marine metagenome | isolation source: seawater | place: Pacific Ocean: North | collected 2011 | reverse complement strand
CCAATATTGTTTTCATATGGAAAGTTTACTGCATGGTCTAGATCAATATATAAATGATTTCCTTGAAAAGTAGGACTAGTTGCACTATTAGGGTTGCCGCTCCACGTAGTATTAGTTACTCCATTTAATTTTCCCCAAGCCTGTATTGAATTTCCTATCTTGATATATCCGCCATTAGTTTGACTCGCACCTGCGTTAAAATTACCATACTGACCAGCACCTGGTCCATTACCAGTAGGAACATCATTTCCAGTTGGCGCGCTACTAAGCGTTCCAGTAGAGCCTCCAACTGTATCTATTACCTTAAGTGTCCATGTTGTCCAATTTTTTTCATAAAAATAATCACTTAATGTTCTTTCATTAGTTGAACTTCCACTGTTAGGAGCAGCGGTTGCAGTATCTCCATTTGTTAAACCTTCACCAGGACTTCCTTCTTTAAATTCAATACCGTCTCCATAATCAGTACCCGTAGCACCTGAGTTTGTAGTTCCATCATGATTTCCATCAGGGTCACTAAAAAATATGTTTTGTGTAGAAGTATTTACCACTGCACTAGTCATAAGCTTATCTACTCCAGCGTTTCTAATGGTGTTTACTCCTCCAGTTGAATTTGTAGCATCTATAATATTTACAGGTCCAATTCCAACGGCTGTAATTGTGTTACTTCCACTATTGGCTTGTATTAGGTTTCCATTTCCACTTCCTAGTAATTCATTACTTCCTGTTAATTGATTTAGAGGAGAACTAAGTTGGATAGAGTTACTTGCAATAATGTCTACTGTACTATTCACGTCTATATTTAAGTCATCTGCTGTTATGTTTATCTCACCTCCTAGACTGTTTATATCTAATGTGTCGTCCGTTGTTATAAACATGTTATCATCTGAGAATATATTAATAACTGAAGAAGCCTTTATATTTACATCCGATGTATTATCAAAATCTCCAAGCTCAAGATTAGTCACTGGTTTAATTTCTGTGTGAGTGTTAGAATTAATTGTAATACGATCTGGTATATTAATATTTAGATTACTTTCTTCTCCTGAAACTGCAGCAAGAGCACTAAAATTAAATTGAGTTCCTGTACCTGCAACATAGCTAGTAGCCATTTTAAATTCTCTGGGATTTCCAATTTCGTCATTAGTAAAAAGTAATTGACTAGTTGTATCATCACTATTTGAACTTGGAAGCACTAAACTTAATAGTGCATTAGGCTCAAGTGGAACTGTATTAGGTGGATCAGTAGTACCTACACTTGTATCTTGCCCTAATATTATTCTTGTTCTTAAATCAATGTCACTATTATTAAAAGGTCTTAAAATGTCTATATCGCCTGCACTCACAGTAAGCGTGTCAACGTCCCATAAATTTGCACTTGTTCCTTGTTCTCCTTTACCACCTTCTTCTCCTTTACCACCTTCTTCTCCTTTTTGACCTTTTACACCTGTATTGCCCGTTGTTCCGGGACTTCCTTTAACACCAACAGGGCCACCTCCGTTCGCAAGAACCTGATCAAAGTTGTAATTTATTTTGTCAACTCTAATGTTATCAGCATCTGCGTTAAATAATTCTTTTATATTAATTGCCATTTTATGCTTTTATTTTTACTAAAGGTCTGATCTCATAAGAGAAGCCTAATCTTTTATTATATATTAGTCTAAAATTTAAAGGATTTGTGGGGTTTAATTTGAATGAATAATTGTTATCAATTTCATAATCTCCAGAATCAATGCTTGATAGACTACTTGCAGACTCTATATTAGTTGTGATTTTTTTAGATTCTCTAACATATAAGTCAATTGAAGAAATTGAGTATAGGCCTAATATATTCTCAGCAATATACCCTTCAACATCGTCATCTAATGTATCTACTCTTCCAAAACTATCAGCAACACTAACATATCTTCTTATTGTATTTCTTACTCCTCTTCCGTCTAAAAATTTAATTAAAGTTTTATCTAAATAAAAATCAGCAATTATCTCTTTATCGGTTTCTATAAAGTTAATTTCGCTTTTAGAAATACCTAAAGATCTAATTTCATTTATCTGCTCAATATTTTTAAACTTTGTTGAGGTAAAATTAAAAAGATCATATCCACCTCCTGTTTTAATTACACTAGACGCTATATAGCTTTTTTCCTCTACAATATTTTTAGTACCAGGTAAATTAGCAAATTTACCACCATCTAAATTTCTAGTATAATAGTCAGCTTCCCATCTAGACTTAAACACGTTTTTATCTTTCTTATCTATAGCTATTTCATTTATTAACTGATATTTAGGTAATAAATCATCAGCCTCTGAAAGTTTAATTACACCTTCAGTATCTATTTCATTTACCTTATGAAAGAAATGATTTTTTATAACTCCCCAGTTTAAATCATGATCAGGGTCTTTTATTTCACCTACGTTAAATAAAACACCACACCCATTCAGTTTTTTGTAAAGGGCAGTTGTTAATATATTTAAATTAACATCAGTAATATCATAATTATAAATAGAGCTATCATAGTATTCGTTAGGCCAATCTGTGTCTACTTTATGCATTGAAAATGGTTCACTAAACGTGACAATAGGTTCCATGTTTACAGTATAGTTTCCATTTTGTCTTACTAAAAACGCATAATATTCGCTTCTGTTTTGTATGTCATACCCTATCACTTGATTAGAAAGCTTAAATGATTTTGGTTTATTAATATCAACTTCAGCATAGAGGTTTGAAGTTTTTATTATTTGAAGCCCGTCATCGACTGATAATGAAAATCTATTTAATACTTCAGTTCCGTCTTCTTCAACGCTTACATAATTAACTCTATCGGTATTATTAAACATGTTAGCAATATTATTTGCAGATAGTAATTCTAAAGTAGCCTTATGTGCAAATACCCCACCGGAACTATATTCATATGTCGCACCTTTATAATCATTTAAAGAATAATATTGAGAAGGTTGAACCACTGACCCTATTCTTAAACCACCTGTTACTCTTAATGTATTATCACTAATTACATCAACGACTGTTAAATTATAAGTTAAACCTCCAATTGTAATATTTAAATCATTGTAAGATCCAGTGTCAGGGTCTTTTAGTATTTGAGTAGTAAAGCTTGGTTCAGAACCATCAGTTGCTGCAACTCCACTTATAACTTCAGTATTAGTAGATAAATTAACAGCACTTAAGTTTAATGCTCCACCTATAAGGCTATTTGCATATTGTCCGCCGAATATCTTGTGGTCTAATTCATATAACAGTTTTCTGTTTAAACCCTTATTAAAACCAGTATCACTTAAATTTAACTTTAACAACAAAGTTAATGTTTTAAATTTTTTATTTTCAATGACAGATATACCTAAAGAATTAGAAGAAGTAGTATCGAACTCAGTAATTAAACATGAAGAAAAACGATACCCATTAAATTCTGTATTTTTTATAAATTCTTTTGTTAATTCTTGATTTAATTCTTTTCTTGTTTTAGGAGTAAACTTTAAACCTTTAAATATAGTAGAAGCAAAGCTTTGTAAACTACCTCCTTCTAATATAGAATATTTTTTAGAAACTTTATTTTTATTAAACGTAGCATTTGCAGTTCCATCAAATTGACCATTGCTTAAAAAGTAAGCTTTAAAATAATCAAAGTTAATTGATTTTAAATCACTTTCACTTATTTTAATATCTCTTGCTAAATTAATGTAACTAAATATTTTATTACTAGTAGTAGAATTAAAATAACTAGGCACCCTATCTATGTAAAACCATTCATGTGTCATTTGACTAGGGTCTCTTCCTTCTACTTCTAAGTTAGGTGAAAAGTTAGTTTCACCAAAGGCTTCGTTAACATTTAAGTAGTATGGGTTTTCTCTAACATTTGTAGAATCTTTTAAACACCATTTATTTATAGTAGGTATAATTCTAGAAATTGTTGAAAAATCAGTAGTATAATTTTCCTTTAGCCTATCATATTCACTATATATTTTTTCTAATATAGAATCCTCTGTCTTTTCATCGTCAAGTATAGGTATTAAATTAGAGTAGTATTCTACACCTTCTTCAGTTAATGCATCTGCGTTTGAATATGCATAAGGAGGAGATGAATTAGCTGGTGAATTAGAATAGGTAACATTTTCTTCTAATTCAAGCTCTTTTAATTCAGAGTTAGAAGTATCATAAAAATCAAAATTAAAGTCATATATATCATAAGCACTAAACATTCCCCATTCTAATTTAAAATCTCTATAAACATTTGAAATTCCATTAATGCCTTTGTTTTTACTTTCTAATATTAATAAATTAAATTCAGAATCTATAGTTCTAGAATCTTCAACAACATTTATTATTTTATTAAACTCATTATTAGAGTCTAATAGATATTCTCCTACATTGATTTCATTAATATCATCTTCTTTAAGATAAACTGATTCATTCAAATTATTTCCGCCACTTAATGTATAAGCAGTGCTAGAAGACAAATAATTACTAGATATGTTTAAAGAATTGTTAATGTCTTCTCCTGTTTCTATTTCTAAAAACTGGCTATTTCCATTATTTAATAAAAAAGCAGCTAACATTCTATTGTAGCCCTTTATAGGAGACTTTATATAAATAACATCGTCTTTTAAAACAGTACTAAATCTTGTTTGAGACTCAATCATGTTTGAAATTGAATTGGCAACGTTATTTAAACTTCCATTTCCTGAAAAAGAATTTTCATTAAATTTACCTCTATTAATTGTGTTATCACAAGTAAACGTATCTTCAACTACTTTAATAGGTGTAAATGTTCTTTCAATTTTTAAAATAGACTCACCTATGTCTACACCAGGAAGAGGAGTAGTATCAGAAACACTGTTTAAAATATTAAAGGAGTGATTTTCTTCAAAATTATATTCTTTTTCTACAATGCTTATTTGATATTTTCCATTAATATTTTCTAAATCAACATTATATTTTCCAAACGTACCTACAACCGGATACCAACTTGATCTTATATTTTCTAAAGTTTCTTGTTCTGTTGCACCTGTAGAAGCAATCATATAAGTACCATTGTTATCTACAATAAAATTAGCCTTAGGGTTATCATTTACATTTTTTACGACCGTAATAACAAATCTTTGTTTCTTTAAATTAGATAGAGTAAAACGATCGCCATTTATAGGATTGTCCGTTACTTGTATTTTTAAAAAGTCAGGTCCGGCTTCTTCGTTTTTAGTTAATTCAACAGTTCTATCTGTTTTTTTAATTCCTGTAAATAAACTATAGTCCTGATTATTAGTATCTATTTTTAGTTCTAAATTTGAATAGTCCCATGTTGCACCATTTTTAATATTATGATAATTTGAAAAACTTTTAACCCAACCTAGCATTGGTGATTTTTTATACATTTCTGAAATAGGAATAGAATAATAATGGTCTTGAACTGCCATTTCACTTAAGTCAAGCGTATGAGATATATTTGAAAATTTAACTAAGTCTTGTTCTATACTATCAACAGAACCCTCTCCGATCTTATGTTCATCTACATAAATTCCAAAGTATCTATTTATAGAAAATTCTAAACTTTCTTCGTCGTCAAATAAAAATTCTAAATTAATTAAGTTAGCACATACTAAAGAATTCCTAGAAAAACCTTCAGTTATAAATTGATTATATTCTATCAACGGTTTATCTACATCAACTGTATCTTTATATTGATATTCTCCTTTATTAGCAAATCCACCTTTTACCAAATCCACACCATTATAAAGAGTTTGTTCATCTTTATCAAATGAAACTGTCAATGGAGAGTTTGGAAAATTATCATCATTAACATAGTTTCTTAAATACTTTCCAACCTTACTATCTTTTGAAAGATCTATAGTTTTTATTAAAGTAGCTTTAGAAAGCATTTCATTAATTCTACTTAAATTATTATCATTACTAAAGGTAGTTGAATTTATAGGGTCTTCTATTCTATAAATAACAAATTTAGAAGGAATATTTTTATCTAACCAAATAGGAGCTAGCATTCTATAATTATAGTCATATAATTTAGAATAATTTAACGAAGTTCCATATGAATATGATTCCTCATACTGTTTATCGTAACTATCAAGTATTGAAAAATCAGAATAGTCTCTTTTAGTTTTAAATGCTAAATCTAAAGGAGTTGAATTTAATCTCCAAAATTTAGATAAATCATAAGCATATGATCCACTTTCTTTAATTAAATATTTTTTATAATTTGAATTAGCTAAAAGACTAGACGCGTTTATACTTTCAAGATACATATCATCGTCAGTAACTACTAATTTAACATTTGTAGAAAGCTTAGGATTAGTCCTAAGAATAGGCCTTGACACCTGGTCAACTTTACCATTATTCTCAATATCCGTTCTAATACTTCTAGCCATTAATCTATTTATTTTTAAGCATATAATTTATAAAATTATATATCACCTTTAATACATAAGACTACGCCACTGGTTTTTGAAGTCTAACGGTTTTAGTATTATTTAAGTTAAAGCCTTTAGGTTTATATTTTGCAAAAACTTCTAAATCAAATGAAAGTTGATTGTCAAAAGAATCAAACAAATCAATACCTATTTTTTTAGAATAAGTTAAGTTTGTAATTTTATTAGTATTTAACCCTCCTAACAACCCGTCTGATGTATCAACACCTGTTGCGGTAACACCAAAATAATCAGTCATTCTATATTGAAACACAACGTCTATTGAAATACTAGGTGATTTGCTACTTAGTGAATTTACTTGTTTAGTATCTGATTTGCCTATAATTCTTTTTCCAAATTTATTGTCACCATCTACTGATAGGTTTCCAATTCTTGTAGGAGATAAAAACAAATATGCTCCACATGATCTGCCTCCTAATAAAAACTGATCGTTGTCTTCAAAAGACATCTTTACAGATCTATTATAATTATATGCAGTGTTTGTCCCTCTTCTATATGCAGTTTGTAAATTAGCATATGTATCTTGACCCGCTTTTAAAGTTGAAAATTGTGCCATTGATGCATAACCGGCTTGAAAAAATGTAGAAGTTGCAGTATTGCTTACTGCAGCAGGTATTCTTGGGTGATCCACGTGTAAATAAATACTATCATCATAGTCTCCAGAAGTAAGGTTAGAATTTAAAATAACCGCAGTAGGGTTATTACTTCCATCAAAATTACCGTCCCAAATAAAATCACTTGTAACATCTCCAGCATCTCCTACTCCATTTACTCCGTAATATTCAAATCTTCGTGTTTCACTATCAGTAGCAGTGTTTGTTCCATCTAAAAATTCAAGAGGAGCTGTCGCGTACATTGCATTTTCACCAGCAACATCCATAAATCTGCTATAAATAAATTGACCTTTTTGTTGAGCCGATTGATGAGGAGCATCTTCATTATGATATTCTGCTAATTCATCACTAGAAATGTTTTGATACTGTATAGGTACTAAGTCATATTTTCCTTCAACCGTATAATATGTATCGTTTTGAATTCTATCCGTTAATACAATAGGATTTGCCACGCCTGTAGTTGAGTCAGGTGTAAAATCATGTGTACCCATTTCAAAAGTAACTTCATTTCCAGTAGTAGAAGAATGATGCACCGGTTCATCTCTCTTACCTATCATTCTTGCTATTAACTCAAGATCAGTAGCTTTACTATTTTCTAATAATAGTTTAAAGGTTTTAGTTACAACATGTCCTTTCTTAATATTTAAGTCAGCAACTTCATCTACATAATAACCAGCAAATAATCTAGTAGTTGTATTTGCGTCAATTGCAGTAGTGTTTCCTTCTTCATCTACAATAGTTACTTTTAATTCACCTTCTGCATTTTCTAATTGCTCTTTAAGACTTTCTATTTCTTTTTGTAAATCTATTAACTTATCAAAAAGGCTAATTGGAGTTTGTTCAGAAGATAAAAAACCAGATGCAATATTAGTTGCGCCATGTGTAAAATATTTTTCATTAGCAATAAAGCTATCAGCAATATGTGTATAAACTCCTTTAGAATCTAACTCATCTACAAGTTTTACATAAATAGTTTCTTTACCATTTTCATCTATAAGATTAATAATATCAGTTGTATCTAGCAAGCCTTCAGGAAACTGTACTAAAATAGTTTCGCTCCATTCAGATACTACAGGATTCGAAGGGTAGCCCGCTTCTGAAACTGCTTTTATTCTTATTTCAACATTTTCTCCGAAATTAATCGGTAGATCTAATTGATTAAAATTAACTTCTTGACCATCTTCAACGCTTTCTGTTATCCAAACATATTTACTAGTAATTACATCTCTTTGTCTTTTTCTAGTTGGAGTTTCATATTGATTCCAATTTGAAAAACTTGCAGTAGTTGTTTTATTATCTTGTGTAAATGGTATTTGTTCAATATTGCTTGTTTTACCACTTGCAGAAACATATCTATATTGAATTTTAAATTTTACGATTTCTTGTGGAAGTGTATCTGCGTTTGTTTTTGCTTCAGGCACTTTCCAAAACCCTCTAACTCTAAATTTAGGTTTAATATCAGTTACGTTTTGATCAGAGTTAATACTTTGAATCTGGTTTACAACAGAAGAATATAATTTAGCTTCACCGCTTCTCTTTTCAATAAGCGTATTTAAGTTATTTTTGTCTTTACTTTTTTCAATTTCAGATTTATATTTCTTAGTTGCAATTTCACTTCTCTTACTTACAATAGTATCATCTAATTTCTTAATGCTTTCACTAATTGTAATTTTGTCATTATTTAATTTCTTTATACTATCAAATGCATCGTTCTCAGTTAAGTGAGTATTTATTTGTACAACTTGAAAGTTAGTAGCATCTAATAATACTGGATCTGGCTGAAGACCAACCGTTGCTGGTGGAATAAAATCTTCTTTTAATGCTTTTATAAATTGGCCAAAATCAGAAACACTGTCTCTATAAAAAGCAGAAAGTGTTTGAGTTCCACCTGTTTGACTTTCAATTGTTAAATCGTTTGAATAAAAACCTACACCTGGTGACCAATTCTCTGCAATAATTTTAGAATCTGGATCAATCGCTTTAAAGAAAACAACTTGTCTTTCATCGAATCCTACATGAATGCCTAATGAAACTGAATTTTCTAAAGCTTTATAAATTCTTAATTGATCTGAACCTATTTTAATACTATCAAAACCTTCAGTTAACCTAAGTTCAACTTGCGTAGTACCATTATATACATTCTGAACTCTGTATCTTGTATTATTATTTCCACTGTTTACTAATAGTTCATCTCCAATTGAAATAAATTCAGTATCTTTTAAAGATTTATCACCATCAGTGTATGTTAACTTATTTAATGTGTATAATTTTACTGTTCTAATTACAGGCTCTCCATCAACTATAAATTCTCTTTCAGCATCTTCAACTGCCAATACATCAAAGCCTCCATAAAATTGAGTTGATTTAAAAGGTAAGTCTCTAACCTGTTCATCAACTGTAGCATTTGCTCCACTACTTATTAAATCTTCAACGAATGTTTGATAATTTATCTCATCTACATTTTTATAATTGTCATCAAAATAAGCAGCAGCAAATTCGTCGTTTGTTTGAAAAATATATCTTTTTACTAAAACTCTTTCTGTATCTGCTACAATTTGATTACTAACATCAAATTTAACAGTTAATAAAGGGTTTAAATAGTCTTCAAAAAAGTCATTATCTGTAGTTTCAAACTCAGTAGGAAGAGCAATGGAAGTTAAATCATTTGCAGCAGTCTTAAGTTTTCTTGAAATAATTTTTTTAAAACTACCATCTGGCATTTGAACAGTTGCATCTGCAGTTCCAACACCACTTAGTGCTTTAATATTATTTTCTAATCTTTTTATTTCTCTATCAATAAAGCCAAATGAAGGTATTTGATAGGTTTTAATTGTAGTAACACCATCATCATCAGGTGTACCAAAAAGGTCTACTGAAACCGTAATTGAATCCTTTTCACTAGTTATTGCTTCATTAATGCGTTCGAAAGTTTCTAATGCATTAGCATTCATCTGTGTGAATTGCTTAATTATTCCAGAAAATGAGTTTTGTGTGTCCATTTATTATCTTATAACGTCTATTTCAAATTCATACGTTGCCGCATTTGTACAAACAATTTCAAAATAAGGATCGTTTCCGACCTCAGCACTTGAAACACTTCCAATAAGTGTGTTAAAACTATTGGATTGGTTTGTATAAACATTGATGTTGTTGCTATCTAGGCTTAAAGCTTCAAAAACAACTTTATAACTTTGACCATCTTGCCATTTTATAAGTTTGTCATCTATGTATATATTAATATTATTATCTGCTGCCTGGGCAGTAGTCTTACCAGCAAGTCTCAGCTGATTAGAAAATTCTTTAAGTCTTGCCCAAATACCAAAGCCAGTTGCATTTGCAGGATCGTATTGGTTTGAGCTTGTAATTTCATTAGAAACGATTAACGTACTTTCATTCCATAAAAAAGGCTTTCCAAATACGTATGTTTTTAAATCGTTTTTAATTTTAATTTTATTAGGAACCGTTTTATCAACTACAATTCCAGGTCCATTAAATAAAACATCTACATTATATTGCACTTCAGATGGAACTGTACCGTCTATGAGTTGATTAATTCTTTGATTCGCGTTTGTGATTAATTGTAAAAGGCTATCACTGTCTGCTAAATTAACAGATGTGTTTTGAAATTCTGTTTCTAATTGGCTTATTCTACTTAGTAATTCAGTACTTGAATCCATTGACATTACTAAGTTTTCTAAATCATCAACTCTACTACTAATTCTACTATATCTAGCATTTGCATCTGATAATAATTTAGCTGCATTCTCTAACGCGCTTGTCGTATCCATGAATAAATCCATTGAGAATGTAGTAAAGTCATTAATATTAACTTCGACGCCTACATTATCAAGAGATGAATTAAATTTAATATTTAACTTAAGCCCAAATGCATTTCCATTTAAACCGGTAATTTCATTTGGTTTATATTTAATAAGTTCAGGAATATAAGAACTTGCCGCTGCACCGGGATTGTCTTGTGGATTGTCTAATATTAATACACCATAAAGATTAGTTTCTCTATTTGCTGGCACAGATTCACTATATAAATCATAATAAACAAGAATTGCATTAAATCTAAAGTCTCCTCCTTGTTTAGCAAAATCCTGTAAAGTAATTATGTCTGAGTTTGAAGCTATTCCATGATAGTCTGCAGATGTCCAATCTATTTCATAATTAGGAGTAGAATTAACATCAATATCATAATAAGGAATTAAGTTCGATGGATCCGATGTATCTACCGTATCTACTAACGTTTCTAATTCCATATTAACATCTGGATGTGTTTGTCCGTTTCTACCGTTTATGATAGCCTCAGGGTATATCTTGTTCGCCGAGGTATTATAATTATCAGAATTAAATAAAACTGTTGGAGTATATCCAATTGACGAGGGTACATTAATATATACCTCGTGGTATGCATTTCCTTTATATTGAATATCGTTTCCTACGTCTATACTTCCTAAGTATTTGACGACTCTATCATAGTCTGTTCCTGTTCCAGTTGCATTTATTTCTTCAGTGCTTAAACCTGTTTGAGTTGCTTCAGTTGAATCGGCGGTTTTAAATCTGATAGCACCCATTTTGTGTAACCACTTAAAGAATATTTTTTCAGCGTCCGAACCATATAGCGCGCTATCAAAATCATCGTCTTGTAAAATAAGCTCTTCTAAATTAAGAGCATAGTTTTGAAAAGTAATTGCAAAATCATGTCCAGCATTTCCAACTGGAGAATAAGCTACGTTACTATAGTCTAACATTTGATCGAAGTCCATAGTATTTTTACCACTTACTGGTTCTTCAAAATTAGGAATATCTAAAAGAGCGTATCTACTAAACTCAAATTTAATATCTGGGTTTTGGAAAGCTCTTGTCAAATCTCTAGTACCACTTGCAAAAGCGTACATCGTTCCTCCCTGTATCTGTGGTGTTCTAACTAGTGGTGTAGCCATTTATAATAAGTTTTATTTTTAAGCAACAGTTGCACCGTTTGCACTAATTACATACCATACGCTATTAAAAGTTCTACATGTAAGTGTTTCATTTGCAGCACTAAATGTTGCAGTAGTTCCTCCTCCAAATGTACCAGTAACACTTCCACTTGCTGTTGAAATTAATGTTATTTCATAACCATCTGTCGCAGTAGTTCCTAAATTGATTCCAGCAGTGGGATCAATAAAATAAGATGAGTGAGCAAAAGACGTAATATCTGATGTTAAAGGAGCAGCAGCTGTACCATTTACACCGCTCTTAATTATCGCAGCGCCGAAACCTACGTTTGCGCTAATAGTTGTTGCAACTCCAATAGTAGCAGACGTAGCATTTAATGTTGTTCCGCCGTCTACTGTAAGTTGACTTGTTGATACTGTAACTCCTGAAAGAGTTGCAGCAGTTGGATCTAGATACCCCTTTAAACCTGTAATTTCATCTTCTAATGTTGTGAAATTATCATTTAGAGTAATTCTTGATGAAGAAAGAGAATCAGTTCCTAAAATTTCTGTAACCGCCATAGTTTTATTTTTTTATTTTACAATTATCATATTTCTTTCGACAATATTAGTATTGCCATTAGTATCTTCAACTTCCGCTGAAATTCTATAAGAACCCGCTTCCTTAAAGATATATGTCAACCACATATTATCATAATATATATCACGTTCTATTTGACTACTATCTTTATATATCTTCCAAATAGGTGTCTTAATACCCGCCATTTGTGATTTATCCAACGCAAAGGTAATATGTGTCGACCTTTCGACCTCTGCACTGCCATTAATTATTCTAACAGTATCAAAGGTAGGGTTGTAATTTACATAATGTACTTCTCCTAAAACATTTCCATTTGTGATTTCAACTGTTTCAAAATCATACGTTCTAGAATAAGCTCTACCTACACATAACATAAATAAAAACACATCATTAATTCCATCGTTATCTGTATCTTCAAATACTGGATTGTAATTAAATTTACTTATTATAGAGTCAGTAGAATTATTTAATTCATCAGCAATGGCTTGCCATCCCGCTATGTCTGTATTTCCACTAGGCGTTGTTGCCAATATCGTATGTGTTCCTGTTTCTGTTAAGTTTGTAGTTGGATTTAAATGAGTTAATGTTAATACGCTACCCTGTTGAATGTCATCTATTTTAAAACTAGCTGTTAAATCCATTCCAATTCTAGTAGCATTCCACCAATTATATTTCCCATCTATCCATCTAACATTTTCCATCTCATCCCATGAGTAAGGACCAGTAGTCTCGGCATATCCAGTTGGGTTAGACAAGTCAGTATCTAAATATCTTCTAACGGTACTAAATATCTTTCCTTGGTCTTCGTCTTTAATATAATTTGATCTATCCATTGTAAGGTATAAGGATTGAAAACTATCTTGTACTTTTTGTAAATTTTCTGAAGGAATATCCCAATATCCACCGGTTTTATTCCATGCTGTTTTCCAATCTTTCCATGCATTGTTTTCTTTCCATTGATAAATTCCATAAATTTCAAGAGGTTTTACTTTAACGTTAAAAAGATCTGATTCTTTTCTAAAGCTCATAAATCCCTGTAAATCATACATTCTAAGTTCAACTGTATAATCTCCTTCATGTGGAACAATCATAGGAAACCTTAAAAAACCAGGATGAAAAGTTCCATCAGCTTCATAATATCCAATACTGCCTCTAAAATTTTGTGAATATCCTTTAGGACCTGTAACTACCCATTCTAATTCGTAAACATGTTGTTTCCACCAATTGTTCCAAGTAATTGTAGGATCGATAGCATCTAACCAAGTAAAATTAGCAAATTCCCATTCATGTGGAAGTGACGTACATTCTAAAATAACAGGAGCCCCAACAGGAATAGAATGTTCACCGGGAGTATCATTATTAAAAGTTTCCTTTTTATTTATATAGTAGTTATTGTAAAATGTTTCAAAATCTGACAATAAAGTTTCATAGTCTGTTTCGCTTAAATTTCCAAATTCATTTAATTGAATAGGTTGAAAATCTACATTATCTATTAGGATTCCACTATTAGATACTAGCGCATAGTCTTCAATATAAAGTTGCTTATTTTCAGGATAGACTTTAAATTCTACATCTTTACCTTCATTGAATGAAGCAATAGGTTGTTGATTATTCCAAACGTTTAAATTTTTCTGATCGAAATAACTGCCTTCTCCTGTAATATCTATAATTTTAGCCTGTAATGGTAGATACTCTTTTTGTAGTTTATTTTTAAGGCCATATAATTTAATTAAAATTTCTTCAGGTGTAAAGTCAAAAACTTCTTGAACATTAGGAATATCCCAATAATCAAAAGTTTCATCTGGCTCGTTTAATTTATAAACTAATGAAAACCTACTTGTTTTTTTCATTGTAGTTGAAGGCAAATTAAATTGCTTTCTTTTCTTATAGCTAAATCCTGCATTTCTATCTGGAACTGAAACTGCTTTTAGTTTTCCAAAGCTATCACTGTCTTGATTTATATTTAGCCAATATTCTTTAAGTGTAATTTTATTATAGCCAAAAAAGTCAATTGCATTTAAGACAGCTTTATAAGTTCCAATAAAAGGTTTAATGTTATGTAATTCTAAAAGTAGCTCTTTTCTCTTTTTATTCATGAGCATCCAATCGATTCCCATTTCATTGATGTCATGTTCTTTAAAAATTATAAAATCACCGTCATCGAGCGTAGCACCTAAATTTTGCAATAGGTCTCTCATTCTTTCATCTTCACCTACAGTCTCACCATAAACTACAATTTCAGCAACTACGTGGCCATCATTATCGTCTGTAATTATTAAAGTTCTTTCATGTCTTTTTTCAAACTGAGATGAAAGAGCAATGTTAGCTTGAATAGCAGTGTTTGTGAAACCGTTTACGGTCTTTAAACCTGCGACTATAGAAACAACGTCAGTATGGTCTAACACTTGAATATTTAAACCATCTAAACTTTGCACTTTTACTACATTATCTTCTAATTGAGTTCCATATATAAAAACATCTTTACTAGAGTACCTATCTGCTTTCCAACTAAATGTAAAATTACTACCACTACTATTTGCAGAAATAGGCCTTCCATAAACAATATGCCCATTAGAGTCTACTAATTCTTCTAATATAAATAAATTAAAAGTCTCATATAGACCTACTGATACTTCAGGTAAATAGACAACACCATTCCACTTTTCATTAGTAGCATCATAGTCAAGATTTAATTCATTCTCAACCCCATTAAAAAACCTTAAATAAGAATATTTAGCCATTATCTTATGTTTTTATCATCTTTACTTGATGTGTAATTTTTCCAATTTTTCATTATTCTAATTTGCTTAGTAGTGTTATAAAAATAATCAGTACAAAACTGTATAAAATCTAACATCGTTTGATTTCTAACAATATGTCTAGATATTCTATTTGTTATCATATCATTTTTATAATTATAGCCTAATCCTTTTTTATCATCTTTCGCTGTTTTTCTAGCATCATAGATCTTTTCTCTTTTGTACCTATATAAATCGTCGTATAGTCCCATTATCTTGCTTTTCTATTTCCTGCCTGAACTCTACTATAAATCGTTCTTGGCACCGGAGGGTTATCAAAATATAAAGACAATGAAGCCATTTCTCCAATTGCTGGCTCATCTTTTACTAAGTCTCCGTTTCTATCTTCCCATCCACCTCTAAATATTGCAACCTCTTGTTTATCTAAAATAATATCACCATATTTATCAAGTCCTATTTTATTATACCAATCCTTTATTGCCTGTTCTCCAGTTACCGGTACTAATAATTCAGGATTGTCTAAGGTTATTTTTTTAGTTTCTTCAGTTCTCTTAAAAAATACAAGTCTTTTTTGATCGCCATCTGCTCCTTCTAATTCTGGAGTTGAAGGAGTCACAGTCACTTGATTATAAGTATAATATCCATCTTTTCTTGCCTGTTCCTCAATACTTGATACGAATTGTACATTTACGGCATCTACGCCTTCAATTGCTTCTATGATTGCAATAATATCACTTTTAGGTAATTTATCTCTACGTATAATTTTTATTAAATAATTTGAGATCGCAGCTCTAATATCATTAAAAATATCTTGTTGCTTAAAACCTTCAAACCATCTAATTGAAATATCCATCCTATACTTAACTGCTTCTGGCTGTACAAAGATTGCTTCACTTGTAACCATTTGCTGACCGCTATCTTCAATTACACCAAGCATTCTATCAGTCTCATCTTTACCAAAGAAAAACTCACTTTCATTAACTGAAAAATAGTCAGTTCCACTTAATAATCTTTTTTCTAAATCTGGAATTGCAAAAATATAAATTACATTGTCATCATCTAAATAACCATCACTTGTAGTATTGTATGCATCTAAATAACTGAATTGTGCATATCTACTTAAAAAATATTCATAAGCATCTGGGTTTGCAAGTACAAAACTTTTACTTGCTAAAGGCGCCATTAACTTTGTGAATTCAGGCGTTTCAGGATTTGCACCCATAAAAGGAGATGTAGAAGTTTCAGTTTCTAATAATTCATTTAAATCATGTGTTTCACCAGTAGAATCTTTACCTTCACCAATCCATTTAAATGTTAAGTCTCCTGCTTGATTTAAGTTACCTTCTGCTCCATCACATTTAATATATTCAACCTCAATTGCAGCTCCATTTACTGGTATAATACCAAAATTACCAGTTCCAAAATAAACGTCTAAACCGCCGCTAATTCCAGTTTTTATTAAATAACCCTTATCACTTGCTAACATTTCATAAAGGCTATTATACTTTCTCCATTGTTCACCGTTGACACTTACTTTTACTAAATTATGATCTGTTGTACCCTTTGTTTGAATATTAAAACTTTGCATGCTTTCTCCATTACTTGTAAGAGTTTGCATTTCAAGTTTGCCTTGTATAATATTTGCTCTAACCCAATCATTACTACTTTTTGGTAATAAAAACTCATCTTTATCTGTTCTTAAAAAATAAGTTAAACCATTATTGTCATAGGCTATTTCAGTATTAGGATCAATAATTAAATTACTACCTGCAACATCGTCACCTGCACCTGGCTTCCATCTAAAGCGTATTTCACCAGTTGCTGCGAAGCCTCTAGTTGCGTCATGCCCAGCAAGTCTTGCAAGTCCATGAATTGACTCAGGCTGTTGAGCTGTATAAATATTCTGTTCAACGGTAGAGTCCTCTATATAGAACAAGAGCATCTCATTCATTTCGGCCATTACCTCAAGAATTTGAGAAAATGGACTTGCCGTTGTAAAATAGTTTCCGGCTTTCTTATAAACTCTACTTAAATAAGACCTTGTATCAGATACAATGTCTCCTGCAGTAGCTCTAGCCTTATCTAAAAATTTAAAATCTGCCATTCTTTAATCTTTTAATTTACATAAACACCAACTAAATATTTAGTGTCTACTTCTATGTTTATTTGAGCAATATCTCTAACCTTTCCTTTTGTAAATTCAACATCAACTTTAGTGCCATATTTATTTGCAAGTGGACAATATATTTCTATTTGGTCTTCTATTGCTTTTTTAACTTCAAACTCATTAAAATTAAAACTGTATATCATTTTTTCAAGGTCTCCTCCAAATTGACTATCCCCTAAAACATCTCCTTTGTTTGTAAAAAGAAGAGTCTCAATTTGAATTAAAAGTTGGCTTAATTCATTTTCAACATCAACTCCTTTCGGATCAAAGTTAGGATCACCTATCGTCTTTATATATAGTTCCATTAATTATTTATCTATATTTTTATGAGTGCATCATCCAATCTACACCTTCATCACCTTTAATTTCTTCAAGTACCCTTTCCATTTCTTCATCTCCCATTGATTTAATACCATCATAGTCTATTTCAACTCCTCCTGGTAAAGAGAATTTAAAGACTCCTAATTTAGCACCAACCGCTTGTTTTACTTTAGCTGCAACATATCTAAAAAATATTTCATCATTATATAATGCACAGTTTTCAATACTTTCATAACACTCAATTATTACATCACCTTTAGGAGTATCTCCCATAAATTTAAGCTGACCTGTTAGTTGTGAATAGTGAAAACTCAAAGGGTTTTCTAGGATTTGACGAGCCATATCAAAATAACTTTGGTTAATTACATAATATTGAAGTTCTTCTGCAGATTCAGCTGCTCCTGTTCCTGCAAATGAATTACTAAAAAACATTTTTTCAATATTAAAATCAGCACCGCCTGCAAATCTTAAATCTAATCCACTTCCACCTGTATTCCAACCAGATGCAAGGTCATACACTCCATATATTGAAAAGACTTCACCAGCACCTGATGTTGCATTTTCCTTTGGAAAGTTTAAAGTTCTAGTTGTCTTAAAACTTTGACTACTAAAAACTCCATTAGGTACATGAAAATAGTTTTCTCTAAGACTATATTCATAATTTTTCCTGAACCATTTTACTGCTCTTTTTATAATGTTTATTATTTCAGCTTGTGGCAAATTAAGAGGTACCATACATGCACCTGTTATTTCTGAACCTACTTCATTTAAAAATTCAGTTAAACAGTCTGTGCCATAATCTCTACCTTGACTTAAATCTATATTGTCGCCGCTTCTAATATCACTCATTTTTTAATTAATTTTTTTACTTGTTATTATTTCAGTACCATCAAACTCTGCCTCTTTGCTTATTTGACCATGTCTAAATATTCCTCCAATCATTTTACCTTTAAACACAGAGTCCCACTGAAACACATAACTATTTTTAACTTCACACGTTTGATTAGTGTAACATGATTCAACCTTAGAATCTTCTACTTTAGTTCCTTGATACAAATTACATCTTTTTAAGCTTCCGGTTTTTATTTGACATCTAAAAAAGTCACAAAAGGTTAAAGAACCTGAAAGCTCACAATCTATAAAATCATAATTATGTAAATCAAAACAATATTGCAATTTACCATTTCTTACTTGTACTCTACTTAAATCACTATCATAATTAATGTCTCCTTCTACTAAACCACCGTGACTAATTAGTCTTAAGACCTCCATTAATATTTTAGGCCAATACATATCTATTATTTTTTTATCATTTTTTAAATCAACATATAAATTAATTTCAGGATAATATTCTTTTAATTTATTCCAGTCTTTTAATATTTCTGTAAACTTGTGATTTTTATTTAAAATTCTTTTTAATTCTATTAAGTTTAAGTCAGTGTACTTTTGTTGATTTGCAATTGACCATGTTTGTAAAATAAAACGATCCAATAAATATAAAATATTAGTTGTCTTTTTTTCATAATCTTTACCACCAATATATCTAAATTCTAAATAACCTTGTTGTAATTTTTGAAAGTTTATACCATAATATTTTTCAACAGCAAAGTGAAAGACATGTGGGTTTATATTTTGACCTTCATAATAATTGTGGTCTATTTTAGGCATTATCCACTTTATGGATTTAGCATAAACACTATCCTTTCTATTATTAAATAATTTATAAATTTCAGTCTCATTAAATCCTAAAATAAATTTAAGAGGGTCCATTTTAGAAATAAGACCTTTATTGCCTGTTTTTTTAGTATCAAAACTTACGTTTAAATGAATAGAACTTTTTTCAGTGGTGTAACCATTTTTTTGAATCCAGCCTAATACCTTTATTATAGTATTTCTTGCAACGCTATAAGGAATAGGAGCAGTAATAAGTTCTATGAGACCTTTACCTCCACTCATATCAGGTTCCATTTTATATTCATCTTTAGTCGGAATAAAGTCACTATGTGCCTTACCTTCTAATCTGATTTTTTTACCTAGTAATATGGAAACCTCTTTTTTAACATCTTCAAGCTCTTTATCAGAATAAAATTCAAATTCTATTCCTACAAGAGAGTCTTGTAAAATGCTTTCTTTACCTTTTTGCTTTGTAATTTGATACGTTAACATGTAATATTAAATAATTATTTATTTATATATCACATTTATTTATTACCTAACTTACTCCTTAGGTAACTTTAAGAATATCTTTTTAGTCTCTTCTTCTATTTTTGTAATTAAAACATCAATCTCTTGTTTAGGTTTATATGTTTTTATTTTATCTTCACCTATTTCACTGACATGTAATAACCCTACAACTCCAGTTTCTAGTTCAATAAATAACCCATAATCTTTACACGTTTTAACAGTAGCCTTTACTTTAGAAGGTACTTTATACTTTTTATTAATTTCTAACCACGGATTTATTTCAACATCGTCTCTTTGAGTTAATGTAATTTTAGTTTCAGAAATAATATCTTTAACTTTAAATTTAATTTCCTCTCCGGGTTGAATTTCTCTTTTCTTATGTTTAGCTAATGTATCGCCGTCTAAATCATTTATATGGATCATTCCAGTAAGGCATTGATTAAATTCACAAAATACACCATATTTAGCAGAGCCAGTAACTGTTCCTACTATGTCTTGCATTAAGTTTTCTTTAAGTGTTTCAATAGCTTCAGGAATTAAAGTTTTAAGATATGCTCTATGAGAAACTACCATTATTTTTCTTTCTTTAGAAAAACTAACAGGTACTACATAAATCTCTTCATTAACTATACTTTCGAAGTTATGTAATTTATTAATACCAGCTAAACTACCTGGCATAAAACAATCGATGCCGTTAACCGTAATCATATAACCTGCATCTTCTAACATTCTTTTAACTTTTCCTATCCAAGCAGTACTTTGATCCTCTATCGCGTTTAACATTTCTTGAAAAGTAGCACGTTTAGTTCCTTCACTAACACTTCCAAAAATAGGTTTACTATCATTTAATAAAGAAGTAATTATCACATTAACCTCATCTCCAGGTTGTATGTTTTTAAATTCACCTTCTTCTTTTGAAAGATTCACATAAATTAATTGTCTATACCCTACATCTATACTTGCAGTACCGTCAGTAACCGCATATACTTTTCCAGAGTATGCAGACCCGTATTCAACCTTAGTAATAATATCATGCTCTTCAATATGTCCAATCATTCTATTATAAGTTTCTTGGGCATATGGCTCTCTACTGTATACTTTATGTTTAGGGTCTTTAACTTTTACGTGAGGGTTTGGTGTTCTTAGAACTTTTGGGCAAGTAGCTTCATAGCCATCCCAATCGAAGTTTCCATCTGAATCAAAGAAGTCTTCGTTTGATTTTAATACTATCATTTTTATTTTTTTAAAGGTTAAACTTATGAATTATATATCTATTAAATTATTCTATCTTGACAGCTGGCGGAAGTATAGGCGTACCTGGTAAATCAGCAGCAGGTTGTTGACCAGTTGGAGTTGCCTGTGTTACAGGTATAATATCTCTAGTAACATCCGGGTGAACATCAATTGTAATATCAGCTCTCTTAATTTGATCGTTAATTTCTTTAGCTAAATCTGGCATCACATCTTTTTCAAGCCAATCTATTATATTTTCAGAAAGTTCTTTTGACATTTGTCTTGAAAACTCTCTCCACATTTCTTTTTTAATTTTTTCAATAGATTCTCCAGGAGCAGGTCTATTTAAAGTCACATAATCATCTACTTCTTTTAAGGCGTTGTATATACCAGCCGGCGGAGATATTAATTGATCAGCCTTATGCTCTATTTTAGTTGAGTCAGGTGGAAATTTGTCATCTCTAAGAATACTTTCACCTCCCTCTATTCTTAACCTAAGAGCCGTTCTTTTTATAATACTTCCAAATATTTGTTTTAATCTTGCTTCTAATTCTAAATCTATTAATGCCATTTTTATTCTGTTTTACTAATTTTACTTAATTCTGTTCCTGATAGAGGTACCGTCGGAGGTGTTGTAGGAATTCCTAAATTTCCAAGGTGTGTATGTGTATTAAATAATGCTTGAAAGGTATTTCCTTTAATTACTTGTTCAAGTGCTATTTCACCAAGCTCAACCTTTGGGCTATTAACATGTACCTTTTTACCTTTAACCTCTACATCGCCATCGGTAAATACCTCAACCTTACCTTCTTGATCAGTGTGGATATGTATTTCACCAGTTTGTTTTACATTTATAAAAGGCTCTGTTTTAATTCCATCACCCATTGAAACTATTAAACCTTCATTCGGTTCATAATAGATTCTAAATTTATTATCAACATCATAAACAATTGATTGAGCTTTAACAGCTTCCTCAGCGCCTAGCGCTTCTAATATTTCTGTTTTAAATGTATTTCTATCATTACTGTTAATTGTATAAGTATATTCTGGATGGTAAATATCTCCATTGTCAAATTTAATAGAAACAATATCTCCTAATTTTGGAGTAGAATAAGTCCCTATCATATTACTATTCGACGACGTTGCCCAGGGAATAGATTCGGTTGGTATTTTATCAAACTTACCGTATACCATTACCCTACACCTACCTTGAAACAAAGGGTCTGCGTTATCTACAACTTTTCCAAGCCAGTGGGTGTCTCTTAAATTATCTTTATATAATTCTTCAGGTTTCATATATTATATATCGCGATTAATCTTCTTCCCAGGTTTTAAGTACTTCTTCGATTTCTGCTTTATAGTTTGAGTAAAATTGCAAATCTTCAAGGGATTCCATTATTTCTCCGCTTATAATTCTTTTTGCAAAATCTCTTATTTTAAGATTGATTTCTGATTCCATTATTCGTTAATATTTCCTAATCGCTCGTCATTTTCAGAACTCTTAGGTGGATAAACATTATCCGGTGTTAATGCCCTTTCATTTTCACTTTGTGGAAAAATGTTAGTGCTTTTTAAATCTATTTCAGGAGAAGTATCAGGAATTAAATTGTCTCCTATACTTCCTCCAGCTCCACTGCTTATATCTCTTTCATCTTCTCCACTAACAAGCGGCTTAATAGCATTTATAGAACCTGCATTAAAAGCATCTTGAAGATTTGACAAAGTATTTGCACCATACACATTACCTAAAAGAAGTTTACCTTTTAAATTATCTAAAGCTCTTTCCGCGGCTGCTGTGCCTGCAGTGATTATTTGATTTCCTGCATCAACTGCAGCTGCCATACCTTTATTTGCTAAATCATTTAATATATCATTATCAAAAGGACTAAGTGGATCAGCATCTTTATAATTAAAAGCAGTTAAATACTCGACTTCTGATATTCTGGCACCTTGATAGTAAAAACACATTTTATGTTTTACCGGAGCAGATATATCAACGTTGCTTATTTCACTAAACATTTTACTACCATTATCCCAATCAAATTTACAATTATCTAAACGCGTAACAAATCTTGGTCCCATGCCTTTAGCTTTCCAATCTAAAACATCTGAGTCTAATCTATCTTGCATCATCTTATAACCATCAGCCGCCGACATGCTCGTTACAGAGTCTAATGCCGCTTTCCTATCAGCTCCACTCATTCCTGCTAATTTTTTGACAGTATCTACATTTGAGTCTGCTCCTATGAAAGGTACAAAATTTCTTATTTCTTGTACATGTACATAAACTCTAAATTTTCTTAAATTACCAGGTAAAACCTCAACATATCTATTAGTATCTATAACACAGCTTCTATATAAGTCAAATATACCAGCAATTGTAAAATCAAGAGTGTCTAAACAATCTATTTCAATTTTAGCATCTGCAAAACCATAAGGGTCTTTTAAAGCTCCATAAGTATGCGCAGCTTCTAGACCTGTAATGCTTTGCCAAAACCATGGCATTTCTAAATTAATCTTTTTCAAATACTTTATAAATTGTTCTAGTTTTTGAGCTCTAGCTTCATCTCCATAAACGTCTCTTAAAAAAGCAGCAGCTTTACCATTAAACAGTGGAGAGCCAGAACCGGTCCAATCAAATATTAAGAAAAAACTTAAAAAGGTAGGTTCATCATATGGATGCCCTCCTTTAGCTTTTGTAAATTTGTTTTTATTTCCTTTTAACATTCTATAAATTATTTGCTCTCGTTGGCCATTCTCTTCTTAAGAGAGTTAATCTTTGCGTTAGGGCTTGATCGCCATCTGAGTATATATATTCTATTCCACCTACAATATAATGTCCAGTTGTAAAATTGTCTGGTTTTATTGGTGTTTCTTCAGCTTCACCTTCATTTTTACTTTTAAAAGCTTTGTCATCTACCTTAACTCCTTTTTCTTTTAATTTCTTTTCTTTAGCATCTATAGCTTGAGACTTTTTCTCTTCATATACATACATCATTACTGGTATTTTTTGGCACATATAAATACTTGGATTAAAACTATCAAGCTCTACTATTAGTTTCATCTTTTCAAGTTCTTGTAGATTTTGCCAATTATTTAATATAGAGTATTTTCTATTTAGGTGTACATTACCCTCTAATGTAAAGTCTTGCATTCTACCTACCCATTTATATTTTGAATGATTATCATATTCATCTTCCCCTCTTCTACCCTTTAAAGGTTCTTCAATGTCTCTGATATTTTTACTTGTAAATGATTCTACGTCAAATTCAACTAATCTTTCTTCTTCCCATTTAGATGGATTTGTTTCTTCAAGATCGTCCCACATTTGTAATATTCTTCTATAACCATTTAATAATGATATTTTACTTGAATTATTTTTTAAAGCAAATTGAGATACTTTAGCATTAGTTTTATCAAATTGAATATTATTAGTTAAAAGTAATTTTGTTGATATATTGTCTTCATCTTCACTATTCGCATCTTCGCTATAACTTTTAGAAAGAGATGTAAAGTTTTCTTGCATACTTTCAATGCTTACGTTTTCAGAATTAAAAATACGATTTATCTCTACAAAGTTTAAATTATAATACTGATCTATATAAAAGGTTTGAAAGCTTTCTTCATTCACATACGAAGAGCTAACTACGTCTTTTATATATGTAAGAGAAGTATCATAAGATTGTATTCTATTCTGGACATCTGATGTAGAGTCTACATTTGTTGCTAAACCGAGTTTTAATTTAGATGCTATTTCTTCAAGATGGCCTAAACTTGTATTTTCACTATAAAATACACAATCTTCACTGAATAAACCAGGTATTTTACAATTACCTGAAAAGCTATATTCCTTTTGACTACTAGGTAAACCTTTAGTTGGAGAGTTTATTGAAGTAATATTAAAATCCATATGGATACTTTTAAAAGTATCCTGATTTTTAGAATTAATATAGATTGTAATTACATCTCCATCTCTTGGATATTGGTCTATGTCAAAAAAACCTTGACTATCTTTTACCGTAATAGAAATAGTAGGGTATTTTTTATTGATGCCAACTATTAATCTAAAAGATAATATATCTTTGCTATCAAATAAATAACCATTGATTATAATTCTAGGAACGTTAGTTCCAAAGCTTTTAGTAGTTTTATCTCCACCATCACCTTCATTACCTCCTTCTAACTTAACCTCAGTTGGCCTAATCGTAGGCTCTATCACAGACAATATATTATTATTTAACTCCATATATTATTTATCTTGATTATTTTCCTTCGTATTTAGAAAATGTAACGGTTTGAGTTGTTTCAGAAGAACCATCTGACTTTACAATAGTTTTAGTAACGGTTTTAGTTACCTTATCACCTTCAATCTGCTCAGACTGATTTACTGATTGATTTCCTATTTTATTACCATTTTCATCTAATGCACTTGACATGTTAGTTGAAAAATTAGAGGTTGACGCAACATCAGAACCTATTACTGTACCATCAAACGTAGTTGCAAGTTTTATTGCATCCTTTGAGCTAATTCCACTATTTTCTATTTTAGCAATTTCAGCGTCTGTTAATTTTTCAGATTTATTACTTTGTAATTTATTTGCAATAGAATCTGCAATAGAATCTGCGACAGGATCTGAAATTGATTGTTTTTCTGTTTTTTTAACTGAATAGTTAGATTCAGGAGTTCCAACACCCATGCCCATCTTTGTGGTTGTAGTTCCGTCTGCGTTTTTAATTATTTCAGAATTGCTAAAACCAGATTTTAACATATTCGGTGGAAGTACCTCTTTAATCTTATATTTCTTTTTAAGGAAGTCAAGTCTTCTTTGATCTTTTTTAGTCAATTTTTTACCATCTATAAATGATTGTCTAACTATATTATCGATTGCTCCGTCAGGTCTTTCTAGTTTTACAATTAAAGAATTTTCAACAGGTATTTTTAAAACGTCGCCTTCATTAATTGAAAAAGGATCAGATATGCCGTTAAATTTTAAAATATATTCAATGTCTGCACCGCCATCTGCACCATATTGATCTTCAGCAATAAGGTCTATTCTACCAGCATCATCTGCTCTAACCTCATATTCAGTAAATGGCACTTCTTCTTTATCTTTAAAAATAAAAGTAGGCTGTGTCAATATTAATTTGCCACCTTCAATAATTTTATCTATAACCGTTTTAAAATTCATTATCCATTTGCATATTTTGCAGCCTTTTTAAAGAAGGCTTTTGCTTGAGCATTTTGTCCATTATCTTTATTACCATACGCGCTTACATCAAACGATTCAGTAGGATCTATTACTCCTTTTTCTGGTAAATATAATCTACCTTTACCTGCATTAAACATTGATTCAATATCAGACTTATCTCTAGGTCTGTTTGGTTGCAATTGAACTGTAACCTTTAGTTTTGTAGGAAAGTCTTCATAACCTAAAGGACCATCAAATTGAAAGTCAGTTTTAGTACAACCTAAATTTCCAATAACGGCAATAGGGTTTAATGGATTTCCAATTGTTAGGTGCCATTGACCAGTTGATTCACCTGTTAAAAATGCGTTCGCAACTTGTCCACCTTGTGGTCCACCAAATAATTCCATCAATCCACCTCCTAAAACATTATTAAGTACTTTACTATCTCCCATTTTAGATAAATCATCCATGATGTTACCAAAACCTTTTCCAATGTCTTTCATTACACTACCTAAAAAACCCTTATAATCTCCTTTTTGTAATAGTGCAAGGTTTCCAAAAGGTTTTCCAATATGTTTACCACCTCCTGCATATCTTAAACCACCTCCCCAAAAAGGAGCGTTATTATAAGTTAGTAATAATAAATTAGCGAGTACATCTAAAAAAGCAACTTTAGGACTTGTGTTAGGAATACCTTTTAAATTATATTCAAAAACTATACTAAAGCTTTGGTCAAAAGTTAAACCACTATCTCTAACTTGCATGCTATTTATAATATTAAGAGGTGCAAATGTATGATTAGGGTATGTTTGTTTTAAAGGGTCCCAGTTGTCTCCTTGTGCAAGTCTTCTTTTTGTTTGTGCAGCACTTTCTCCTTTTAGGGCTCCTTGTATTTGTTGAGATTTTGGAAGTCCATCTAAAAAACCACCTACAAACCCTCTATCTCTTGGTTTAGAATCTATTGTTTGAATATTAGCTTCTGCACTTTTCCACTTAAAACCTACGCTAAATTTTAATATATCGTTTAAATTATTACCTGCGCTTTCTCCCATCCAAGTCACGGCCTGTGCAAGGGCAGGTTGAATATTTGCTATTTTCTTTTGTTCCTTTGCACTATAAACCATTGGATTTATAATATTATCTTCAGCTGGAAATGGAAACCTTCTTAAAGTTAACATGTAGTTATTAGGTATTTTTCCATAATATTTACAAAAGACAAAATCTTTTTGTGAATATGTATAGCTAACAGATTTATTGCATTTTTCTACTAAAATATTTGCAGTAGGATTTAAGTATTGGTTATTAGCTCCTCTACTTTCTCCTAATACAGCTTTATTATAGTCCACACTATTCCCTTCACCTCTATATTTTAATAAAGACCAAGTGTTTTGTTTACTTCTAACAGCAGCTTCTCCATCTATGTTTGTTTTTCCATCTTGCGCCTTGTATCTGGCAGACGTAGACTTATCAGTATATAACCCTTTATCGCTTTTAAGATCTATATCAGTATTTCCTTGTTTTAAAAATAAAGCTCCTAGTTTTTGTTCTAAATCACCATCAGATGGATTTCCCTTAGCACCTTTAATTTTACCTGTAAAGTTTTCGTTAAACCCTGTTTCTAAATTAGTGTAAATAAAATTACCTGTGTCTGAAACCGCTTCAAATGCATAATTGGCAGCATCTTGGCCTGCCTGTAAAGCCGCTAATAAAATTGGCATAAAATACTTTAATTTTTATTTATATATCACTTAAAGTTTAGACGTGTTTGTCTAAATCTCTAATATCAGTAGATGTAAGAAAATCATTCCACCATTTATCTGATTGAGGTGATCGTTCGCCAAAGAACTTTTTAAGTGACTTCTTGAACATGTCTTTAGTATGATAATAAAATCTGCCATATCTATATTCTTTTCTTCTGGTCATCTCGTATAGTTCTCTTAGATTTTTTTGTATCATAAATGTTTGTATCTTATTAAAAAAGTCAACTTGTTCTTTTCTAGTTTTGCAACAATATACACTATCAACTACAATTAAATAACCTTGCCAATTATCACCATTAAATACTTTTTCTACAAACTCTTCTATTGTTTTATAATTAGTCCTTGTAAATTTCCATCTACTATCTTTACCATCAAAATTTTGTAACGTGCGGCCTTTAAATAAATATCGCTTTAAGAACGCAATATCATCATACATTTTATCTACTTTAATTTGATATTGAGGATTGTACTCATCAAATTTAGTATCGTAAATTGTGCCTCTAACTGGAAATAATATATTTGGGTTTGTTGTTGAATGTATTAGGGCATGAATTCTTTCTCCTTTTGAAAATATTCTATGTCTTATCATTGTCTACAATTCTAACATTGTCGAATTTACT
>MDTC01258976.1_pt1 | contig 28826 bp, 15 predicted proteins | sample 811181 | NCBI WGS metagenome assembly MDTC01 (sample SAMN05326644, study PRJNA326480) | marine metagenome | isolation source: seawater | place: Pacific Ocean: North | collected 2011 | reverse complement strand
CCTCCCCGATAGGGAGCGGAGGACCCTTCCTCGCCGATGTTGGCTCCGTTGTCGCTGGAGAAAATGACGAGGGTGTTCTTGCGTAGGCCATGTTTGTTCAAGGCTTTCATCAGCTTGCCCACCTGGTCGTCGACCGAGACGATGGCACCCGCCAATTTGCTCCGCTTCCCTTTGGCGGTTGTGCGTTCGGTCAGGCTGGGCGGAGCTTCGTCATTCTTGGAATGCACGGCTTCGGGGGACCAGTAGAGAAAGAAGGGCTTGGCCTTATGGCGCTCGATAAAGGTGACGATGTTGTCTCCGTCGTAGTCGGTCAGCCACTGGTTCTTTCCTTGCTTGTTCTTGCAGAAATACTTCGACCCTTTTTTCTTGGGTGGTTTTTGGGCGACTTCGGCAAATCCGACTTGGAGTGGTCCTTGAACTTTCGAGCCGATGTCCCACTTGCCAATCTGTCCGGTGACGTATCCATTTTTACCCATGAACTTAGCGAGGGTGGGTCGATCCGCGGGTATGGGCAGTCCGCGGGACATGCCGTACTTGCCGAAGCGTTGGCCGTACTGTCCCATCATCAGGGCGCAGCGGCTTGGACAACAGGGGGGGTTGGTGATGTAGGAGGCAGTGAAGCGTACCCCTTCCTTGGCCAACCGGTCGACGTGCGGGGTGGGGATGTCCTCGCAGTCATAGCATCCGACGTCCCCGTAACCCAAGTCATCGATATAGATGAGCACGACGTTTGGCTTGTCCGCAGCCGACAGGGAAGCCGGCAGGAAGAGGCATGCCCCGGCGAGGGCAAAGAGGGAGAGCAAGAGGGAATGGCGTGGGTGTTTCATGTGGATTAACGTAATGTTGGATGGAACGTGATCTGAATCAAGTTGGACTTAGAGTTGTAACGCGCGAGAACAATCAAAAGTTGCGCAAATCCATGCCACCCCACTCCCCGATTCATAGAAGTTCAAAGAATTCTCATCCCATGAAGCCTCAGGGCAGTTTCTTCCCGCGCTTGTGCTTGCCTTGCAAAAGCAAGGCATCAGCGGGGATCAAGCCCATAGCAACGTTTGGCCCTTCCCATTGCAGATTGAGTACGGGTTTGGCGGCAGGCGTCTTGTAATACAAACGGTAGGGATGTATGCCCGCAGCCAATTTCACCTTAGAGCTGAGCTCGCCGCCGTCGTACTTGTAGTCACCGTCCAGTACCAACTTGTTGTGTATCTTGAAGATCAAACCACCCGAAGCCTCGCAATGAAAGGTCCAATCCCCCGATTTCGGAATCTTGACGTATCCGGAAAAAAGCAAGCCTGTGTTTTTTTCAGCAGGAAGCGACCCTAGGCCGATGTTCTTTTCCACGGATATGGTTTTGGCTTTCATTTGAAGAAACTCGGGGACCCAGTCCCATTCCCCAAGGTAGGATTGGACCACGACGCCTTGGCTTAAATCACCTTCGGCAATGGCAAGGCCGGGGACAAATTCCCCATCATAGGATTTCTTGGCATGCCGGTTGGGCATTCTTATCCTCAGCACTTCGTCCTTCATTCTCTTTTGCAAACGAACGAACTCTTCGGAGGTTCCGGCCAGGTTCTTCGATTCAGGCTCGTCATCAATGGTGTCGAAAATGGCAAAGTCGACCGAATGATCCGTGGCTTTCATACGCAAGCCTTTGTAGCCATCCAAGTATAGTCCCTGTTGGTTGTTGAATTCGACGTAGACGACCCCTTTCCTTTGCTTGCCTGCTTGATGTAGGGTCGGGGTCAGGGAGACGCCGTCCGTTCTTGCGGGCGCAATAAGGCCGGCATAATCGCAAAAGGTGGCCATCCAATCGTGAAACTGGGAAGGTATGTTGGATTTTTGCCCCGCCTTTATCCTGGTCGGTCCCCACGCCAAGGTGGGTACTCGAAGTCCTCCTTCTTGGGATGAACCCTTGGACCCGGTGAACCTGCCGGCGGATTCAAAGACCGATGGACTCCACCGCGCTCCTTTGATGTAGGATTCGCGGTGAGGGCCGTTGTCAGAGGAGAATATGACAATGGTTTCCTTGTCGACCTTAAGGTCTTTGATGGTTTGGAGAAGATCACCGATGCAATGATCAATCCGGGTAATGGAAGTGGCAAACCTCTCTGCCACGTCCGTCAGACCCTTGTCCGTGTAATGGGGATCGCGATAATGATCAATGTTTCCCTCGGCCGTGTTGATCATTCTACCGGGTTTTCCCAACCATTGCAGTCCGCCTTTGATTCCTTTGCCTTTGGGGTAGGCGATGGTGGGCAATTGCAGCGCGGCATGTGGGGTGTCGTAGGATAGAAACATAAAGAACGGGCGATTGGGATTCTCCTTAGCCTCCGCGATAATCAATTTCTTGGCCTTGGCGGTCCATAAATCAGTGGTGTAGCATTTATCCAGGCCAGCGGAAACTTCGTCATTATTTTCCCACACTTCTTTTTTCTGCTGGTGAGATTTGTTATCTCCAAGTTCCCAGAAATTAGCCGGGTAATGCTGGTGCCCGTCTACGTGCCTTACGTAGCCAAAGAAATAATCAAAGCCCCGTTTCGTCGGATAACCAGCCCATTTTTCCGGAGAATTGCCCCAGCCCTGCAACCCGTACTTGCCCAAATGAATGGTGTGGTAACCCGCTTTCTGCAAAGTGTTGGCAAAATTCCAATTATCCTCGATGGCCTTGTCGAATTGCATGTTGCGAACATTCGAGTGTCCTTGGTGCATACCCGTTATGAGGGAGGCCCGGGAAGGAGCGCAAATGGGCGCGGGACAGTAATGTCGGTTCATGATCGTGCCTTCATCCGCCATTTGATCCAATTCCGGCGTTCTGAGCTGAACCCCCTCGCGCTGCTTTTGAAAAAGAACACCGACGTCGCCGTATCCCAAGTCGTCGGTTAATATGAATATAATGTTAGGCTGGTCTGTCTTTGCGCTTAGGGCGGTTGCTCCCAGAATGCAAAGAAGGCCCGAAATAAATTTTTTCTTCATGTGGGGATTACTTTTCCTTTTCTCGATCTGTTTGGCAACACGGTTTCGGTCTCGTTCGTAATTTGCTTTTCTTGACTCCAAACTGGAATCACTTTCCCATGGCTACATTGCAATTGCCATTGAATCATTCCCTTTTCATTACCCTTTGCATGAAGAAGACCCTGACCTCGATTTTGTTTACTCTTTCATCTCTCGTCTCCTTTGCCGAAAAGGAACCAGGCTTCGCCAGCCTGTTCAACGGCAAGGACCTCTCAGGATGGCAAGGCATGGGTGGTCCCACCTCCAATTGGGCAGCCAAGGAAGGAATTCTTTCCTGTACCGGGAAATCCGGTTCCCAGTGGATTGCAACGAAGGAGAAATTCTCCGACTTTGACTTGCGGTTGGAATTCAAAATTCCCGTGAACGGTAATAGCGGGGTCTTCATACGAGCTCCTCAGAAGGGGGCCCCTTGGGTTGCCGGCATGGAAATCCAAGTGCTGGACGATTACGGGCCGAAATGGCAAAACCTCAAGCCGGCCCAGTTCACCGGAGCCATCTACGCGGTTTGCGCTCCGAGCGTTCGGGCCAGCAAAAAAGCCGGGGAGTGGCAAAGCATGAGAATTCGTTGCCAAGGTTCCATTTGCGAGGTCTGGCTCAACGACAAGTCCATCGTTAAGGCCGACCTTGGAAAACTTGCCGAGAAGAACTCCGGAGTCGGCGGGCTGAAGCGGGCCAATGGTTTCATTGGACTGCAGAACCATTCCTCCCCTGTGCATTACCGCAACCTGATGATCAAGCGGTTGAAGTGAGCTCCCTTTCTTTGTTCGCTTTAGATTAAGGTAAAGAGCACGAAGTGGAGGTGCCAAAGGATACAAAAGCAATCGCACGGGAATGGCGGCATAGGATATGTCGGGACATTCCTTAGTCCGCTGAATTTTAAAGTTTCTTTACGTAGACCCAGAGAGCGCCGAAGCGTTTCTTGCCGTTGGCAAACGAGGCCTCGAGATCATATTCTCCGGCTTCCAAGGTGAGCTTGAAAGTTGCCTTCTTAGCTTCTTCGGAAAGATCGATTTTGGCGGTATGCTCGCCGATTTGAATCTCGGCCTTCGATGCGCCAACCGGTTTGTCGGCGGTTCTCGGAAAGCGCCGGCATTCGAATCGGTAACGGCCCTTTTCGGAAACCGTAACGGCCCAGGCTCCACTGGATGGCCGGTTGTAGGCCCCATTGTTCCAGGGGGATCCGCCGCGGTACCAATCCATCCCGTTGAGGTCGATCTCGTCCAAACAATCGGGATGCCCGAGCAGGTGCCGGCTCAGGGTCGTTGCCTGGTCAGGCAGGTCCGCCCAGTAAGCTTCGTAGGCTTGCCGCAATTTCTCCACCGTGGGGCGATTCTTTTCCGCTATGTCCGCATTCTGGCGGGGGTCGACCGTGACGTCGTAAAGCTTGTCTCCGTTAACCAAACGCCAGCGGTCGGTCTTTACGGCCGAGTTCTTCCATTTGGTCGCCTGCCGACTGCGGGGGCATTGTATGATGAGGGTACGGCCTTCAGGGTAGCCTTCTTTTCCGAGCAACAGTGGTTTCAGGCTGATGCCATCCGAATTGCCCGGTCTCTTGATGCCACAGTGGTCGAGTATGGTGGGAAAGAAGTCGATCATGCCGGCGATGCGCTCGACGACTTTGGGTTTGGCTCCCGGAAGACGGATCATGAAGGGGACGTGATGAGCCGGGTCGTATCCGAGTCCTTTACGGTTGTCACCGTGCGGCGCACCCCGGTCGTTCATGCCTTGATCGGAGGCGTAAACCAGCATGGTGTTTTTGGCCAAGCCCAGCTCATCGATCTTTTTCATCATGTGCCCAATGTTGGCGTCGAGGTTCTGGACTTGAGCATAAAGTTGAACGTTTCCTTGGATGCCTTGGGCCTTCAATTGAGCGACCAGTTCCTTCGGGCCGTGGTGGGGGGAGTGAGTTACCGGTGTGGACACGAAGCAGAAGAAAGGCTGTTTTTCCTTTTGCTTTGCCTCAATGTAATCCATTGCCCGGTCGAACAGGACGTCGGTGCAATAGCCTTTGCTCGGGCTGACTTTACCATTATGGATGAAAGTCGTATCGAAGAGGGAGTTGCCGTAGTAGTCTTCCATTTGACCGACGCCTCCGCCGCCATGGACGAACACCTCGTCAAACCCACGATCCTTCGGTCTGTACGGGTAGCTGAATCCAAGGTGCCACTTACCGAATATTGCGCTGTGATAGCCGTTCGGTTTGAGAAACTGAGGCAAGGTCTTTTCGTCCTTGTGCAGGATGGATCGACCGGCGATGGTGGTGAAGACCCCTGAGCGCATTGCATAGCGGCCGGTCAGGATGACGGCCCTACTGGGCGAGCAATAGGGGGGGGCATGGAAATTGGTGAACTCCACGCTTTGGCCTGCGAGCTTGTCGATATTTGGGGTCTTGATATCGGCGTGACCATGGCAGCTCATCTCGTAATAACTCTGGTTATCCGAGAGAATGAACACCACGTTCGGTTTGTCCGCCGCCGTCAGTTCGAACCCATTTACGAAGCAAATCAGGATGGCGAACAGCCACCCAAACAAATTGGGCCGAATGTTCATGATTTGAATTTTGGAGAAACGAGATGAAAAACCAAAATCAGAACTTGCGGTATTTCCCTTCGAGAAGAGGATTGGCTTCGGGCAAATTGGTGACCTTCATCTGCTTGGCATTCCAGTCCAGGCGCTTACCCGGAAACTGGCAGGCGACCACTCCGAGGCAGAGGGACTCGGCCAAGGGACCGGCATAGTCGAACCCGGCCAAGGTTTTGTCCTTGCCCTCGATGGCATCGAGAAACTGGGTATAGTGGTTGACCCCTTGAATGTCGGGTTTGGCCACGTTCTTCAAAACTGAATCCGGATAGAAGGTCGGCATCGCGCAATGGGGGAGAACCATGCGTCCGGCTTCTCCCACGAACACAGCGCCTTGCTTGGGTAACTGGTCACCATTGGGCAGGATCAAGTCGGGGTTGTTCTTGTGACGCGGAGCCTCGGAACCGTCCCACCAGGTGAATGTGAAGTCATCCGTGGTGTATTTGGATGGAGCGAAACCGTACCGTACCATATTCTTTTCCGCGTGGCCAAATCCGTTGGGCGCCCGGCAGTTCGCTTCCACCCACAAAGGGTCTTTGAGGTCCAGAGCCTTGAAGGGTGTGTCGAAGATGTGGATGCCCATGTCGCCGAGGGTTCCGCAACCGAAGTCGATGAGTTTGCGCCATTGTCCGGGGTGATAAACCTTGCTGACGTAATCATGAACGGGTGCGGTGCCCAGCCAAAGGTTCCAGTCCAGAGAATCCGGTTTGTCCGACTTTTCCTTGAAGGGTTCTCCGTCGTATCCCCAGGTTTTGAAAGACCAGACGTAGACCTTGCTGATCTTGCCGAGAATTCCATTTCTGAGGTGATGGCGGGTCAAGCGATAGGCCTCCCGGGATTGATTCTGAATTCCCATTTGGGTGGTCAGTCCCTTTTCCTTGGCGAACTTGGCCAGGTGCCGGGCCTCGGATAACTTATGGGTAAGAGGCTTTTGGGTGTAGACGTGCTTGCCAAGTTCCATCGCCGCCAAGGTTGCGGGGTAGTGGGTATGATCCGGAGTGGAGATGGATACCGCGTCGATCTTGTCATCAAGGTCAGCAAGCATCTCTCTGTAGTCCTGATAAGCGGTGGCGCTTTTGAATTGTTTCGACCAAGTGTCTATCTTGCCATGCCTGTAATCGACGTCGCACAATCCAAGAACTTCCACGTGGTTGTGTTTGGCCAGGTAGGCGGTGTCAATTCGGCCCTTGCCCCCGGTGCCGATATGGGCGGTGCAAATTTTGCCGTTGGGTGAATCGGCCCGCAATCCGGAGGGCAAGATGAAGAAGCTGCCAACGGCTCCCGAGGTTTTGATGAAGTCTCTACGCGACGTTTTTTTCATGGTGATCCTTATCTATTGTATTAGTCTGATCGTTATCTCTGGAAAGGTTTTACCCTGCCTGACCTTTTTGGGTTCGGCAAGGGAGGAAAGCCTGTTCTTATTTTTTTGGCGTAAGACCTTCGCGGTAGGAGTTTACCTCTTTGACGGATTGATGAAGACCAGACCGAGCGGCAAGGCCTTTGTCGAAGAATCCTTGTTTCACGCCGGGCTTGCCAAAGCCCTTGGGAGTATCGACCGGATTGCACCAAAATACCCCGACCACGTAATCGGTTTGGAGGGCGGCCTTGACGTATTCGGCATAAGCCTTTCCCGCGGCTACGGAATCGCCGACCGGTTTCCAACTGCGGATGTCCTTTTCGCCATCCTTGAAACGAATAGCGAAGTCGCAGATCAGAATGGGTTTTTGGGTGAGTTGGTGGATTTCGTCGAATTTTTTCTTAGGAAATTCACCATGAAAAGGGGGTTGGATAGCGATGGCGTCTACATAGGGCAGCATTTCTTTCATCACTTCGGGATCCAAGGTGTTGAAGGCGAACCGGTCTCCGAAGACGATATGGTCGGGGGCATGTTTGCGCTGAGCTTCTCCGATGATGCGGAAATATTCACGGGCGATGAGGCGGAGGAAGGCCTGATCGCGCGCTTTGCCACCATGGCCTTTCCAACTATCCAGAAAACCTTGGTAGGCTTTGAGACCGGCTGCGTTTTTAGGGAGGTTGCGGATGAAATCGACCCAGTTCTTGCCCGAAGGGTTTTCCAAAGGCCAAGAACCTAGATCCGTCCAACAATAGCCGATGACGTTTGGCGAAGAATTTGCATTAATCCGGCAATATGCTTTTACGCCCTCTTCCAAACGGGTTTTCACCTTGGAGTCGAAGACGTCGACGAACTTGACGCCGTTCTTGCCCCGGTAGTAGGAAATGGGAACGAGGTGATTCCAACTAGCAACGTAGGGCATGTCTTTACGGAGTTGTTGTGGGCATCCGTATCCGTAGGCGTTGAAACCGAGTTCCTTGCAGGCTTCCGAGAACTTTTTGAAATTGAGGTTTGCGAGCCGGTTGCCAGCATGAGTGATGCCGTGAGCGAAGAAGGGTTTTCCGTAAGAGTTGAGGAGCCAATGGCGACCATCGATCTTTCCGAGAGTAATTCTCTCGCCGTTATCTGCGAAGGCACTAAGGTTCGCAAGAGCCGAAAAGGTGGCTGCTGCAAGGGCTGTTTTAAGTGGTTTTTGCAAGTGCTTTACCATGGAAAACAGGAGAGTCCTGCTTACTTTTTCTTAACTTGCTTTACCTTTATTACGTCACCACCGGTGGGCTTTCCCTTGTCGTGGCAGACCATGTCGAGAAATTCATTGTATGCGGCATGGGTTTCTTTGTCCCGTGATTGCGGGCTGTAGAGGACGCGCTTGGCGGGCACATGTCCCATGAAGTCGATGTAGATCATTTTGCTCCAGACCTTGTTCTTCTTGAGGGCGCTCTGGATATCGTATCCTTGTTTGGCGGGAGTGGCGGGGTGTTCTCTTTTTCCTCCGTACATGACGAATCCGGGAGGGTCGCCGGAGCCAACCTGCTTGATGAGGTTGGGTGGGAGAAAGGGACTGTTGCCGAACCAGCCCACGATATTGAGTTTCTCGGGCTTGTGCTTGGCATAGGCGGGCCATTCCCAATTTTTTTGATAGGCGATCCAGGCGCTTATGTAGCCTCCGGCTGAGGCTCCCGTCGAGACGATCCGTGTTGGGTCGCCTCCGTATTTTTTGGCATTGGCCTGGATATGGGCCACCGCCATGGCGGTGTCCATGGCGCAGTCATCCTTGGTGACGGGTTCTCCTTTGCCGACTAGGCGATAGTTGGGGGAGACGATGATGCAGCCCTTGGTCATGTAGAGCTTGATCATGTCTTTGTTGCAATAGGCCTTGCTGCCGTTTTTGAATCCCCCCCCGTGAATCGTGAAGACGATGGGAGCGTTTTTGAACTTGGTGTCCCAGTAGACGTCCAAGACGTTGCGCTCATGGGGTCCGTAGGAAACGTCCTTGTTCGCCTTGAACTCAGCCGAAAGGCTTAACGAGATGAAAAAGGCGAAGATAGTTGTGGCGATGGTGATTGATTTCATGGTTCCGTCTTTTTCAACGAGTTGGATGATAAGAAGTTTCGTCAGTTAGATAAGATTTTCGCTATTTCTTTTTTGGCTCTTGTGAAGTCGGGGACTCCGGCCTTCATCGAGTAGTGCATTCGTTTGGTTACAGTTGCTCCGTTGGCGTGTACACTAAGTAATCTGATCTGGTGGTTGCCTTCGCGCAGGTCCCCGATTGCGATTCTAAACTCGTTTCCCGGACTTACGACCGAGGTCCAGGTCGTGGCGTCGTAATCCTTGTTCACCATGTATCCACGCTGGCCTTTGTTCTCCCGATCATTGTAGGCGATCATGGCCACCGCAGGAATGGCCGAGCCGATGTTTCCACGAATATGGATCTTCCCTTCGGTGTGGGACAGGTTGATGTTTCCGTACTTTGCCTTCGGTGATTCCTTGCATTGTTTGGTCGTGCCGCTGAAAAGAGGATGAACCAGAAGGCGGAGGGCACTGGAGTGAGTAAGGAAGGATCCTTTGCCCTCGTCCCGCCATTCCTTTCGGTAGGTATAGTTGCCCGCGCCCATAAGAGCGGTCCCCCTTGTTGCTTCATTCTTTGTTGCATGATTATGTGGGAGAGACATGCCGTGCCCGAGTTCGTGGATGGCCCCACCGACATAGGTCGTGTTGAATCGGGCGAGGGTGAACGGTTCGTATCCCCTGTGTTCCTTGACTTGCAAAATGGTTTTGGTCGGGTCGGGTCTCAGCCCGTCAATGGTCAACCAGTCCATGTCTGCAGTGAAGCAGAGGCCGTAGATATGATTGGCGCCCATTCCGTAGTAGGGAGAATAGATGGTGACTTTTTTCCCTTCGGTCTTTGAAAGGCCGCAAACGATCAGGATCGTTTCCTCTTGGGGGTTGATTCCCTTGGCTTGCAGGGCATTGAAAACTTCACCTTTGATTTTTCCACCCGACTTGTAAGTGTAGGATCCATCGTCCTTGTCCTTTCCACTGACTTCATGAAGCTTGAGTTTGCCGTTTTCACGTTCCAGTCCGAGTAATACTTCCCCATAGCCCAACCGTTTCATTTCGGACCGGTAAAAGTCCTGTATGTCGTTCATGATTCCATTCCAGCGCGAAACATGATCCTTTAGAGGTTTACGGTCCTTGGGATGGAAGTATACGACGCGCAGTTTCTTGCCTGCATCTTTGTCCTTTTTCCCCTGCCAAGAACGAACGGCCTTGAGAATGACCTTGGCTTGCTCCGTCTGGGTATTCACGGCAGACCATGTGTAGACTCGAGAGCCTTTTGAGCCTGCAGATGAAACGCTTGCTTCGCCTTGGCTGAGCACTGGGACTAGAAAGAGAACTAAAGATACCAAGGGGCGAGTCATGAACTATTTAATCAAATGGCTTTTATGTAATTGGTTCGAGCCAATTCTGAGTCTAATGTTTTGCTTCAGAGTGCAAGACCTTAATCCATCCGTCCTTGAGCATTTTCCCTAAACGATTGAGGGTCTTCTTATGCTCCGGTGAAGCAGCCAAGTTGACGTTTTCGTCGGGATCAGTTTTCAAATCGAATAGCATCTTCTTTCCGTCGTTGAATTCGGCGTAATTGAATTGATTGGTGATGAGGCATCTGGCTGGGCCGTACTTGGAAAAAGCTGCGCTTTTCCATTTTAAGCGGGGGGTTTCTAGCAAGGGCTTGAAACTCGTTCCCTCTAGTCCTTTATTATTTGAATTTATGCCAACTAGGTCCATGAGGGTGGGGTAGAGGTCTACGAATTCAACCAAACGCTCGCATGTTTGCCCTGACTTGAAACCCGGAGCGGATATGATCAAGGGCGAGCGGGTCGAGAGGTGCAAGACGTTATGCTTGCCCCAGAAGTTGTGCTCGCCGAGGTGCCAGCCGTGGTCACCCCAAAGAACGATGACGGTGTTTTTGCTTAGATCCAGGTCGTCCAGCGTTTTCAGCACCTTTCCGATCTGGGCGTCGACGTAGCTTACGCAGGCATAATAGCCGTGCAGACACGCCCTGTGCCATTCCTCGCTATTGTATTTCATTCCCCTGTCATGGTAGTTGTGAATTTCGCCTGAGCCCCTGAGGGAGGAAGGAGCACCCTTGGGACGGTCAAGGTTGTCTGCAAGCTCGAGGGATGCTCGGTCGTAAAGATCCCAGTATTTTTTGGGGGCATAGAATGGCAGATGTGGCTTGATGAACCCACAGGCGAGAAAGAATGGTTTGCTATTCTTTTTCATACGCTTGAGATCGGCAATAGTCTTGTTACCAATTTGGCCATCCGGATATGCGCTGTCGGCAACCTCGGGAAACTCTAAGACCGGACCGCGCTTTTTCTTCCCGCCAATCATGGATTTTGACTTTGGGTCGAGAAAAGAGGCTCCACCCATACTGGGTTTCCATGGGGCCTCGCTCCAACTCCGTTTTGCGGTGTCGTTTCTGTGGTGAAAGATCTTTCCGTTGGAAATGCAATGGTATCCGTTCTTCCTTAATTCCTCTGGCAGGGTTATTGCGTCGGGAACATCCTTTTCGGCAAACGTATCGTATTTGAGAAAACGTTTCCGGGTGGGCCGAAGACCAGTCATCAAGCTAGCCCGCGAAGCTCCACAGACTGCGACCTGACAATAGGCTCGGTTGAAGACGGTTCCCTGCTCGGCGAGCTTGTCGATGTGGGGAGACTTGACCTCCTTACCACCATAACAACCGAGCTCCGGACGGAGATCGTCAACGGCAATGAAGAGTATATTCGGTTTGGCGTAGACTGAGTACGATGCAAGAAAGCAGAACGCTGAAATTAGCAGAAGACCTTTTTTCATGAATTGAGTTCTCTGACTATCGGTTGCGTACTTCCGGCATTTTGCGTGCGAAAGCGCAGTCAGTCCTTTCGAGTTCGGAAACTGTTTTCTTTCTGAGTTTACGCAGGAGATCGGAGTGGTTTCCTTCGAAGGCCAAGTTAATCATTTCATTCGGATCCTTCTTCATGTCGTAAAGTTCCTCAGTTTCTTCGGGCAGGAGGTTGCGAATGTATTTGTAACGGTCGGTGCGTAGCGAGACCCACCATGGAACACGTTGCTTTTGGTAGATGGGGTCGTCCTTCATGTCGATCACCTCGTCACAGTCTTCTCCAAAGCTCATTCCCGTATGGGCGAGAAGGAGGGGGCTTTTCCAGTCCTTGCGTTCTGGTTTCTCGAGCAGTGGAGTGAGGTCGCGACCATGCATCTTCCACGGATGCTCAAGCCCAGCCGTCTTGAAAAAAGTTGGGACAAGGTCTGCTCCTCCAACCGGCTTGGGACAGACTTTTCCGCTCGGAAACTTTTTCGGCATGCTTACGATAAGCGGTCCACGGATGGTACCGTCATATGGTGCCAATTTCATTTGGAATCCCTTTTGTCCCCAGGCGATTCCCTGGTCCGCTCCGAAAACGATAAGGGTATTGTCGTACTGCCCGGTTTCCTTGAGCGCCTTGATCAACTTGCCGACCCCCTCATCGATCGCCAGCACACCTTGGTTGTACTGTCTCTCCAAAGAGTGAAGGTCGGTACCGTGTATGAATTTGCCACTGACTGTACGACCCGCAAAACGTCCTGCCTTCAAGACAGGTAATCCGTTCGGGCCGGGTATCCATTGTTCCTTTTCGCCTGAGTATTGCGGTTTCCCCTGTCTCGGGGGGTAAATGTCCTTTGGGATTTTTACTTTTGCATTCGGGTAGTTCTCCAAGTGCCGTTTTGCGGGGGTGAAGGGCCCGTGGACAGCCCCGTAGCACACCCAGAGGTAGAAGGGTTTATCCTCTTTCTTTCCGTGCCCGCCCCGAATGTATTCCTCGGCCCATTGGGAGTAGTTGTCGGTTGAATATCCTTGGGTCATGACTGGTTTGGGTCCGTTGGTCTGGATCAATTGCTCTTTGAAGTAATTACCTGAGTTCTCAGGAAAAGCTGGTCGGTTCCAGACTTTTTGGAAATCCCAATCTCGCCCGAATCCGTTGTCCGTGCCGGTGTGCCATTTTCCAACCTGTGCGGTTTGGTATCCGTTCTTTCTGAAGACGGCAGGCCAAAAAGGACATTTCTTTGCGTCGTAGGAACTACCTGGATATTCCCCTTCCATTCTCATCGATTTGACCCCATAAGTCTGGTGTCCGGTAAGTAGGGTTGCCCGTGAACCCATACACCAGGAGCCCATGTAGCAATGAGCGAACCTGATCCCTTTGTCGGCGAGCGAATCGATGTTGGGGGTCTTCACCCAATTGGGAGATTCCGGGTAGCAACTGACCGAGCGGTGTGACTGATCATCGGTCAAGATGAAGAGTATATTTGGCTTCTTCTCTTCCTCGTTCCCAAAAAATTGTAAGCCGGACAAAAGGGGGAATCCCATCAACAGAAAATTTCTCACTATGTTTTTCATTATTATCTCCATTTGAAATTATATATGAAGGTGCCCGAAGGTTGTAGCAACCTTAGCTTGGCGTCACTTCTGGAAGACAAAGGTACGAACTGCCCCAGCTGGAATGAGGGAAGAAATCGGCACTTCTTCACAGTTTCTTTGAGCGTCGGTTTGGTAGACCGAGGACTCCGTGATGCCGAATGGTGGAGCGATGGCGAGGGATTGGCTCACCTTGGTGTCGTTGATGGCCACGGCTACTACGGTTTTCCTGTCGGGGCTGACGTAGGCCGAAACTTGCATTTTGGGTACATGTGGGATTTCCACCCGTCGGTACCCTTTCTTGATGAAGTTGGCGTATTGTTTGATTACGTAGAATTTTTTGGTTCGTTCGAGGAATTCCTGTCGGCCGTTTGCTTGTCTTTGCTCTTTCACCAGCACCAAGCCTTCGTCCCTGTGCTTTTGTCTTACCTCGGGATTCTTTTCTTCCTCGGGAGCCAAACTGTAGATCAGGCCCCACCAAAGAAAGGCATGGGCTCCCGCGTTGACTAAGGTCATGTGGACGTAGCGACCGGCTTTTATCGCCTTGTCTTGCTCCGTGAGTTCCGGTCGCCATCCATAGGTATGCCAAGTGTCGCTATTCCACTGCACCCCTGTGGTCTCTGTCATCCAGAGGCGTTTCATGGGGAAGGATTCACGCCGTATGGCACTCACTCGGTTGGAGTTTTCGACAAGCATATGGATGCTGCCGTTCATGTCTTCCTTAAAGCTGTCGTACATGTGGTAAGCAACTACGTCTACGGCATCGTTGATGGCAGGCAGGAAGCGTTCCAACTCGCTTGCCTTATAACCCACATAGGCAATGTCGGGGGAGGCAATTTTCACTTTCAGTCCCGCGACCGTGAGACGAGGCTTGAGTTTTTGAGAAATGAAGCGGCCGAGCCTCTCTGGCTCCCACATGCAAGTCTGGGTGTTTGGAGGGGAGTAATTCGACTCGTTTTGCACCCCCACGGTGGTGACGTTGATCCCCCAGTCGATGTATTGCTTGATTCTCTTAACCATCTCGTCCGCCCAAGCGTCTTCCATCGATACCTTCAGCGTATATTGTTTTCCTTGTGGGCCTTCCACCGGTTCGAGCCAATCTTCTTTTTCAAGGATGGCCTTTGATCGGGGTTGCCAGAAGGTGAGTAATACTTCGAGGCTGGGCTTGAGTTTCATGGCTCTTTGCAACACGTCGCGGTTATGATCGACCACTCCTTTTTGGGAAACTTCTCCCTGAGTTCGAACAATGGAGGTATTCAACTCCTTAAGTCCTGCAGTCAGAGCAACGTCGTCGGCATAGGAACCCCAAAAGGCAATGGAGCCACCGAATCCGTCGATTTCCTGACGCAGTTTGGTGGGGTCGAGGCTTAGTTTCAATATCTTTGCATTTTTATTCAAGGAGGGGGGGACGGTAGGAACACCGGCACGAGTGGCCGGTGCGGCTTCCGGTAGAGGGAGACTTGCTGCCTTAACTTGTACGGCTTCTTGTATGCGAAGTTGAAGCCTTTCGGCTGCATAAGCTTTCGTTTCTGCATATTTTGGGTTATTCAAGATATTGGTTTCTTCTCCCGGATCGACGCTGAGATCAGTAAGGACTTTTGCCCCGGCTTTCCCTGTCGCGGCGTTTCGCCATTCGGTATAGCGGAAATTCTTGAATCGAATGCTGTGTCCGATTTGGTTGTGGGCGGGATAGGAGCTGTAGGCATCAAGCCGATGCCCACCCTCGGGGTCTTCCAACAGGGTGCGGAAACTACGGCCTTGGCAATGGTCGGGGGTAGCTATCCCAGTAAGGTCGCAAAGTGTGGGATAGAGGTCAATCAGCTCAACTAGGCGGGGCGTCTGCTTTCCACCTGCCGTGTTCGGGTTGCTAATGATAAGCGGGGTCCGGGTATCGCATTCGAAGTTGGTGTGCTTGGTCCAGCTCGAGTGGTCACCCAGTTTCCAACCGTGGTCCCCCCAGAGCACCACGATTGTGTTTTTGTCGAGTCCCGTCCGCTGGAGTGAGTTGAGAATGCGACCGATACAGGCGTCGGCATAGCTGACGCAGGCAGCGTAGCCATGGAGTAACCGCAGGTTTAATGCCTCCGAGAAATCGGCTGGTGACTCGCCTTCGAAATCACTGTATTTATGCATTTCATGCGCCATTAGGTTCGCGGCATGCTTGGGGTAACCAGGAGGCATGCCCCTGTTTTTCGGCATGGAGAAGCTTTTTCTTTGGTAGAGGTCCCAGTATTTCTTGGGGGCCACGAATGGCAAATGCGGTTTAGTCAAGCCTACTGCGAGAAAGAAAGGCTGTTCTTTGTTATTGGCGAAGTTGTTGAGGAGATCGATTGTCTTGGCGGCCCGCTGACCATCCAAGTAGGTGTCATCATGGACGTCGGCCATTTCCGTTAGGGGTCCCTTTGGAGGATCCAGACGATTGCCGACCTTGCCTTCCTTCAGCGCTGCTTCCAGTGTTCGGAGGTTCTCGGGTTTAGCGTATTCTGAGTCATTTAGGTTGATCCATTGGTCCCAGTTGAGTTCATCCACTCCTGAGCCGCTGGTGCCATGATAGATCTTACCCAAGCCAACGGTGCGATAGCCTTCTGCTCGGAAATGCCTGTTCATGGTCAGTAGCTTGGGATGACGATTAACCCAGCCTTCAACATGGTAGGTTTGTTCTCTGGTCTTGGTCGGATACAGCCCACTCATAAGTGATAGGCGGGATGCTCCGCATACGGCCTGTTGGCAATAAGCCCGCTTGAAGACCGTACCACTTGCCGCGAGACGATCGATGTTCGGGGTCTTCACTTTGGCTCCGTATACACCTAGTTCCGGTCGCAGGTCGTCGATGGCTAGGAAGAGCACGTTCAGTTTGCCTTTGGCTTGCTTGGGTACGATTGGCGAAGGAGCGGGCATAGTAGTTGGGGGCTGCTTAACGTCATTTGGTTGGGTGGTCTTGCCGCTTCCACTGCCTTGCACTTTCAAGCTGAGCGGTTGGCTTATGGATTGAGAAGAGCCTCCTACGCTTACCTTATAAGTTCCAGTGGAGAGGACGCGTTCCAGTTCCGAGTTGTGAAAATAGAGATCCTCAGCCCGCAAGTTTAGTACGACTTTTTTTGTTTCCGATGGTTGCAGGGTGACTCGTGCAAATCCCTTCAACTCTATGGATGGGCGGGCGATGGGGAAGCTTTCTCCGGAAACGTATAGTTGAACGATTTCAGTGCCGGTTCGTTGCCCCGTATTGGTCAGGTCAAAAGTGACTTGCGCAGATTGCCCGTCTCGAATCTCAGCTGCCGAGATCTTTGGATTGCCGTATTTGAACTGGGTGTAGCTCAGGCCATGACCGAATGGGAAAACTACTCCCTTGGGCGAATTCAGGTAGTCGAATACCTTGGCGCTGCCGTATTGGCTGTAGTGGCTGGGCAGGTTACCCACCGAGCGGGGCCAGCTCAAGGTGAGCTTGCCGGAAGGGTTTGCTGCGCCGAATAGAATATCCGCGGCTGCGTTTCCGGTTTCTTGGCCTGCGTAGTGAGCGGTTAGCAAGGTAGTGGTTTTATTAAGTAGCTTGCCCAGAGTGACCGGTTTGCTGTTGTTTAAGAAGGTGATGACAGGCTTTCCCGTCTCAATGATTCGACGGGCGAGAACTTGCTGGGACTCGGTCAGGTCCATGGTGCTCCGGTCTCCGACGTGGTTGCCGCCCCATGCTTCACGACTAAGGAGTACGTTTTCCCCGATCGCCAGTATCACAAGGTCGGCTTTTTGGGCCACCTGCACGGCTTGTTGGATAAGTGCTTTGTTGTCCTCCAAACTGGAGAATTCGATTTCGTTTACGTACCGCCAGTTGGAATAGGAGTCTCCCGTGTCGTTGTGGGCGATCTTGCAGCCTTCTGCAAAAAGGACTTCAGAGGAATCTCCAACGAAGTTTTCTATTCCCTCGAAAAGGGAAATGGTTTTGAGGGGTCGGCCGGAGTAATTACCGAGCCGGCAGACCTTGGCGTTGGGGCCGATCACGGCGATGGTTTTGTGTTGCCCCTTTCGGATGGGAAGCAACCCGGTGTCGTTCTTAAGTAGTACGATGGATTCAACTGCGGCTCGCCTGGCAAGTTTGGTTGCTTCCGGGGAACGAGACAAGGCCTTGGCTTTGGCCAGGTCAAGTTTAGCTGGAGCTTCGAAGAGACCGAGCCTAAACTTAAGTCGGAGTACCTCCCGAACAGCCGAGTCAATCGTATCCACCTTAATCTTACCCTCCTTGACTAGTCTCGGAAGGTACTTGAATCCGAAGTTGTTCGGCAATTCGAGTTGCAAGCCCGCTTGCAGGGCCAAGCGTCCCGCATCCGCATCGGAGGTTCCCAGTTTCTGGTATCTCCTTACCAAGTCTATTCCTTGGTAGTCACCGATCGTCAGTCCTTTGAAGCCGATTCTTTCTCTCAGTACGTGGGTCAATATCCATGGATTGACGTGACAGGGAAGACCTTCGATTTCGTTGAATGCGGCCATCACAGAAGCTGGCTTGACTTGCTGAATGATATGCCGGAAGGGGGAGACTTCCGTGTCGAGCAAGTGTCTGCGTCCATGAGAGTAGGGTGATCGGTTTCGGCCGCCTTCGGTACCCGCGTAGCCGGCAAAATGCTTGAGGGTGGCTGCGACGTGATCAGAGGCGATCGAACCGTTGCTCGAGCCTTGCAAACCCTCGACCATGGCAGCGCCCAATCGCGCCACTAGGAACGGGTCTTCACCTAATGTTTCGTCGACCCTTCCCCAGCGCAGGTCGCGAGCGACGTCCACAATGGGAGAAAGTATGTGGGAGATGCCGCGTGACCGGGCTTCCCGGGCCGCTTGTGAGTAGATTTTCTTAAGCAAGTTGGGGTTCCACGTGCAAGAAAGGCCAATCGGTGTTGGAAAGGAGTTGGCTTCGAAACGCATAAAGCCATGGGCTGCCTCGTCGTGTGAAATGGCTGGTATGCCCAGGCGTGTCTGGTTTCGAAAGTAGTCCTGTACCGCTGCATATTGCTTGGCGTCTTCCTCTACCGTCATGTTGTGCAGCGGGCCGAGTTCCCCTATGCCGTGCGGACATTTTTCAGCATAAAATTCGGGTTTGAATATGTTGCCTTCACGAAGCAGTTTTTCCTCACCGGGGTCCCACCACCCTGTGATCTGGGCCACCTTTTCCTCCAAGGTCATGCGGTCGAGTAAGTCGTTTACCCTTTGGATTATCGACAGGTTTGGGTTCTTGTAATCCTTTTCATAATTTATCTGGACGGATTTCTGAACAGGTGCCCCTGGCACTCCCTTGCCAAAGCCAATGTGCCGGAAAGGTTTGTCGGAGGCGTTAATAAACTTTGGCTCGGCCATTTTCTCCAACCACTTGGACTTTAGGAAAGGTGCGGTCTCCAAGCGGGTTTGCCCCCAACCATCCCACATGTCTTGGGCGTCCCAGTCCGCGTTGATGTAGGAAATGGCGCGTACCACGTCCTTGTTCTTCTCGATATGCTCAAAGAACTTGGCAAACCAGGTATTCCAGATTTCTCGCTGGTCTTGCTTGTCGAAGAAAATACCTCTTGGGGTGGCCTCGGCGATGAAGATTGGTTTCTTGACTTTGCGGGCGAAGTCGAGGGCGGCCTGTCCGTCTTTGTCTCCTCCCCACCAAGAGTAGCCTACCCATTCATAGTATTCCGCCCCGGGGTCGTATTCTGTGAATTGCTCCGGCTTAGCTCCAGAGGAAGAGGCGTAAACGGTCGCGTAGTTTGTTAGCTTTGCCGCTTGGAGGGCTTTGACGATCCGTTGAAAAGCGAGCTTGAAATTCTTTGCATCATACCCGTTCCAGTCGCCATCGAACTCATAGCCGATACGGATAAGGAATGGGTGGTCTGGATGATCTCGCACAAAGTCCACCAGTTCCTTGATCAGGTGGTCGAACTCCCCACTCGCCACTTTGTCCTCGGAGTTGCCCTCCATCGAAATGGAGAGGTGCATGATGCAGCGGTCGAGGGTGGGGGAGTCTAGGTAAGCTTTTTGGTTCATGGGCCCTGAAGCCCATTCCGTCTCAGTGTTCAAGCCAGCCACCGAGCCTTTGGCAAAGGTGCGCTTAAAGTCGTTGGTCCATCCTTCCGAGAAGTAGACGTAGTGGGTTATTCCGGCGGGAACCCCGACGTTGTCGACGTAGCCGTCCCTGTGCTTGAGAGTTCCGCCGACCGATGCGTTGTCCTGTCCTGCAAATACCAGGATCTTGCTAGGTGGAGGAGCGAAGCGCCCAGCGACTTGTCCAAAGGTTTGTGTAGCGAGCAACGACGCTAAGGATAGAAGTTTCCAAAAAAATAATTGATTCATATCGATTTGATGACTCAGTTGGGGAATTAGGACTTGACCAGTTCGGACTCGAGTTGCTCCAAAGATTTACCCTTGGTTTCAGGCAGAAGTTTGTAGAGCAAGAAGAAGCCTACTAGAGCTACCAGTCCAAAGATTAGGAAAGTTTTGGATCCTCCGAGATTTGACAGTTCCCAGGGGAAAATTTGGGTGACGAACCAAGCCGTAAAGGAATTCACCAAGCCAATGGTTCCAATGGCCAATCCACGAATCTTGCTCGGGTACATTTCGGATAGCATGACCCACATTACGGGCCCTAGGGACAAATTGAAGAATGCGATGAAACCGAGAATTCCGATTAGAACGTTGAGTGCATTCATCTCGATGCATTGCTCTAGGAATGGTGTCTTGCAGTGGTTGTACAATTCCATTCGATTCTCCACTCCCTTCTTGACCAAGAGCTTCTCCAAGGCTTGCTTGAATTTGATGTCGCTTTCGTAGGAAACCGTTTTGCTTATACTTGCTAGCTTTTCACTCGATTCCCTAAGCTTTCTTATCGAACTCTTAACGTTATTCAGTGCCTTTTGTTCGAATTTCGAGAGTTCGCCGGATTTCGTTTTCTTTTCCTCTAGATCGAATTGGGTCTTTTCCAGTTTAGCAGTCTTACATATTTTGGCGATTTTCTTGGGAGAAAGATTGTATTTTGCTTGCCCAAACTCATAGGAGCAAAGGAGGAGACTTACTGCAATCCCGGCAATACCGAATAGCATGAGAGGTCTCCGGCCTACGCGATCCATCAACACCATGGCTATTACCGCACAGACGACCGAGGTCAGACCAAGGATCGCTCCTTGTGCGAAAGCGTTGCCCGTACCAATTCCAGTTAGCTTGAAAATGGAAGTAGCGTAAAAATATATTGCGTTGATTCCGGAAGCTTGCTGAAGGATTCCAATAATCAGACCGAGAATGACGATGAACCGAAGCGCTGGTTTAAACAATTCGGCAAAGGAAGCCTTCTCTACATTTTTTTCTTCATCCAAGTTTTTTTCTATGGCCTCAATTTCGGCAGACGCCATTTCTTTGCCATGAAGAAGTTCAAGAACTTTACGGCCTTCTTCCTTGCGATTCTGGGCATACAACCATCGGGGGCTTTTAGGTACGTAGAAAAGAAAACAGAAGTAGAGAACTGCCGGCAAGGCCTCTACCCCTAACATCCAGCGCCAAAGGGTCTCTTTGTTAAGGGAATCATTTCCTGAAGAGTACTCGTTGAAAAAGTAATTGCTCAAGAATGCTACGAAGAAGCCCAACATAATATTCAGTTGCTGAGTTGCTACCAGTTTTCCTCGGTTTTGAGCCCCTGCAATTTCGGCTATATACAATGGGGCCAAAATCAGGGCGGCCCCGAAGGCAACGCCACCAATCATCCTAGAAATCCAGAGCATCTCATAAGAAGCGGAATAGGCTGAGAGAAGAGCTGAAAGAGCATAGAGAAAAGCAACCGCGATTAGAATGGGTTTGCGGCCGATCGCATCGCTTACCCTACCGGCAATCAGCATTGCGAACATGGCGACAAAGGTAGGGCAACTCGTTACCCATCCTATCTGAGTGTCGTCGAGTTCAAAATAGGGCCCTGCCGTGTCCATCACTCCGGAGATAATTCCCATGTCGAATCCAAAAAGAAAGCCCCCTAGCGAGACAGTCAGTGCAATAAAAAAAGTACGGTTCATCTTTTAATGGTTTTGTTTTTTATTTCGAGGTGCTCGAATTCCGCTTCGAGTCCAGTTCCTCTTAAGTCTTGGCAGGCGAGGGCCACGAAAGTACCAGTGAAGCCCCAGTGTTCCCCGTGATCATCGGAGAGGATAGATGCATCGAGAACCGGTCCGGCTTTAAGAAAGTTTTCGCCATCTTCTGAAAAATAGAATTGCAGATCGCAGTCATCGAAGGTGGCCCTGAGATGAAGTTCGCCTGTGTGGACAGTAATGATGTCTTCTCCAAGTGGAAAGGAGGTAGTTCCATCATCACAACTGTGCACTTGTAGGCAAAGGCCCTTCTCTTCATCATGAGAGAGATATAGGTAATGGAAGAGATAGGTATTGTAATAAGCGGCCAAACCAGCCATCTGCTGAAAGCTTTTCGGTCGGAAGTTCAGCTTGGTCGTGACCGTTGATCTTTGACAGGTCAGCCGTCGTGCGAGCATGGACTGCCCGAAGTTTGATTGCAAGGATTCGGCGCCATGTAGGATAAGCTTGTTCTTTTCGCGGACAACAGATTCTGAAGGTCCTCTTGGAGTAGCATAGTGCGATGAGTCAAAAGGGAGGTGGTCTGGCAATGCCGGCCAAGGGTGCTGTTCAAGTTGTGGCGGGGTAACCTTATCCTCGGGTTGGTTGCTTCCCGAGCAGAGGTACAGCCAACCGTCTTCCTTCCATTCCACTTTTTGGATCGCGGTTTCGCGACCAAGGTTGCACCGCGTGGTGCCTGGCAATGGTCGCGCGCAAAGGTGAGGCATGTACCATTCGCCGCCTTGTGTCTCAACTAGGGACGCGTGTCCTGCCTTCTGCAGGGCGAGCTCAGGTTTTTCAGCAGAGGTCAGGATAGGGTTTTCGGGGTGGAGCTCATAGGGACCCAGCAGGTTGCGTGAGCGGGCTAGGCTGACGGCGTGCTCGTATTCCGTGCCTCCTTCCGCGGTTAATAAATAATAGTAGCCATTCCGTTTATAGAGATGTGGGCCCTCTGTGAGTCGTATTGAACTCCCCTTAAATATCAGCTCGGATTCACCCATGAAAGCCTTGGTTTGCGGGTCATATTCCTGAAGTGCGATACCGTAAAATGGATGCTTGTTCGGGCGATGGTCCCAGACCATGTTAAGCCAATACTTGCGGCCGTCCTCGTCGTGAAAGAGGGAAGGGTCGAAACCCGATGAATTGACGTGCGCCGGATCCGACCATGGTCCTTCGATCGAGGTGGCCGTAATAAGATAGTTGGGAGTATCTTTGGTCGCCGCCTCATGTTGGTGAACCACGGTGTAACAGAGATAGAACAGTCCATCGAAATAGGAGAGGGCGGGTGCCCATACACCTCCGGAACTGGGTACGCCTCGAAGATTCAGCAATCTTTTCTCACGGAGGGCATGGGTCAGTAGCCTCCAGTTCACCAAGTCTCTGGAATGATGGATTTGTACGCCGGGAAACCATTCGAAGGTGGAGGTGGCTACGTAATAGTCATCGCCCACCCGGCAAATGGATGGATCGGGATTGAAGCCAGGAAGAATGGGGTTTTTGATCATTCAGTCCCCTGACTTTTCTTGCGTTTCCTTGTTGCCCATTCGCTTTGACGTTCATGAGCCGACAGCTCTGTGGCCCTGCCTTGGTCATTCTGCTCGGTCATCCAGTCCAGCAACTTTGAGGCCAAGGTAGCCTTTTCTTTTTGAAAGGTTGGGTCGGAGGCCAAGTTGCGTTCACAGTAAGGATCTTTCAGCACGTCGAACAGTTCCTCCTTGGGTCGCTTCAAGAAGCGCCTGGCGAATTGGCGTTCCTTTTCTCCGGATTGTGCGGTTTCCTCGACCAATCGCCTAGAAGTCGGAATGCTGAATTCGTTTTCCGGAAAGAGGTTCAGTACGTAGCGGAAGCGCTCGTTGACTACCGAGCGTATGCCGTAAGCTTCCTTTACCCCGTTGACCCCGAGCGTAGTCTGTATGCTGAAGGCATGGGTCTTGTGCTTGTCTTGAGCTCCCTTGAGCACGCCGAGGAAGGATTTTCCGTCGAGCGAACTCTTGGTTTGCCCGCCTGCCAGTTCGATCATGGTGGGTACTACGTCGACGTATTCGACGATTGCCTTGCTTTTTGCGCCGGCCTTGATTTGACCTGGCCAAGATACGACAAGTCCGCTGGCTACCCCTATTTCGTAACAGGTCCATTTGCCGAAGGGGAACGAACTACCTTGTTCAGAGGCTACGAATACGATTGTGTTTCGGCGAATCTCCAGTTTCTCGAGCATGTTGAGGATTTCACCCACCTGCCCGTCAAAGTAGGTAATCTCCGCTAAGTACTTTGCATATGAGTCACGGTGCATTTCGAGTTGCTGTGGGCTGAGCTTGGCATCCTGATAAGGTTTGTGGTCGCCCTTGGTGTACGGACCGTGGGGTTCGTTGGAGCAGAGAAAGAGGCAGAAAGGTTGTTCCGCTTGAGCCGATTCCTTCATCAATTGAAAAACGTCGGGGTATCTCCAGCCATTAATTAGTGGAACCTCGACTTCGGGTGGGTCAGCGAATTCCTTGAGGTACTCGAAAGGGAAAATGGACTTGGGGTCGATGTGTGTTTTACCGGCAAGAGCCACTCGGTAGCCAACCATTGAAAGATGGTGGGGAATACTTTTAATGTTTTCGTATGCACGCGCATGATTGGGGTGGGCGCCGTTCTTTACCGGGTACAGGCCGGTGTAAAGGGAGTGTCGGGTTGGTGAGCACATGGGAGCGGCTTGGTAGCAGCGATCAAAGACCATCCCTTCCTTCGCCAGTCGGTTGATGAAAGGTGTTTTGGCCGGACCGCCGTACAGCGCCATGTCGCGGTAACTGCAATCGTCCGCCAACACGAAGACGATGTTTGGTGGGTTGTCGGCAGCAAGTGCTTGGCAGGTCAATAATGCTATGCCGAACAGGACATTACTTGGAAAGTCTGGATGATTCACTTTTGTTGGGCTAAGTAAGAAAGTGATTACGCAGCTTTATTTGTTTAATAATGTTTTTAAGTGGCAAGCCAATTATGCCTTCTCCAATGTGAAGTTTTTCCGATTTGTCGCATTGGCATCAAACATTATTCAAGGCATACTTTAAATTTAAACAAACTCTCTCTCATTGAAACTGAACTTCAAAATATCATTCTTTACTTTCCTTTTTTGGTTTCCCTTGGGCGCTGCCGATATCTCAAAGCCTAACCTAATAGTTATAATGGCTGACGATCTGGGCTATGCCGATGTCGGTTTCAACGGATGCAAAGATATTGGTACCCCAAATATTGACTCCATTGCATCAAATGGAGTGAAGTGTACCAATGGTTATGTTTCCTATCCGGTCTGTGGACCTTCGCGCGCCGGTTTCATCACCGGTCGGTATCAACAACGTTTTGGTTTTGAAAGAAATCCACAATACAAGCCGAATGATCCTAATATGGGGCTGACTCGAAAGGAGAAGACGATTGCCGAGCTGCTGGCTCCCGTCGGGTACCATTCAGGTATAATCGGGAAATGGCATCTCGGAGCCCATGCCCCTACCAGTCATCCTATGAAACGCGGCTTCGATGAGTTCTACGGGCATCTTGGAGGAGGGCATAGGTATATGCCGGAAGACCTCGTGATCAAGGACAGCGCTAAAGCCAAGGGCGAGGCGGAAAGCTATCGAACTTGGATCCTTAAAAATTACAGTCCGGTTCCTCCTCGCAAATATTTAACCGACGAATTTTCAGACGAGGCAGTCTCCTTCGTGGAGCGAAATCAAGGTAAGCCGTTCTTTCTCTTTCTTTCCTACAATGCCCCCCATACCCCCTTACAGGCGACTTCCAAGTACCTCGATCGTTTTTCGCATATTGAGAACCCTAAGCGAAAAACCTATGCCGCCATGGTAAGCGCCATCGACGATGGGGTGGGGGTTCTCCTGAAAAGCCTTCGAAAGAACAAGCTGGAGGAGAAAACCATCGTGGCGTTCCTCTCTGACAATGGTGGCCCAATCACCAAGAACGCATCCAACAACTCCCCCATTCGCGGGGCTAAGGGAGATGTCTGGGAAGGTGGGCATCGGGTTCCTTTCGCTTTGCAATGGAAAGGAACGTTGCCAGCGGGGAAAAGATATCATCACCCCGTTTCTTCTCTCGATTTCGCCGCCACTATGGTGGACTTGTCCGGGGCAAAAGTGGACAAAGCCAAGCCGCTTGATGGAGTGAACTTAATTCCTTACCTTAAGGGAGAAAACACCGATTTGCCTCACGAATATCTTTATCTTCGCAAATTTGATCAGCAACGTTACTCGGTGCGAAAGGGAAAATATAAGTTGGTCATACCTTTTCCTAACGGTAAGCCACAACTTTACGATTTGGAGGATGATGTTGGTGAAACCAGTGACCTTGCATTGGACAAACCCAAGATTCTCAGTGAACTGAATACCATTCGACAGGATTGGTCCGCTCAATTGATCGAGCCTACTTTCATGGGCTTGATTCACCTTCCCACGCGAAACAAAAAGAAAAAAAGAAATGAATAAACGTCTTACTTCCTTCGCCTTGGCTTTCACTTTGGCGACCTCAACCTTTTTAGGCGCCAAGCGTCCCAACGTCGTCTTTATATTCGCCGACGATTGGGGGTGGGGGGATCTCGGTTGCCATGGCCATCCTTATTTAAAGACCCCGAACATTGATCGTTTGGCGAAAGAGGGAACAGACTTTCATAGGTTCACAGTGGCGAGCGGAGTTTGTTCACCCAGTCGGACGGCAGTCATGACCGGGCATTTTCCAGCCCGTTACAATATTGATGGTCATTTTGCATGGGTACCCAGCAACGCAAAGCGCAATATGCCGGACTGGCTCGACCCCAATGCGCCTCTACTTCCTCGGGTTCTTCAAAAAAGAGGCTATGCAACTGCCCACTACGGAAAGTGGCACTTGGCCAACGACATGATTCCCGACGCACCCTTTCCGAGTGAGTACGGCTACGACGACTATGGTGCGTTCAATTGTTCGGGCCCCCAAATGTTCGTTCATGACGACGTAAAGAGCGCCATCCCGTTCATCGAGAAAAGCCAAGCCCAAGAAAAGCCTTTCTTCATTAACCTTTGGATGCACGAACCGCACACCCCCTTTCACGTCGATCCCAAGCTTCAGAAGCTTTTTCCCAAGCTGGACGAGAAACACAATATTTATGCAGCCACTTTGTTTCACGCAGACCAAAGAATCGGGCAACTGCTTGATGCTCTTGATCGCCTCAGCTTAACGGACAACACTCTTGTGATCTTTAGTTCCGACAATGGACCTGCTCGAGGAAGCGCGGACTCCAAGCTTACTTTGTCTTATGACTCTGCAACCGGACCCGGTTACGGAATAGCTGCTGCCAAAGGAATTACCGGCGGTCGCCGAGCCTACAAAGGAGCCCTTTTGGAGGGAGGGGTCGGTGTTCCTTTCATTGCTCGCTGGCCCGGGCATGTACCCGCGGGAAAAGTGGACAAGACAGCCATTTTATCAGCTGTCGATCTCCTTCCGACCTTTTGCGAAATCGCGGGAGTCAAATTACCTGATAGCTACAGGCCGGACGGAGTGAGCCAAGTCGAGGCCTTGAAGGGGAAAGGAAGCGTCTTGCGCGAAAAACCATTATTCTGGAAGATCGGAGCCCCATGGCCCGCTCGTTCATCCAAGCCTGACCATTGGGTATCCTATGCCGTGGCGAAGGACCAATGGAAGCTCGTGACCAACTTTACAGGCACACATTGGGAACTGTTTGATCTGGTCGCCGACCCTTACGAGAATAACGACCTCAAGGAGAAGAACCCAAAAGTAGTGAAGGAACTTTCTAAATTGCTCGAGGAATGGAGGACTACGCTACCCGCCAAGCCTTCCGGAAAGGTTTTTTCGAACCTCCGAAAACATTAGTTTTTGCCTCGACTATATTATTTCTCGGTTTTTGATTTAAATAGCCCATGATTGAAACTTTCTCGTTCTTTTGAAGTTTATATTTTCTCGATGAAAAGTTTTATCTTTATTTGCTCATTTGCCTTTTGCTTTTCTATTTTTACTTTCGGGCAACCCTCGAAGGCGTCCGAAGTTTCAGTGAAGCCGGCAAGTACTCCCGAGCCCTCATTAATCGTAGAGGGCAAAAACAAAAAGCGAAAGGAACGGAATCGGGCCAAGAAGGGAATTTCGAGTTCGACGAATTTACCATCTCTTTCGTCGATTGGAAATGCCCTTCCTGTGAAGCCTGATAATCGTCTTCGCATGGAAGTTGATCAGATCAAAACGGCCGCCTTCTGGGTGGATCGCTTTGTTGGTGACGCTCTTGCGAAGGCGGGGCAAAAACCGAATTCGCCTTCTGATGACTTTGTTTTTCTCCGTAGATTATACTTGGATGCCGTTGGACGGATTCCAACCGACGACGAAGCATCCTCCTTCCTCAAGGACAGGGATTCTGAAAAGCGCAGAAAGCTTATCGACGAACTTCTTCTTTCAGACGGTTACCGGTCTCATCTATTTAATTGGCTGGCCGACCTTCTCCGGCACAAGAATTCTTTAAAGAGAACCAACTATAGCCTATACGAGAGATGGCTTAAGGATCAAATTGCCAAGAATCGTCCCTGGGACGAACTGGTGTACGATCTGCTTTCCGCGGAGGGGAGTATTGCCAGTTCCGGTCCTACGGGCTACCTCCTGCGAGATCCTGGAATGCCGCTCGACAACTTGTCCAATACCCTTAACATCTTCCTCGGAGCCAACGTGGCTTGCGCCCAATGTCATGATCATCCCTTGGCGGAATGGACACAGCGCGAATTCTATGAATTGGCAGCTTTTTTCGGGGCTACCGACGTAAGTGATCGCGACCCCAGAAAGGTCGGCAACAAACTCAAGACGAACGAGATTTCGAAGCAGGACGTTATCAAGGCGGTGGCGCCTAACATGGCGCGCGTTCATACCACGGGCTCCCAGACCTTGAAGTTTCCTGATGACTATGCTTATGATGACGTTGAACCGGGGAGTTCCGTTGAGCCTTTGCTTTTCGTCTGGGAATCCGGGGATGAGAAAGGTCCCGCCTACGACGTAAACCTCAAGAACCCGAAAACTTTGCGGGCGAGCTTTGCCCAGTGGCTTACTCATGAAAAAAACCCCCGTTTTGCCGCCACCATCGCAAACCGTCTTTGGGCTCGGTTGTTCGGTTTGGGAGTCAAGGAACCTCTTGATGACTTGGACGATCTTTCCGATTCATCGAATCCCGTTCTTCTTGAACTTTTGGGCAGGGTTATGGTCAAGGCTGACTTCGACCTCCGTGAATTTCAGCGAGTTCTCTTTAATTCCAAGACCTACCAAGCCAGATCCAGCGTGAGCCCTCCAATCGGAGAACTGGACGACTATCTTTTCCCAGGGCCTCTTTTACGCCGAATGACTGCGG
>MDTC01101156.1_pt1 | contig 28848 bp, 26 predicted proteins | sample 811181 | NCBI WGS metagenome assembly MDTC01 (sample SAMN05326644, study PRJNA326480) | marine metagenome | isolation source: seawater | place: Pacific Ocean: North | collected 2011 | reverse complement strand
TTTAGCAAGGAAGAGTCACGATGACAAACCTTAAAAAGAGAAGAACGATGGTGAACGTAGGCGTGGATGTAGGTAAGTGGTTCCTGGACATCTGTTTGTAAGAGAAAGATTTACACTGGCAGTGTCCGTCGTCAAACAAATCGAAAAAATGGTGTTCATTCAGAAGAATCGGCGATAGGGAAATTCGACCTTTTGCGGCAATTATTACTGTGGGAGCGTTGGGAGATCATTTCTCCCTTCAGGAATTCCAATCCCAAAGTGGCGACACATACTGATCACTAGAAATGGGCATTCTGTATTTTGGGTAAGCCGCTTTACTATTTGGTACTTATTATTCTCATCTCTGCAGATCTCAATTAGAATTCGACTCTTGAAACTTTGCACCGGTTTTACGTTCCGGGCAGCAACGAGGAAGTAGTATGAATGACACAACTAATAGCGTGGTGGTGTCCGTGCTGTATCGTTTTGCAAGATTCCCCGACTTCGAATCCTTTCGTGATCCGCTACATGCGCTGATGGTGCAGCAGGATGTGCGCGGTACTCTGTTGCTGGCGGCTGAGGGGATCAACGGTACCATCGCCGGTTCCCGAGAGGGAATCGATGCCGTGGTAGCTTGGTTACGGTCCGACGAGCGCTTCGCGGCACTGGAAACGAAGGAGTCCTATGTCGATGAGAATCCATTCCTTCGCACCAAGGTAAAACTCAAGAAAGAGATCGTCACAATGGGCGTGGAGGATATCGATCCCAATTATATTGTAGGCACCTATGTCGATGCCAATGACTGGAAAGAACTGATTGGCGATCCCGACGTGTTGCTGCTGGATACTCGCAACAAGTACGAGGTGGAGATTGGCACGTTTGAAAATGCCGTCAATCCCGAGACCGATTCCTTCCGCGAGTTCCCCGAGTTCGTGAATAATAATCTGGACCCGGCCAAAAACAAGAAGGTGGCGATGTTCTGCACCGGCGGGATTCGCTGCGAGAAATCTACCGCCTACCTGAAGCAGCAGGGATTCGATGAGGTCTATCACTTGAAGGGTGGAATTCTCAAGTATCTGGAAGAAGTGCCAGAGGCTCAAACCCGTTGGCGGGGCGAGTGTTTCGTATTCGACAATCGAGTCACTGTGAACCATAAGCTACAGCGGGGCGACTATGATCAGTGTCATGCCTGTCGTATGCCGATAACCGAAGCAGACAAGCAGAGCGAGCATTACCAGAAGGGAGTGAGTTGCCGGCATTGCTACGACAAGCATTCGAAGGCGCAGGTGAAGCGCTATGCCGAGAGAGAGCGGCAGATGGAGTTGGCGAAGTCACGGGGTGAGCCGCACATCGGCCAGCCCATGCAGGCGACAATTGCAACACGGCGACGGGAAAAGCTGGGCTTTAAAGAAAGGCAAAGAGAGTTGGAGAAGGGCAGGGATTAGCAACATCTTTTTTTAGAGGTAACAGGAATTGAACTCATTACTGGCAAGAATAATTACTCGACTAGCGTTTCTTCCATTCGTGATCGGGCTCCTGGTGCTATGGCCCGCTGGCACTTTCGATTTCTGGCAGATCTATGCGTATTTCGGTTTCATTTTAATCCCGATGGTCGCTGGTGGAATTTACTTCTATATAAACGACCCCGCTGTTCTCGAACGACGCTTGAAGACCAATGAAAAGGAAGACACACAGAAGCTCGTTATGGTTTTCATGGGACTCGCTGTCGTTGCCAGCTACATGATCCCTGGATTCGACAAGCGCTTCGGCTGGTCCGACATTCCCGTCTGGCTGGTTCTGCTTGCAGATGCCGTGGTCGTTGTAGGCTACCTGGTAATGCTCTATGTCATGAAGGTGAACAGCTTCGCCGCTCGGACGATTGAGGTTGAACAGAACCAGCGAGTCATCGACACCGGTCCCTATGCACTGGTTCGCCATCCCATGTACACCGGAGCCGTTGTCATGTATCTGGCCACGCCTGTCGCACTCGGTTCCTGGTGGGCTTTCCTGGCTGTGGCCATAGTGCCTTTTTGTCTGGTTGCCCGAATACTCAACGAAGAGCAGGTCCTGAATCAGGAACTGGATGGATATATCGAGTACACACAGCGCACGCGCTGGCGCCTGATCCCCGGTATCTGGTGATTTGCTGCCCGTTCCACCCCATAGCTACTCTCCGGAATCTGTACTATAGTCACTGCTTGATGAAGTGGCTGCGCCATTAATGAAATAGTTAGTGCGCCAGCATGAAAGGGATTGCATTGTATGAGTGCCTACCCGGGCGTGCGACCACTGCGCGTGTTTCCAATTCTTCTGGTCGTTCTGGCCATCCCTCTGCTGCTTGGTGGCTGGCAGCTTAATCAACTCGGTGGCTCTACGTATTATCTGCTCGCCGGCGTTATGCTGTTGCTCAGTGCCTTTACACTATGGCGTGGCAGCATAGCCGGCTCGTGGCTCTACGGTATGCTGCTGTTTGGCACGATCTACTGGTCTTTCAAGGAAGTGGGTGTCGATCCCTGGTCGCTGGCGCCGCGCATTCTGCCCGTGGCGGTCGTTGGACTGTGGTTGTTAACGCCCTGGGTACGCAAGTCACTCTATGGTCCCTCGGTAAAACCGCTCTACTCATCCAATATTGTGCGAGCGATTAGCGTCTTTCTCGCCATGGGAACGATCTTCGTATTGGTAGCCGGATCTCAGTATTCGGTAAATCCGGTTCCCAACAGGGCGGGGCAGACCGCCTCCAATACCGGCACCGACTGGCAGGCATACGGCAATACCCGAGCGGGCACGCGTTATTCCCCCCTTGAGCAGATCAACGTCGACACGGTGTCAGACCTGGAACACGTATGGACCTACCGCACCGAAATCGGTGGCTCACTCAAAGGCACACCGATTCAGGTCGATGATCTGCTCTACGTCTGTGCCGGTGGCAATATCGTCATCGCCCTGGATGCCGAATCCGGTGAGCGACGCTGGCAGTACGATCCAGAGATTCCCGAAGAAATATTGAATGCCAGTGGTGGCCGCTACTACCGGACCGGTTGCAGAGCAGTCACCTATTACGAAGCGCCGACATCCTACCGGGGTGAATGCCAGCAACGTATTCTCACTGCCACCACCGATGCGCGGCTCATTGCTATCGAAGCGAAGACGGGCCGACCCTGCATAAGATTCGGTTACGATGGCGAGGTCGATCTGTCAGTCGGCATGGGGACAGGTGTCCCTATTTCTTACATGTTGACTTCACCCCCGGCAATCGTAAGCGGCAATGCTGTTGTCGGTGGCTGGGTGCGCGACAATATGACCGTCGGTGAACCATCCGGAGTGATTCGTGCATTTAATGCGATCAGTGGTGATTTCGTCTGGGCCTGGGATATGGGTCGGCCTGGTGTAAGCTCTGAACCGCCGGAGGGTGAAGAATATACACGCGCCACACCTAATGTGTGGAGTCTGTTCAGTGTCGATGAAGAGCGAGAAATGGTGTTCGCGCCAACTGGCAACGAGACGCCGGATTTTTTCGGTGCACAGCGGCTGGAGGTCTCGGATCAGCTCTCAGCCGCCATCGTCGCTCTCGACGGCCGCGACGGATCACTGCGCTGGTCATTCCAGACGGTGCATCATGATATCTGGGACTATGACATTCCGTCACAACCGACTCTGATCGATATTCCCGGTGACGATGGCCAGGTCATTCCGGCATTGCTGGCTCCCACCAAACGCGGCGAGATATTCATGCTTAACCGGGTGACCGGGCAGCCGATCGCCGGTGTCGAAGAGCGTGCCGTGCCACAGCAGGGCAAGGTACCGGAAGAATGGTTGTCACCCACCCAGCCCTTCTCACTGTTTCCCAATTTTCGCGGTCCCGATCTGACCGAGGCGGATATGTGGGGGATTACTCCCTACGATCAGCTGTGGTGCCGCATCGAGTTCAAGAAAATGCGCTACGACGGTCACTTCACTCCACCCGGTACGGATTGGAGTCTGTATCACCCCGGTAATTCCGGTGGTTTCAACTGGGGCAGCATAAGCGTGGACGAAGCGAACCATCTGTTGGTGGCGAACCCGCTGCTGATGGTCAATCGTCAGCGTTTGATTCCACGCAGTGAACTGCCAGAAGGCGTACAGGGTAACCAACGTGGTACACCGTACGCCCATGCCACTTCCCGGTTTATCTCGCCGCTGGAAATTCCCTGCTTCAAGCCGCCCTATGGCGTGCTGGCATTGATCGACCTGGTGTCACTGGAAGTGCTGTGGGAAAGGCCTATCGGCACGGCAAAAGAGTCCGGGCCGCTGGCCATTCCATCCATGGTCCCGCTCACCATAGGCACACCTCAGATGGGTGGCACGGTTATTTCTGCCGGTGGATTAATCTTCCACTCGGGCGCGTTCGATAATACCGTGCGGGCCATCGACGTGACTGATGGCAGTGAGCTGTGGTCGGCACCTCTGCCCTGGTCTGCTCATGCGACACCCATGGTGTATCAGGCACCGCAGTCCGGCAAACAGACACTGATCGTTACAGTACCGGTTTACAATACCAATAGCGCCGTGGCCGCCCGGGTCACGATACCCGAGAATGAAGATCCTCTGGGCGGCTATATCATGGCGTATCGCCTGCCGGACTAGTACAGTACTTTATTAATCCACACTCAAAAAATATACTAATAAAAAGGAGGCCATTCCATGAATTCAACTGAATTTCGGCCACCAAGAGGTTTTCCCATACTGCTGTTTGTCGTCGCGACACCCATGATATTGGGCGGTGCTCAGCTGGTTTTTCTGGGGGGATCATTTTATTACCTGCTGGCAGGAATTCTATTGGTCGCCTCTGGCAAACGCCTGTGGGTCGCCGACCCCATGGGATCGATCATTTATGGAGGCCTGCTGGTCGCCACTGTGGCTTGGGCTTTCCGGGAATCAGGCACCAATCTGTGGGCACTGGCGCCACGAATTCTTCCGCTGGCAGCAATCGGAATCTGGTTTCTCACTCCCTGGTTGCGCAAGGTACTCTATAACGGCAATCCACCCCCCCTGTTTCAGTCCACAGTCTCTCGAGGCGTGGCCGCCTTTGTTGCCGTCGTTACAGTTGGCGTGTTAATCGCCGGCAGCGGCTGGGAAGTTACCCCACTGACGGGCCGCAGCGGAATTAACACCGTTAACACACAGACCGATTGGCCCTCCTATGGCAATACGCCGGGAGGTTCTCGCTACTCACCTATCGATCAGATTAATCCCGACAATGTGCAGGAACTGGAAAGGGTATGGACCTATCGAACCGGTCAGGGTGGTACATTCAAGGCGACTCCACTACAGGTGGGTGAACTGCTTTATGTTTGCACCGGCGGAAATGTCATTGTCGCAATAGATGCCGAGTCTGGTGAGCTACGATGGCAGTTCGACCCACTAATCGATCCGGAACATCTGGAATTTGCCCGCTACTTCACCACTGGTTGCCGCGGTGTTTCCTATTACGCGGCGCCACCGGACTATCAGGGTGAATGCCAGCAACGCATCATGACTGCTACAACCGACGCAAGGCTGATTGCCGTGGATGCGATCAGCGGTGAACGATGCAGTCAGTTCGGTGAGCAGGGTGAGATCAATCTCACTATCGGAATGGGTAACGATCCTCTCATATTTAATTTCCAGACTTCACCGCCGGGCATCGTGCGCGGCAATGCCGTGGTCGGCGGCTGGGTAGCTGACAACCGCTCCGTCGGCGAGCCGTCCGGCGTGGTACGTGCCTTCAATGCTATCACCGGTGAATTTGCCTGGGCTTGGGACATGGGCCGGCCGGGAATTCATACTCAGCCCTTGCGCGGTGAGGTATACACGCGCGGCACGCCCAATGTGTGGAGTCTGTTCAGTGTCGATGAAGAGCTGGGACTAATCTATGCGCCAACCGGCAATGAGACTCCCGATTATTTCGGCGGCTACCGCATGGAAGCCAGCGAACAGTTCGCCAGCTCGGTTGTTGCCATCGACGGCGAGACTGGCGATGTGCGCTGGTCTTTCCAGACCGTGCATCACGATTTATGGGACTGGGATGTGCCTGCCCAGCCAGTATTGATCGATCTGCCCGGCGACGATGGGGAGAAAGTGAAGGCGGTGCTGGTGCCCACCAAGCGAGCCGAGATTTTTGTACTGAATCGTGAAACCGGCGATCCCATCTTCGACATACAGGAAATGACCGTGCCGCAGGAGGGTGGCGTGCCGGAAGATTATGTTGCCGCTACCCAACCTTTCACCATGGATATCCCCAATTTTAGAGAAGACATGACGGAAGCAAAGATGTGGGGGATTACTCCCTGGGATCAGCTGTGGTGCCGTATAGAATATAAGAAGATGCGCTATGAAGGGCATTTCACGGTGCCTGGTACCGATACGATCTTCCAGTTTCCCGGTAATGCCGGTGGCTTCAACTGGGGCAGTGTCAGCGTCGACCAGGCGAACAATATCATGGTGGTGAATCCTATGATCGTCGGCAACCAGCTCACCCTGATTCCCCGCGACGAGTTGCCGGAAGGAGTGCCGGGCAATCAGCTCGGTACTCCTTATTCACAGACTACCGTGCGCTTCATGTCACCATTGGGTGTTCCCTGTAATCAGCCTCCCTATGGCATGTTGGCCGCTATCGACCTGGAAACCAAACAACTGTTATGGGAACGTCCCATCGGTAGTGCGAAGGAGAGTGGACCCCTGGGAATCAAGACTCGCCTGCCTGTCAGTATTGGTACACCACTGATGGGAGGTACGGTGACGACCGCCGGTGGCCTGACTTTCATAGCGGGTACATTTGACAACACGATACGAGCTTTGGATCTACTCAGCGGCGAGGAGTTATGGAGCGACGAGCTGCCTTTTACCGCCCATGCGACTCCCATGAGCTACCTCTCGCCCGGGGGTAAACAGACCGTGATTATCACCGTTCCGGTATTCAATTCCACGACTGGTTCGGGAGTTCGGGTACTGCCGGCAGATCAGGAAGATCCGCAGGGTGGCTATATCTTTGCGTATCGGTTGCCTGACTAGCTGTGGTTTATACTATGATCAAGTCATGCAGGTTTAAACCGCATCTCTGGGCCTGTCTCACTACTTTTTCCTGGGCAGTGTAAGCGCACAGCCTAAATAGAGTGGATTGCCATGTCCGAAAAAAAGCCCCCCATGAGCCCATACGGCGAATTCCTCGGTATCAAGATCGAGGAGTATTCCGAGGGCAAGGCTACGTGCAGCATATCCCTGCGGGACCACCACTTTAACAACGGCGGAAGAGTGCACGGAGGCGTACTGTCTTCACTGGCGGATACCGCCGCCGGCGCTGCGGTTCGATCGGTGCGTCCGGAGGGCAAACTGTCGGCCACCACGGATCTCAGCATCTCCTTTATACGTCCACCTACCGGAGACTCTCTGGTGGCACTGGCCGAGGTGATTCATGCCGGCAGAAAACTGTTCCGCTGCGAGATTGCCATTTACTGCGAAAACAAGCTGGTCGCCAAGACTAATGCCACCTTTATGATCGTGGAGCCTTTCAAGCAATCCTGAATAATGGCCAAAACAGTGAAGCTGCATTGGCGGATGTCGCCAGCGCGGTAGCTGTGGTTGTGGCTGAACCGTCACGATCTGGATACTCGAAAAAGTACCCTGGTATGAACCGGATCGCCCTAAATGGATTGAAGGCTTTGAGAGTTAGCGCCTACAATGGCAGACAGCTGATACACAGTAGCAAACTACAGTCGATACACACCAGAGAGAGCAACTAGCCGTGGGGGACACCTTGAGCGAAAACAACGATACCAACAAAACACATTCCCAATCGAATCCCGGGCGCAGCCGTCGCGACTTCATCAAAACCGCCGCCGCCGCATCGGCGTTTATGATCGTGCCCCGCCACGTACTCGGCGGACCGGCTTATGTGGCCCCCAGCGACAAGGTCAACATCGCTGCTGTCGGGGCAGCCGGTAAGGGAAGCACAGATATCCGCTCCGTGGCGCATGAGAACATCTATGCGCTGTGTGACATCGACGACAATCGCCTGGCCGAAACCCTGCACTCGGACTGGGCTGCACCGTTCAGGGAAAAGACCAAGACTTACCGCGACTACCGCGTCATGTTGGATGAGAATCCGGAGATCGACGCCTTGTTGATCAGCACCCCTGACCATATGCACGCACCTATAGCATCTTATGCCATGAATCTGGGCAAACACCTGTATGTACAGAAGCCGCTCTGTCATACCGTGGAAGAAGCCCGCTTTCTGGCACGCCGTGCCCGCGAGACTAACGTTGTCACCCAGATGGGTAACCAGGGTCACGCCGAGGAAGGCGCTCGCCTGATTAACGAACTGGTGGCCGACGGTGCGCTCGGAACTGTCAGCGAAGTGCATTGCTGGACGAATCGCCCGGTATGGCCGCAGGGCATTGGCCGGCCGGAAGGCGGCGATCCGATTCCTGCCCATATGGACTGGGATCTGTGGCTGGGTGCCGCACAGCATCGACCCTACAAGGAGCGTGCCTACCATTGGTTCAATTGGCGTGGCTGGCTGGACTTTGGCACGGGAGTAGTGGGGGATATGGGCGCCCACATCATCGACCATCCTTACTGGGCTCTGGATCTGGGCCTGCCAAGCAGTGTTTCTGCGAGTTCCAGCCGTTTTGGTCGGGATATGGAGACTTTTCCCATCGCCTCCAAGATACACTTCGAATTCCCTGCCAATGGCTCTCGTCCGGCGCTAAAAATGACCTGGTATGACGGTGGTTTGCTGCCGGAACGCCCGGAAATGCTGGAGCAGGGCCGCATGATGGGGGACAACGACGGTGGTGTGCTGATAGTGGGGGATAAGAACACCCTCATGCACGGCGTCTACGGTCGTGAACCACGTCTCATTCCTGAGACAAATCACTTGGAATATCAACAACCTGCCAAGACAATGGCACGATCGCCTGGAATTTATCAGGAGTGGATCGATGCCATAAAGGACCGCAGCAAGGTCACCACATCCGACTTTGACTATGCGGGCCGCCTCACCGAGACCATGTTGCTGGGCAATATCGCCACTATGCGAGCCAGTGAGAACAAGGTTCTGAAATACGATGGGACCAGGCAGCGATTCACCAACGATGAAGGCGCCAACGCCTATCTCGGCAAGGTCTATCGCCCAGGATTTGGACTAGTGTAATCCCGCAAATTTCTCCGTAGTAAACCAAAGCAGGACCACAACGTTTTAGGTTAGTAAGCGTCGGTTAAGCAATCAGCAAATATGCTGTATTCCGGCGTGAACTGGCGCGTGCTGACTCGCCCTGCTTTTATCAGCAACAAGCGTAAGGATTACGATTCGATGAAAAACAAACTAATCACAACATTCTCACCCGTATTGCTGAGTTTCGTAATGTCGGGTGCAATGGCACAGCTTCCCGAACTGGATTCGCCTTCCTGCCTGCTGTGCAGTTCGACCACGGCAGCGTTTTATGGCGCCTCGCAGTTGGCCTTGCTCGCCTACCAGTCCGGGCTTTGTGTGTCGGCGCAACTCGGCTTCAATGGCTTCGATACGCATCAGACACATGATGATGATCACTTCGAGTTTCTCGAAAAACTCACCGACTTGGTCGCCTTTATCTTCGATACTGCCGAAGCTGGCGGCTTCGCCGACAAGATTGTGCTTACCATGGCTTCTGACTTCGGTCGCACGCCTTACTACAACGCCGGCGGTGGTAAAGACCACTGGCCAATCGGTAGCGCGCTCATTATTCAGCAGGGGGCCAGTTGGGGAAACCGGGTTGTGGGAGCGACGGACGAAGGACATAATGCGTTGAACATCAATCCCGCAACTCTGCAGGTGGACAGCGGCAGCAACGGTATCAGGCTGGAGCCGAAACACCTGCAACAGGCCATGCGGGTATTGAGTGGACTGGAGCAGTCCAGTGTCGCCCAGCTATTTCCGCTCAACGCCGAAGACATCGATTTCTTTAACCCATCCATGCAAACCTAGCGGGCTGCTTGCCCCAGATATCGCTGGAAGGTCTGCTCCACGAAATCATCCACTCCCGGTACGAACAGTACTGATAACACGGTGAGCACCAACGCGGCGGCTATAAACCAGTAGAAGTATTTCATAATTGAATTCCCTGTCTAATTGCGTGGTGCAGCTTCAAATAACCAGACACCGCCGGATTCTACGGAGGCGCGCGTGGTCTGAGAAGGGTACTTCCCGGTGATGGCTGCGGTGATGCCTACCAGCTCATCGCCGGACTGAATACGTCTCAAGTCGCGCTCGTAGCGCGTGCCATTGATTCGCATAACGGCGCGACCATTGCGTTCGGCCTGTACCGGCCAGCGTTTCCACAGTCTCCCGACCGTACCGTCCATATAACCAGACCACACATACAGCTTACCTGCATGTTCTACAGTCCATATACGGCGTGAGGTAGGAGGATCAATGAGTTGCATTTCGATCGTGGGAATCTGGTTAACGAAACTCCAGTCCGGTTCCGGACCCGAATAGATCTCCCCGGCTACCAGTGGTCCGCCGGAGAAGACCCGGTTGGGACCGTCGGCGAAGCGTTGCTTCATTGCCGCTGTTGAAACAGCCGCAAATGGAATCAGTAATAGACAAACAACTACTATCAATATTCTTGCAATTATCTTCATAACAGTTTCTCTTGGTATTATTATCCGTAGATGATGAACTCCAATAAATTGTTATCCGGATCACGCGTATAGATACTACTGCCTTGAGTACTACCACCGTTCATCCCGCCGGTGCGCGCTACCGGGCCTTCTTCAATCCCTGCGCCGGCTTCCTGCAATGTGGACAATAATGAGTCCTGCGTTCCTTCCCAGACGAAACACACGTCGCCGCTTCCTGGCAGGGCCGTGGGTCCGCGCAGCGTAAACTGACCGGGCTCCCACAATTGTGGAGCATGGAAATTAATCTTATTGTCGCCAAATATTACGGCGTAGATCATGCCGTTGTTCTGCTCCACGACTCGGCAACCGAGCATGGTGTAAAACTGCACCATCTCCTCAACCCGTTGCATGGGAACGGCGATGTGGTCGAAGGATCTAATCATGATGTGCTCTCATAGTACAAAAATGCCTGCTTTCTTACTTTCAAGCTATTAGGGGGTGCCCCCTAAACTCCGCTATATCCCACTCTAAAAGCCGGTAAGGCATATGCTGTATCAATCTCCTGTGATGATGCATTACACCCACTAAATTGCAACACTACGTTCTTACCCCTTAACTCGTCCTTTAACTTAATAGCAGCAGAAATAGTCGATGCTCCTGCACCTTCTAGCAGATTTTGTGTGTAGTATCCTGCCATGGCGATACCCTGATAAATTTCGCTTTCAGTCAGAAGGATAAAATCTTTCAGATTGTCTTTATAGATCTCGAACGGAATTTCATATCCTATGCCAGTAGCAAATCCGCCAGCAAAGGTTGTGTTAGCTGCGGATTCTATGACGCCGGATTTCCATGATAAATAGGCAGCAGAAGAACACTCTGCCTGTACCGCATAGATGTCCAGCTTCGGGTTTATGGATTTTAATACCGTGACTGCAGCAGCGGCTTCACTGCCTGCACCTATAGGAATAATCAAGGCATCCATATCAGGCAATTTCTCAATTATTTCCAGAAATTCAGTACCGACACCATTTATCAGGGCTGGTTCATTCGCCGGGTGTGCATAGTAGAGATTTCTTTCAGCAAGGATACTTTTGACAGTTTCCGAAGATTCTTCAAATGTTTTCCCAGCCTCAATAAGTTCTGCTCCCGTTTCGCGAATTTTTCTGTTCTTGGAAGCGTTGTTATTTTCCGGCACTACCACTGTGGCATCGATTCCATACCACGCAGCAGTAGTAGCTATAGAAAGTCCATGGTTGCCGGTTGAAAAAGTTATTACACCCTCAACATCCCTTTTCTTGAGGTGGTGCATCAAATTTACGCCCCCTCTTACCTTGAAGGTGCCCGTGGGATTGTGGTTCTCATGTTTCACATAAATGTTGGCATCGAGCAATCTTGACAAATTTTCATACCTTGTCAGTTGCGTAGGAACTATGTGGCGGTACACTGCCTCTTTAGCCCGCCTTACCTCATCAAGATTTATAGCTTGTTCCAGTTTCTTCATGGTTTCTATGGTATCCAGTGCTTGCTCAGCGCGTTAGAGAGTAGTCGTTTCCGAGCATGAAATCGCTTCCGAATTGGGATAAACAACAATTGCCAGCGCCTGAAGCATCCTTACTGGTGGTAAGAAGCTGCTTTTCCAAATAAAAAGCGTTGGGTCTATTTTCGCGGGCATGAGATTGACTATACTGCAAAAATAAATCCCTCCCTATTTTTCTGGCCTCCAGCGGGGAAGGCACCACCACAGATCGAGTTGTTTGGGCATTTTTTATAACAATGCTGCCAGGGACTGGCACTGTGGGCTGCGGCTTGAAATTGCAAACAATCCAAAAATGACCGATAAACAGGTGAATGGGCCGTTAGATCGATCAATGCTGTGCAGTTTTAGGGCAATATAGAGGGTTTCAGAGGCAAGCAGGATGATATTTCCCTGTATGAAGGCGTGGATATCAATTGAGATAGCGTTTATTGTTCCTATACTCGGTTGGTTCATGTGGCTACGGCGCTCTGATCCTCTCGAGCCTTGGTTCGAGCGGATTTGGCAGCCGGGAGAATTTGGCAGCCGGGAGAATTTGAGCCCCTTTAATAGGTGGCCGCTAGAGACTACTGTACTTCCTCAATGGTTTGCCTAATGTTTCAGCTTTCGGATTTAGCCCGGACGAGGTAGTCTGTGAAGTGTGTACCTGCGGCACCGGATCGACCTTCGGCCAGCCGCTTACCGAGGCGTTAGTTTACTAATGGTGATTTAAAAAATGTCCTTTAAGAAAATGTTTGTTATTACTCAAGTTGTCTGCTATGTGCCAATGTTGATAGCCGTTTTCTATCTGCAGAGCACTGGAGTCGTAGACGAGAGTGGTCTATGGTCTACGGCTATCACCACCCTCGCTTTCTCACTGATACCAGCAGTGTTTATTGCCATATGTTGGTGGCATTATGTGACCGAGGATTAGGCGTGCAAGAACGCTTTCAAAAAGTCGAACGGCGCACAGCTAATCAGCACAGACAAGCGACCGGATTTCCCGGTCGCTTGTAACATGCGCCGCGGCTCGGCGCGTGTTGCGGGCGGTAGATTCCTTCTCAGCTAATTGGTCGCCAAAGTGGCGCATTTCGGGCAGGAAGCCAAACGTATCCACAGCAAAAGATGAATTCGCCCAGCGCTCACTCGAAACCAATATAGCTGACAAAATCCTGGTTCAGGGCACGCCTGGATTTTATGCTATTGGCGGAAAACTCCTCATCAGCATAACCCATGGCGATACAGGTCAGGATGTTCTGATCGTCGGGGATATTTGCGTGCTCGCGGACCACCACTGATTGCATGACACCCTGACCATTGATGACGGTGCCGAGCCCTCTCTCCCAGGCCGCCAGACAAATACCATAGCAGACAGCACCGAGATCGAACTGGGCGATAGCTGCAGGTTCCAGTATCTTGTCGTAAGTCAGTACGATGGATACTGGCGCATCGAACTGCCTGAAGCCCCGCATTACCCAGTCCGTACGTTTTTCCTTGTCATCCCTGGCAATGCCCATGGCCTCAAACAGTTGTACCGCGATTTCAATCTGTCGTTGTCGATGGATGCCTTCATAGGCCTCCCTCATTGGGAAGTCACGTTGTGGCTTGATACCTGCCACCATTCTCTCTGTGTTGCCTTTGCGGATGCGATCGAGGGGCTCGCCGGTTACAACGTGCAAATACCAGGGCTGGGTATTCATCGAAGAGGGTGCGCCCTTGGCAATTTCTACAATTTCCTCAATCAGTTCCCGTGGCACCGGGTCTGGCTTGTAACCGCGAATGCTCTTGCGAGCACGCACGAGTGCTTCAAATTCCATAGGTCTTCCTCATCTCCGATTTAAATTGCATCTACCAGACTTCGCGTCCAGCTCTCGCCATGGATTACACGCTGGCTTGTGCGTCATGCTGCAGCAATGACTTGCAGGATCTGACCGCACAACCAGGCCATATTGATGCCGACAGTATAGCCGAGCGTTGCCAGTAATGCCCCTACAGGGGTAAGCGCAGGATGAAACGCAGCTGCACTATCAAGACGGTTAATTTTTAGGAGGAACGGAAACGTGGTGCTGGCTGTTCCAGCCTTCAGGTTGCGAACGAGGCCAGCACACAGCGTTGACCCCGGAAGGGTCTGCGTCCGTGCATAACCATAAAGTTATCCACCAGGGCCAGGTCGCCATTCTGCCATTGCAGGTCAAAAGTCAACTCTTCGGCAAGCTGTGTCACTTGCTGCATGTCCTCGTCTTTAATCTCACTGCCGTCACCGAAGCTCACGGATTTTTCACCTGAATTGCGCGCATCCTTCCAGCCCATAAAGGCAGCGATCAATTGATTAAAAAAAACCTCGACACCGGACTCAAGCGAGCGGATCGCCGGCATTACAGGAGTTGTTGCTTTCAGGCTACCATCTTCCTGCCAGTACCAGTCATAGCCCAGTTCGGCCAGGCGTGATTCGGCCTGCTCCCGGTTGTCACAGCTCAGTGTACTCTTCCAGCTTCTACCCTGGCCTGATTCAGCATCGGCTTCTGCCGGCATGATATTGGTATAGCGAAGTCCCGCAGCCCGGCATTGCTCCACAAAATGTAGCATCTGACTTTTCATCGCCTCCAACAACAGGTCGGATCGGCAGAGAGCTGTTGCCCCGCCCTCGTCCGCTGCTGTCTCGCAGAAGAAAAACAGCTTGCGGGGATAGAGTGGCGTCTGCGCCATTTCATGGTGCAGAAATATCTCGATATCAGGCGGCGCCTCATTGGCAGTAAACACCTTGTCGGTACGATTATTCCTTACCGCGTTGGACAGGGATTCCTCATAAGTAAAGGCAGTTAATCCGAACTCGGCAACCACTGCATCGAAATCCAGATCCGACTTAAGCGGAAATCCTCTAAGGAGCACGGCTCCGCATTGATCAACCTCATGCATCAGGCGATACTGGTTTTCCTGAATCCATTTCTGAATATTTTGCGAAACTCCTGTAGCGGTTTCTATTGAGGGAAATGCATGGCTATCTAACTGGGACATGGTGGTCTGGTCTCTGGTTCAGTCGTAGATCGGATAGAACGTATTAAACGCCGCTTCACAGAAATTACCCGGGTCATTATAACGCCGATTCTGATTGAGAGCTGCAATTGCTGCCATCTCTTCGTTGCTCAGTGAAAAATCGAAAAGCGCCATATTCTCAACAAGTCTATCCCGATTGCTGGTTTTCGGGATGATAGTGGAACCGCGTTGTACTCCCCAGCGGAGTATGACCTGTGCTGGAGTCTTGCCGGTTCGTTGTGCGGCCGCCTGAATGACTTCTGTATTGAGCAGCGAATCCGCCTTCCCGGCCATACCGATAGCGACATACGATAATGAACCCAGCGGTGAGAATGCAGTCACAGCCATGTCGTATTGTGTGGCCAGCCTTAACAGTCGTTCCTGGGTCAGGTGAGGGTGAGATTCTATCTGCAACATGACCGGCTTGATACGGGCATAGGCTTGCAGGTCATTGATAAGTGCCGTGTTGTAGTTACACACACCGATGGCCTTCACCAGTCCGTCCTCTACCAGTGCTTCCATAGCCTGCCAGGTTTCCTGCAGCGGAACAGGGTCGACTTCCATGGCGGGCGCAGCGGCGTCCGGATCATGAAACCACTCCGGTGGATAACGAGTCTCGAAATCCACGTATTTCAGCGAGATGGGAAAATGCACCAGGTACAGATCCAGGTAATCCAGCCGCAGATCGGCGAGTGTCTTCTCGCAGGCAAGGCGAACATGCTCGGGCCGGTGATAGGTATTCCAGAGTTTCGAGGTCACCCACAGCTCGTCCCGGGTGCAGATTCCCTGTTCGATGACGGCCTCGATACCTTTCCCTACGGCTTCCTCGTTGCCATAATCCGCGGCGCTGTCCAGGTGTCGGTAGCCGGCTCTGGCCGCACTAATGATTAACTCCGGCACCTTACTGGAATCGATCTTCCATAAACCCAGGCCGACACTGGGCATGTTTGCACCGCCCACTTTGATGGTTTCCATTAATCTCTAATCCTCGTTTTGTGTTTCTAGTCTCTAGTCCGTTAGCCAGGACAGTTCACACTGCCGCAGGTAATCATCGATCTCCACCACCGACTGTTCTTCGATGGAATGTTGTGCGGCACTGGCCACGATCATGGCCCACAATCCCTGCATCGGCGTTGCACTATTGACGCCTCGGCCTTCCAGCTGAGCTACCAGCGCCTCATGTTCAAAGAAGGTGGCACCGTGATGGCCACTCCGCTCAACAATGCCGGGATAGGTCACATCCCTGAACTCATAGTCAGCATGCCCCTCCACCTCGACCTTGATGCGCCCGACGGATGCTGTATCCCGCTTAAAGCTGGAGGCCTCCATCGCGATAAGTCTGCCTTTCTCGCCGGCGACAATCAGCTCCTCATAGAGCTCTTCACAAAACATGTTAAGCGTAAAACTTCCGCGAATGCCATTGTCATAATCAACAACGACAAAGGCGTGGTCGTGGATATCCGAAGCCTGGCCCTCGTATTCGAAATCGAGGAAGTTAACCGCCTGGCCGCCACTGGCGTAAACCCGCCGCGGCCGAGTTTCCGCCATGAGGTTTATCAGATCGAAATAGTGGCAACATTTTTCCACCAGTGTACCGCCGGAGTATTCATTGAACTTGTTCCATTGCTTCACCTTGTCCAGGAAGGGCGGTCGGTACTCACTCATGCTGATCGTTTTCACCGCACCAAGGGCATTGCGTTGTTTAGTTTCTCGAAACGCCTCGGTGTATTGCGACTTGTAACGGTACTGCATACCAATCTGGATAAAGCCAGCATAGTCTCGCGCCTGCTCAACGATCCGAGCCGCATCTACCAGCGAGGTTGCTATGGGTTTCTCGACGAACAGGGGCTTGCCGGTTTTGAAGGCCTGCTGGAGTATGTCGTAGTGGGTGTAGTTGGGTGTACAGACAAGAATTGCATCGTAAGAAGTATCTGCCAGCGCTGCTTCCAGACTACTGTGTACCTGCGGCGCCTCAGCACCGATTTCTTGAAACAAAGCCAGTGCTGCTTCGATACTGCCCCTGTCGGTGTCGAAAATACCCTGCACCGTGGCTCTGCCCAATAGCTGAGCGACCTGGATGTGTTCCCTGCCGATCTTGCCCGCACCGATAAGCAGCAGGCGATACCTTGCGTCAGTTCCGGGCAGTTGCATCGTCTGTACCCGGGCACCTCTCTGTGCGGCGCTCTCTTCGAAAAATCGATTATAGTCTTCAGCCAACTACCTATACTCCTACGGCTTCAGCAACTGGTTTCCGCGCCAGGAACCAGAACCACACGGCAACATTGATCGCAAGGATTAGACCCATGAGTGGGGCGAAAGTACCACTTATCCCATTTACCAGCCCGATTGGAGAGAACAGGAGGTAAAGTGACACGATGCTGGATAGCAGACTGATTGCACAGGGAATGGCAAGACGCCAGGGCGTAAGATCCACGAGTTCCTGTTTATGAAAAGTCCAGCTTTCCAGCCTGGGAGCATACCAACCAATAGCCAGCATGATACCAATCTCGATCGCAAAGAGAATGGCGTAGAGATGGAGGAAATGAATGTTTACAGCCTCATCCAACACGAACTGAAACAGCCCATAGCTTACGATATGAAACACGACAACAACCTTGGGCCCCAGCGCCGGCACTCGCCGCGTGAAGAGGCCGATCAGCACGATAGCGATGACTGGAATATTGTAAAAGCCGGTGAAGATTCGAATGATCTGCCACAAGCCTTCCGGTGCGAACTGTAATAGCGGTGCAACCAGAAAAGAAAACAGGGCGATAACCACGCTGGCGCGGCGGGCGACTTTAATCATGGTGGCGTCGTCTATGGTTTTCTTGCTGAGCGGTGCCCACACGTCCAGGCAGAACAGTGTGGCTGCACTGTTAAGCAGGGAATTGAAGGAACTGAAGACGGCACCAAGCAGGACTGCCAGGAAAAATCCTGCGGCGTATACAGGCAGGACGTCTCGGATCAACGTGGGATACGCAAGGTCTATAGATTCAAGCCCTTCCCCATAAAGATGGTAGGCGATAACGCCCGGTATCATCATGAAGAACGGCACCAGCACCTTGAAGAATCCGGAAAACAGGACGCCTTTCTGTCCCTCGGCAAGATTCTTCGCTCCCAGAGTCCGCTGAATCACGTATTGATTGGTGCACCAGTAAAATAGGTTCGCGAAAACCATACCGGTGAAGAGCGTGGCAAAGGGAGTCGGGTCGGTTGGACCGCCAATGGCATTCAGCTTGTGGGTATCGGTGTTGGCAATGATGGACAGGCCGGCCGCTAGATTGCCGTCCCCTAGTGCTGAAAGTCCCAACAGGGGCACGGCCATGCCCACGATAAGCAAGCCCACACCGTTGATGGTATCGGACACTGCCACCGCGCGAAGACCTCCGGCGACAGCATAGAGAGCACCGATGCAGCCGATGGAGATGATGGTAATCACCAGGCCGGTTCCGTAACTGACTCCTAAGAGCCCCGGCACATCGAAAAGTTGTAACACGGCGATTGAGCCCGAGTACAACACGCCAGGAATAGTGACCAAGCCGTAACCCACCATGAAGAGGATGACAGTCATGCGACGAACGCTGTCATCGAAGCGGTCACAGAGAAATTGCGGCAGTGTGGAAAATGCACCCGCCAGGTAACGGGGCAGAAAGATGAAGGCCATGCAGACCGTGGCGAAAGCGGCGGTAACCTCCCAGGCCATGCTGCTGAGGTTGAATCCATAGGCACTGCCATTCAATCCGATCATCTGCTCTGCCGACAGGTTGGTCAGCAGCAACGAGCCTGCGATAAAGACCGCGCTGAGTCCTCTGCCGGCCAGGAAGTAACCCTCCTGCGTGCCCACTTCACCGCGGGTCTTGCGCCAGGAAATAAAAGCAACCAGCGCCATGAAGAAAACGCAGCTGATGAGCGTTGAAAAGATATCGTCGGAGTTCAAGGAATGCCTGGGCTTTACTAAATTTGCGCAGATTATGCCACGGTGTTCAGAAAAAAGGGACAGGCCTAGCTTCCATGGTTTTATTGATAGAGATTAAGAATCTGCTATAGCGTGGTTTTTCACGAAGTGCCAAACTATCACTAAAAATAGATCTGTCTCTATTTACCTCTATCTACCTTATTAACGGAGTACGAGGACATGGCACTGAGTGCATTTGATGACAAGTCGAAACAGCCCCTGGCGGGGGATCTCAAGGAAACATTGGGTCGAACCGGTACTCATTGGGATAGTCTGATAGCGCATATCGCCGCCGAGTATGCCCCTCTGGAAGAGACGTGGAACTACTCTGGCAAGAACTGGAGGTGGTCGCTCCGACTGAAACAGAAGAAACGTACCGTCCTGTATATGACGCCGTGCAAGGGTCTCTTCTTGGCAGGTTTCGCGCTGGGAGAGAAGGCGGTCAAGGCAGCCCACGATATCCCTCTGGCTGACTCGATCCTTACAGTCATTGATGATGCTAAGAAGTATGCCGAAGGCAGAGCGGTTCGCATCGAGTTCAAAAGTAAGAAGGACCTCGAGATCACGAAGAAACTGGCCGCAGTCAAGATGGCAAACTGACATTCAGTATCAGATGTATGCAGAGTAAAATGGGGTTCGATCTATTTACGATGAACTAATTCACGCCGTCTAAGAACCTGGCATAACTTGCTTTTCCGTAAAGTGCCGAACTATCACTAAAAATAGGTCTGTCCCTATTTACCACTAGTGTTAGCATAAAGAAAAGTCAGCGTTTGTGAGATTGCAATCATGCCAATCGCCGAAACGGTATTTATTGTCATGGCATTCCTGATGGCGGCCATTTTCGCCAAGGTGCCAATTCCCTATACCGTAATATTGGTGCTGATTGGAGCCTCACTGCAATGGCTGGCTGAACAAATCGCAGTATTGGAACCACTGCAGCACCTTTCTCTCACGCCGGAGATAATTCTCTTCATCTTCCTTCCAGCCCTGATTTTTGAGGCAGGACTGGGGATTCATGCTCGTCAATTAGCAAAAGATATTGCCCCGATACTAATGCTGGCGATACCAGCCTTACTGATATCGACCTTTATTATTGGTTATGGAGTGAGCTGGATAGCAGGCATACCCTTTTTTGTTGCGCTGGTTTTTGGCGCCTTGATATCAGCCACAGATCCAGTAGCGGTTATCGCGCTATTTAAGGAATTGGGTGCGCCGCGTCGCTTAACCATCCTGGTAGAGGGGGAATCCCTGTTTAACGATGCAACAGCCATTGTGTTGTTTATTCTTGTATTGGGCATACTGGCAGTAGGAAGTTTCAGTGCTAATGATTTTCCAGGCATCATTCTTGATTTCTGTATTGTTTTCCTGGGAGGTGCATTTTTAGGCGTGGTTATTGGCAGTGTGGTAAGCACCATTGTCAGCGGCATGAAAATCCTTGGGAGCGGTATGTTGGTCCTTACCCTAACCCTGGCCTACATGGCATTCATCGTTGCAGAACACAATTTTCATGTTTCAGGAGTAATGGCGGTTACATTCAGTGCACTGGTCTTTGGCTTGATTGTAGTACCGCGTCTTCCGGAGGCGGAATTGCATTCCCTGCATAGCACCTGGGAGTTTCTTACCAATATATGTAATACCCTGTTATTCATCCTTATCGGTTATTCCATTAACCTGGCTAATCTGGTGTCTATTCTTGGACTGCTATCACTTACCATACTGTTGGTTATTCTGGCACGCGCAAGTGTTATCTACTCGCTGGTGCCCATTACGGTTCGACTGCTTAAGTTACCGGCGATTACCTGGGCTGAACGGCACATCATGTGGTGGGGTGGTCTGAAGGGCGGGCTGGCTATTGCCAACAGGCAACACTTGTACTCAGCTCATTCGCTGATTCATTATTGCCCGCCACCGAAAGAAAATCGAATTTGACCCCACGCCTGGTTCATCTACACTCTCCAGATCCCCGAATGGTAGAAACGTTGTCTGGACTTCCCCCAGTTTAACGGACACTCAGAAAAGGTCTACTATGACCAAGAAGCAGTGTTCGATTAGCAAGAAAACGTACAAGACCCATTCAAACGAATTCAAAGTTGAAGCGGTTTGCTGCGTTGATTGATATCTGTTGCTATGGGTTGTTAATAGTCCGATGCCAAAATATGGATAAATAAATCTACTCCAGCTATTTCCTATTCGAGGGCTTCGAACTCTATCTCAACACCTTCAGTGGTGGTGGTCATTATCATATGCCCGTCACGAAAAGTATGGGTGACCACAGCCCCCAAGTTCAATGCCAAATAATTGTGCAATGAACCTGGCACGCACAAGGATTTGGTTGCGGAAAAAGGCTCGAAGCGCAACGTCGCACTCTCCTGCTGCCACGAGCCAGTTATCCGATTGCAGTCTGAAGTTCCGGTAAGCCGATTCTCACTGCGAAAATTCAGCACATACTTACCAGGCTCTTCGGGAGTAAAAACAAAACCACCCGCCACTTCCAATTGCACGAGTTGCCAGTTAGTGCCCTCCAGGGGAACAAATTCTGCCACTGAGTTGCCAGCTTCTTTCTCTCCCCCTTGCTCGGTAGGACCACAGGAAACAAAAGTAGCAAGCAGGCTTGTCAAAAATAAACTACGTAATTTACTAGTATCCATAGGCCTATTCGTTTTGTTTTCTCCATATTCGCGCAATTATCCCCTATCCTCGCAAATTTAGTAAGAAAACTGTCTTTTGTCTGACAATGGGAAACATCTTGTCTCAGAATCGTTTATCTCGATCTGCAGACACAAAAAAACCAGGGAAAGAAGCTCCTCCCCTGGTTCCACTTTTTCGGCTAAGTCATTGCAGCCAGGTCGATGTTAAGGTGTCACATTAACCGTCAGGTATTGATCCTGGTAAAGTCCACCATCATCCGCCCGGCCCCAGAGTAAGTAGGTGCCGGGTTGGTCGAAGGTGACGCTCACATCGTGAATACCATCCTCTGGTAACTCGGGTGGCATCCACATAAAGCTCCAGGGTGAATTGGCAGAGGGTCGCGTATCTTCCCAGGGTTTAACCTGCGGCGGATCGAAATGGACAGCATCTTGTACCGCTGTTGCAGATTCGGGAGCACGGTAAACGTTCCAGGATAGATACAGCCCATTATTTTTGTTCACGGTAGGCCTCGGTGGCGGCATCATCATCATTCTTTCGCGGACTGCTTCAGGCGTTGCAAAAGCCGCAGCTGCACCCCCGAGCAACCTGATGAGCCTCATGGGATCGAAGGATTCAGGAATACCATCATCGCTTACCCGAGTCTGGAAACTCAGTGGCTGACCTACACTGACAGTTCGTATCGAATCTCCGATTAACTCCGAAACCGGTGGTATGTTCGCCCTGACTTCCGGACTGGACGACCCGGCTCCCAGTGCCCCGGTTTCCGACATGATGGTTAAATTTTCTAATTTATAATCTTCCCTGAGGGTGGCATAGGCACCTCTAGTCACACCGTTCGGGGAAGTCACTTCCCACACCAGTTCATCGTCTCCTGAGAAGTCTGCAGGCATGACCACATCAAAGGTAAACCGATTTCGACGCGGCAGGAAATGAGTGGGCTGACCGCGATCCGGATCACCGGTTGTGAAGCGGTTATTTTCACCTATCGGGATATCCAACTCTTCTTCCCAGTTATGGTTGAAGTAACCGAACGTTAGTGTGATCGTACCGCTGTCATTTTCTCGCCAACCTTCATAAGCGACTTCGGTGTGTTGACCACTTCTGTAGCTATGCTTGGTGTATTCGAAGTCTTGAGCTGCCATCGCAATAGCAGACACGAGTGCCAGACTACCACCGAGGAGCACGAGGACGGACTTTAACAAATCATTGGGCTTTAATTTCATATCTAGCTTCTTGCCTTCTCAGGAAGATCTCCGTCTGTAATAGTTCATTGTTGGTAAAAATGACGAGGTCCATTTCTGAACCTCGCCGTCTATGTGTCTGAATTGTGTGCTGGCACTACAGTGGCAGCTTCGCCCCTGTCGACGCCACTACATCACTCCTATTTAGTCACTGGCGTCGGTGGAATCTTCAATCGGCCATACCAGAGGCGCAAGGCATAATGGACAACCAATCACGTGGTCGTTGGGACCAAGATTCAGCGTGTTGCGCCGATTCTCCATCTCTTCCTTAAACTGCTCATCGGTCATGGTCACCCTGCTACCCAGGTCGATGAACATATTTGTTACCGAGCGGTTGCCAGAGCCCTGCCAGTTACGCCCATCTGGCACACTGGGATTGGTCTCTGTGTTATTGAAATAGCCGGTAACATGCAAAATGGCCCCCTTGGGCAACAGCGGTGTATAGTCATCCGCAAAGGGATAGCCTCTCACCCAGTTGTGGTCATAGCCCACACAGGACAGTGTCTCGACTGAGTAACCCCAGATCGCTTCCAGGCACATACGATCACCGGCGGCATGCAGGTGCGGCTCGAAGGTAATGACCTTGGTGTGTTCCGTCAGTACCTGATAGGCATGTAGCTCCTGATCTCTTGCATTGCCCTCGACGCTGATATCAGAGCCATTTCCGTTGATACTGATTGCGGTCCTGTACTTTGGTTCATAATCTTCCGGGTGGAATCTAAAGCCTATTTGTAGATGACCGGTGGTATCACGCCCATTGGAGTGCATGTGCACCGAATCGGTGTAGAAGGAGGAATTGGCCCTTAGTAGGGGACCGGCATCGGGATCGAAGATATCCCCATTACGGCCGACTTCGTGTACCGGGAAACTGGTAGCCTGACCTGGAATTACATTGCCTTGCTCGTCCAGTGTCTCCATGCGCCAGATCATGTGGTGAAAAATCCACAGACCACCCACGGTGTCGGATGTATCATCGCTTGAACCCACGTCGTTTATTTCCACTATTTCTACAGACTTCACATAGCGGTCTTGTGTCAGACCACTTGCAATGCTGGGAATCTCACCCCACCAATCGGGTCGGCCACTGGCCATGAAGAAATCTTCAGTTTCAATAATCAGGTCTGGCTCGCCCAGTTTCCACTTGATAGCGTCATCGAAAACCAGAGGCTCGGGTGCGTCGGCAATATCTCCTTTTGGTGTGCCAGTGCGCGCCCAAGTGGAAAGGGTGGCAATTTCGGCGTCGCTCAGAGAAGGGTCATCCTTGAAATGTTGAATGCCTACGTTCTTTTCGATATACCACGGTGGCATGACGCCAGCGCGGTCGCGCAGGCCAGTCTTGTACTCAATTAGCCCGGCAAAAGGGGCTACCTGGTCATAGGTAATCAGGTGCATGGGAGCCGCACCACCGGGACGATGGCAATACTGGCAGCTACGCTGCAAAATTGGCTCGATATCCTTGTGGAAAGTAACTTCCTGGGCCAGGACCGCTGGTGAAAACACCATACCGGAGAAGGCCAACAACAAGCTTTTGTTAATTAATGTCGAAATTCGCATGTAAATCTCCTAAATCTCTAAACAGGGGTCATTCCAGAGCGCTAATGATGGGATGAAGTTGGAAACCTCAAGAAAATCCAAGGGTCAATTAGACTCAAATCAGGATTATAATTCCTCCAGAATATCCACAAACATTGATCCATTTCTGGTTTTAGGTGGAAAATTGGATCCGCTATTAACTAGCCCATGCGCCCGCGGCATTAGTGCGTCCATGCACGTCGCCGGGCCGACTTTACGGCGTTTCACCGAAGCAAATTCCAAATCCATGTGCATCACTGAGCCAATTAATAGCTAAGAGCCAACAATACAGCCGCTGAAGCGCTTTGCTCATCATTATCTGGGGCAGTAATAACACAGATCCTTTTGATCCTTTGATCTTTACTCCAACCCCATTTATCCTAGGCTCAGGCCTACATCCTGACAAATAGGATTCCCAGGAGACATCAAATGATATTCCTGTTAAAGCATACCGCCCGCATCGGGTCCTTGCTGGTCTTCACTACCCTGGCCTGTTCTGGTGCACTAGCGCAGAACACCGAGCGGCCCGACCTGGAAGGTATCTGGACCAATGCATCATTGACCAATCTCTCGCGCCCCAGAGGAGTTGAGACTCTTATTGTATCCGCGGAGGAAGCCCGGCTTATTGCCGCCAGGACTCCGATCGCTGGCCTTGAGGGTGGGCTGGACGAGGGCGATGGTGTTAATGACTTGCCCACGGCAGATGGCGATGACTTCGGCACCAGGGCCTACAATAATTTCTGGGTTGACCCCGGTTCCAATCTGGCTCTGGTCAAAGGCGAGTATCGCAGTTCCTACCTGGTTGATCCGGGCAACGGGCGAGTACCTCGCCTGGAGGACCCGCAGTACGATTTCGAGCGACGCAATTTTGGCTCCCGCTACGCCACCGGCTTCGGAGATGCACGTGGTCCGGAAGCCATTCCCAACGCGGAACGCTGTCTGCTGGGATTTGGTAACAAGGCTGGTCCGGGAATGATGGGAGCGCTGTACAACAATACCTATCAATTCGTGCAGACCGAGGACTACGTCATGATTCTTGTGGAGATGGTCCACGATGCCCGCGTCATACCCATCTTTGATTCACCGGAACAAGCCCGGATCCACCGACGGCCGGTCGCGCTGGAACAATGGTTTGGTGATTCTGTCGGCTGGTATGAAAACGATGAGTTAGTTGTGGAAACCGTCAACATCAACCCACTGCAGTTGAGTCAGAGTTCTATACCCATCACCAAGGCCGGTCGCATCACCGAACGATTCAGTCGCTATGCAGACGATGAAATTTTCTATCAATTCAGGGTTGAAGACAATAACATCTACAGTCAGCCCTGGACTGCAGAGCTGAGCTTTTACGCCACCGACGGCGGCCTGTATGAATACGCCTGCCACGAGGGCAATTATGCATTGCCGGGCATACTGGCGGGCGCCCGCAGGCTGGAAAGGGAAGAGGCATTGAAATAAAAGGGCAATAATCGTTAGTTTTGGTCAGCAACAATGGGACAGACCCTGCTATCCTGTACTTACTATCGTGAAGAATCACTGCAGGGGTGAATTGCGCTTGTATGTGCATTTGCAGATGGGTGAAGGTTTCCCGCCCATGCCCAAACCCGAAGATTACTGGTGGGGGTAGTACAGTAGCCGTCAGCTTCCCACTGAATGGAGAAGCACACCAGGCTGGCATTGAATTCAAGATATTAGACTGGATCCGGTAGATTAATTTGCGGTTAGATAGCAATCCTATTGCCGATAGTAACCCTTAGGCAGGTAGCCTCTGGATCGTATTTCATCAGAAAGCCAATAGTTAACCAGGACGCACACTTTGACTGATATTTCTTATGAAGCTAAACCCGTATGGCGGGCATACTGGCCTTCAATTCTTCTTGGCATAGCCACATTAATATTTAGCATTGGGCCATTTTTTATCCTGTGGGCTGTTTTTGATCGCCGTCTGAAACGATACACAGTGAAAGAGCAGAAAGCAGAAGCATGTCAGGGAATATTTAGAAAAACTTCAAAATCGATAGAGCTGGAAAATCTGCAAAGTGTTGAACTGACCCGGACAGCAAAGCAAAAATTACTCGGGATTGGAAACCTGACGCTTACTGCAAAAGAAAGTATCGGTACAGAAATTATCTTTGCGGACATTTCTAAACCAGCTGCTCTCAAAAAACAGCTCGATCAATTTATTTCTAATTCTGGTGACTGACTCCAAAAAACCTGGTGACAGGCCAGGAGCCTTAGCTGTAAAGGCTGATCTCGGCCAGCGCCACATCCGCTTTGAATTCACGCATCCAGCCCAGTATGCCGATTCCGGGGGTTGGTGGGGGCGTGGTATGGAGCGTGCTTGTGATTTGCGTGTGTCGCCGGGGTGATTTTCCGTCAGCCAAGCGAATTGCATCGTATAGGATTTGGCAGGGGGTGGTCGGGCTCAAGAAAGGAGAGGGCTATTTTTTTAGGAAATGCCACATGGAGATCAGTATCGCTGGAATGGACGAGAGTACCAAGGTCATAGTAATTGTATTTCCGACGCCAATGCTCTCCATAATGTTTATGCTCTCAAAATAGCGGAAAGCAAGAAATACTGGCATAGATATAATTGCCAAGTTTCGAAAAAATAGGAAACCGAATGATGGGTCGTTGTTCGCCATGGGGGTATTATACATCGTCTTATTTGATGGGCTATAGGTCAATAGGCGACTTCTAGATCGTTCGCATTAATAAGCCGTAGTTTTTTGCTTCGTCGGGAAGGTTGGGGATTTCAACGATATGTCCGGAACCGGGGGCGATATCGATAGCTGCCCCCTTTTTGTCCTGCAGTGACTCAAGTTTAAAGGCATGGTTGCCTGATGGCGTCATTAGTTCCAGCTCATCGCCGATTTCAAATTTGTTTTTGACATCGATCATTACCCGGCCTTGATCATCTGCGATCACTTCACCGACAAATTGCTGACGATTGGAACGAGAATAGCTCTCCTCGTATTGCTGCATTTCGTGTGGCGGGTGTCGTCGGTAGAATCCTTCCGTATAACCTCGATTGGCGAGGCTCTCTAATTCGGACATCAAGTTCATGTCGAAAGAGCGGCCGGAGCAAGCGTCGTCAATGGCTTTTCGATAGGCTTGTGCTGTTCGTGCGACGTAGAAGAATGACTTGGTTCTCCCTTCGATCTTTAAAGAGCTGATGCCCATATCGATTAGTCGATTAACGTGCTGAATGGCGCGCAAATCTTTGGAGTTCATGATGTAGGTGCCGTGCTCGTCCTCCCAGGCGGGCATTAACTCGCCTGGCCTCTCTTTCTCTTGCAATAGAAATATCTGATCTGTCGCCGGTGCAGTGACCGCTATTTCTTTAGGTACGATGTTGCCCTCTGGCGTTTGTTCTGCAGGCGCTGTTTGATAGTCCCAGCGACAAGAGTTTGTACAGGCCCCCTGATTTGAGTCACGGTGAGTCATGTAACCAGAAAGCAGACAGCGGCCGGAGTAGGCGATGCACAGTGCGCCATGTACAAAGACTTCTAATTCCATATCGGGGCATTCCTGACGAATTTCTTCGATCTCGTCCAGGGAGAGCTCTCGGGATAGGATTATTCTGGTCAAGCCAAGGTTCTGCCAGAATTTTACGGTAGCGAAGTTCACCGCGTTGGCTTGTACCGATAAATGAATCGGAACGTCCGGCCATCTGTCACGAACCATCATGATAAGACCGGGATCTGCCATGATGAGCGCATCCGGTTGCATGTCGATTACCGGTTCCATATCACGCAGGTAGGTATGAACTTTATTGTTGTGAGGTGAAAGATTGGAGGCGATGTAGACCAGTTTTCCCAGTTGATGAGCTTCTTCAATGGCCTCGGCAATATTCTCCAGGCGATTGAATTCATTCTCACGGACACGCAGGCTATATCGTGGCTGCCCGATGTAAACGGCATCAGCGCCGTAGGCAAATGCATAGCGCATTGCTTTAAGTCGACCTGCGGGGGAGAGTAATTCTACAGCCATGGGGACACTCATAACTTAACAACTTAATCAGCCGTTTTCTGGCTACTGCTCAATTCCCAGTCTACCTTTCCTACATGCCAGGGATAGGCGGACTACGTATCCCAGGAGTGGGTACTGACAAGTCAACTCACTCCAGGCGATAATTGTGCCATGAAATCATCAAAACTGACATACAAACGCCACCGATTTCCGCCAAATGAAGGTGTGGGCTCCAATTGACATAGCTTTTGTTCTACTTATACTCCTGCGCAAGCAGCTTGATATTTTCCAGCAAAGAAGTCGTGGACTTG
>MDTC01187294.1_pt1 | contig 28883 bp, 20 predicted proteins | sample 811181 | NCBI WGS metagenome assembly MDTC01 (sample SAMN05326644, study PRJNA326480) | marine metagenome | isolation source: seawater | place: Pacific Ocean: North | collected 2011 | reverse complement strand
TTAACACCAAGACCAAAAAGAATTAATATAAAAGTTCCAATAGCTTCAGAAAGAAATTCATTCATAGTATTTTTATGTATACAATTGTAAATGTATATCTTTTGAAGATGAAAAAATACCTGGCCTTTTTTTTTGTTATATTGATTGGGTGTAAGCCCATTGAACCTGTAGAGTTTAGAGAATTTAAAAATATCAAAATTGATAATTTGTCAGATAATAAATTACAAATATCTTCTGACTTGGTATTAAACAATCCTAACAAAGTAAAAATTATTTTAACTAAAATAAATTTAGAAATATTTCTTGATGGAATACAATTAGTAAAAATTCAAGATGAAAAGCAAAGGGAAATTAAAGGGAACATTGAATCAGAAATTAATATTGTTGGAGATATTAATATAAAAAATTTAGAGAGTTTTCTAAATCAAAGAGGAATATCTCTATTACTAACGGGAGAGAATCCTAATTTAAAATTTTTAGGAGATTTAGAAGTTAAAGTCTATGGATTTAGAGAGACTATTAGTATTGACTACTCTATCGAAAATCTAAAAGGCATTCTATAGAAAAAAATATCCTGTAACGAGTTTCCACAAATCAAAATAATTTAACGGTTAATATTTTTTTGCCATCTCCATGATGACTCCACCATATCCTCAATAGTTTTTTTTGGCTTCCAATTTAGAGTTTTCCTAGATAGTGTATTATCCGAAAAAATTATATCTATATCCCCTTTTCTCCTTCCAACTATTTTATAATTAATATCTACTTTATTAACTTTTTTAAATGCATTTATTACCTCTAATACCGAATAACCTTTTCCTGTACCAATATTGAAAACTTCATAATATTTTTTTGATTTATAATTAGTTAAACGAATTACGGCTGCAAGATGTGCATTTGCAAGATCAACAATATGTATATAATCTCTGACTGGAGTTCCATCTTTTGTTTTATAATCTGAACCAAATACATTCAAAGATTTTCTGAGTCCAATTGCGGTTTCGGTAATATATGGAACTAAATTTTCTGGTTTCCCTTTAGGTTTTTCACCAATTAAACCGGAATCATGTGCACCAACAGGATTAAAGTACCTTAGGCTAATAGAGTTTTGTTTAAATTTATTTGAAAACTCATCAATTAATTTTTCAGATATTTGTTTTGTTTCAGCATATGGCGATTCAGGTTTTTTAAATATGGATTCCTCTGTTACCGGAAGTGAGTCTGGTTTACCATAAACAGTACAAGAAGATGAAAAAAGTAGTTTTTTAATATTTTTGTATTCCATAAATTTTAGAATATTTTTAAGTGAACCAATATTATTATCCATATACTTCTCTGGAAAGTTTATCGACTCACTTACGGACTTTAAAGCAGCAAAGTGGATTACAATATCAAAATTTTCATATTCTAATTTATTTTTCATTTTATTGTAATCGGTAAGATCAACCTTATAAAAATTTATTTTTACCCCAGTTATCTTTTCGATACTTTTTAAAGAAGTTATCTCAGAGTTAACTAAGTTATCTATTATAGAAACGTTAAAGCCATTATTAATGAGTTCTATACAAGTATGAGAACCTATATACCCTAAACCACCTGTGACAAGAATTTTTTTATCCAACTTTTTTAATTTTTATTCCATCTGAAATCTCAACTATATCAGACGTTATATCAAATGAGAAAGTATTTTTATAAATATCTGAAATCTCTCTTATGTAATCATCAATATAATTTTTATCTATGATATTTAAGACACATCCTCCAAATCCTCCACCCATCATTCTTGAACCAATTACATATTCCTTATTTACTGAAAAATCAACAAGAAAATCAAGCTCTCTACAACTTACCTCGTATAAATTTTTTAAACCAAAATGAGATTCATATATTAATTTTCCAAAATATTCAATATCACCACTTACTAAAGATTTATAGGCATGATTAACTCTTTTTTGTTCCTCAATTACAAATAACGCCCGCTTGAAAACCTTCTCATCAATATTTTTTTTATTAATTTTTAGCATCTCACGAGGCACGTCTACTAAAAATTTAAATATATTTTCTTTTTTATTTAAATGTTGAAGTGCTTCATTACATTGATCCACCCTTTGATTATATGAAGATTCTTGAAGATTATGCTTAACATTTGTATTAATTAGCAAAATTTTAAAACGGTCAAATTTTGCATCAACATACTTATGTTTATTTGATTTACAATCTAATAAAATTAAGTTATTCTTCCTGCCGTTTATTATGGTGAATTGGTCCATAATACCTCCTTTAACTCCAATAAAATTATACTCAACCTCACGTGCTATATCTATTATCTCATCATCTTTGAGTTTGTAATTATTTATCGTCGTTAGACCTTTAATCAATCCGCAAACTAGAGCAGAAGATGAGCTGACTCCCGCACCAATTGGAAGGTCTCCATCAATAATGCAATTAAAATTTTTAATATTTATTTTTTTTTTTAATAAAATATCTAACACACCCAAAATAAAATTATGCCAACTAATTTTACTTTTTTTGATATTATTTAAGTCAACTAAAAATTTATCACTGTAGAAGATTGACTCAATTGATGTCGAAGAAGACTTGTTGATTTTAATATAGATTAATAACTTTTTATCGATTGCTGCCGGCATAACAGTACCACCATTATAATCAATGTGTTCACCTATCATATTGATTCTACCTGGAGATTCTACAACTAATTCATTCATTTTTTTAGTAACTTATTTAGTCAAAAAAAAAGACAGAATAAATTCTGTCTTTTATATTTATTTAATATTTGTTTATTAATTCTGAGCTTCAATCTGATCGAAAACACCTCCCACATCAAACCATTCTAAGGCAGTTGTTACCTTACCTTCATCATTAAATCTAGTAACTGAATAATACTTTGATTTAGTTTTAGCGCCTGAAATATGAGTTCCATGCCACACACCGTATGATCTGACTGAACCATCAGGTATAAAATTTTCATCAACTCCTGGATAATATTGTCTTTGATCAAAAGTAAAGACTTCAAAATTTTCCATCCATCCTGTCATTGCTTCCCTAAGGTCAGCTTTTGTTAAAGTATCATTAGTATTTGCAGGAGAGTAAATAAGATCATCAGCATACATATCAACCATTCCGTCTAAATCTTTTTCAATAAAAAGATTGAATACCTTATCAGCAATTGCTTTGTTTTTTTCAAAACTTGCAAGACCTTGATCAAATGCAGTGGTATCAGCAGCTGGCTGTGAACAACTATAAAATAAGGCCGCAACAAGTATTAAGTTTATAATTTTTTTCATAATTAAAAATTTGTTATTGTTTTATTAGAAATATTTAGAAGACAAAACTATATAATTTTGTATTAATTACCGAAAAGAATAATTTTGTCGCTCTACATGAAAAATTTGTCCACTATATTATTAGTATTAATCTCTATAACAACAGTGCCATTTTATAATTTATATGGTCAGAAAAATTTTATACTTCCAGAACCTCAAAAAATTATATTTCCAGAAAGTGAAAAAGACGGATTCAGACTATCTAAAAAAACTTCCCTAACCGTAAATGGTATAGACATATCAAAACACTATATTCAAGACTTTTTAGAATTTATTGATAATGAGACAAACTTTGAGCTCAGTACAAAAAAAAATAAAAAATCCAATATCCATTTAGTTGTTGAAAATGATATTAATGAATTAGGGAAAGAAGGATACAAAATTTCAGTGCTACCTGATAAAGATTTAATAGTAGAATCTAATACAGAAAATGGACTCTTCTATGGTATAGAAACTCTTAAACAAATAATTTATTTTACTAAAAAAAAACGTGATAATAAAAATTTTAATGATTTTGATGAGTATTTGCCAACTCAAAAAATCTTAAAATCGAATGAATTATCTTTAAATCAGTTTAATTCAACAAATCTAACTACAAAAGGATATAAAAATATAAATGAAACTGCACATTTTTATGGTAGAGAGGAGGTTCAAAAAAAACAAATTGACATATACAGAATACAGCCAATTATAATCGAGGACTATCCAAGGTTTGCTTACAGAGGAATGATGCTTGATGTATCAAGACATTTTATGCCAGTAAAGTTTATAAAAAAATTCATTGATATTATAGCAATGCATAAAATGAATAAATTTCACTGGCACCTTACAGATGATCAAGGTTGGAGAATTGAAATAAAAAAATATCCAAAACTTACTGAAATTGGATCAATTAGATCTGAAACACTAAAAGGGCATTATAGATTTGCTGGTAATAATCCAAAGTATGATGGAATACCACATCAAGGATTTTACAAGCAAGATGAGATAAAAGAAATAGTTCAATATGCTTCTGAAAGATATATTGAAATAATTCCAGAAGTCGATATGCCTGGTCACACATCAGCACTTATAGCATCTTATCCTGAATTTGGAACAAGTAAAGAAAAAGTAGAGGTTAAAAGAATTTGGGGAGTACATGAAGAAATTCTTAAACCAACAGAAAAAACATTTTCATTTATTAAAGATTTAATAATAGAGTTAAAAGACATCTTCCCATCAGAACACTTTCATATTGGTGGAGATGAAGCAAAGAAGACTCAATGGGAAAATTCATCTGAGATTCAAGAGCTGATGAAAAACTTAGGAATTGAGGATGTTGACAGCCTTCAAAGCTATTTCACAGGAAGAGTTGAAAAAATTTTATCAGAAAATGGTAAAAAACTAATTGGATGGGATGAAATTATTGAGGGTGGCCTTAATGAAAATGCTATTGTCATGTCATGGAGAGGAGAAGAAGGAGGAATTACTGCAGTTAAAGCTGGAAATAAGGCAATTATGACTCCAACATCACACATGTACTTCGACTACTACCAGGCAAAAAAAGATGAGCCTATTGCTATTGGTGGGTTAATTGATCTTGAAAAAGTGTATTCATATGAGCCAGTTCCTGATGGTGTAGATTTAAATGAAGCAAGTAGAATTATGGGTGCCCAAGGAAATATATGGACAGAATACATAAAAACACCAGAAAAGGTTGAGTACATGTGTGTACCCAGAATGACTGCTCTCAGTGAGGTTGTGTGGTCGAAAAGAAAATTTAGAGATTATGATGAATTTATAAAAAGATTGAATTTTTATAAATATTTTCTAGACCTCAAGAATATAAACTATAGAGAAAAAAGTTTTTAAGATATGTGTGGAATTGTTGCATACAAAGGAGATAAAAATAAAACATCTAAAATAATTTTTGATGGTTTAAAACTTTTAGAATACAGAGGATACGATAGCTGCGGAATTGGAGTTATTCATGACAATATGATAAAAGCTTTTAAATGGAAAGGAAGAGTGAAAAAAACTGAGGAAAAATTTAAAAAAGCAAAAATATCTTCTCCAATCTCAATCGGACATACTAGATGGGCTACTCATGGTGAACCAAGTGATGTTAATGCACACCCTATAATTTCATACAATAAAGAATTTGCAATTGTCCATAACGGTATAATAGAAAATTATAAAGAACTAAAAAAAATTTTATTAGAAAAAGGATATAAGTTTTACACAGATACAGATACTGAAGTATTAGTGAATTTCATTGAATTATGTGTAACTAACTCTAAAATTGTTGATAAAGGACTCACCTATGGATTGAGTAAACTTGAAGGTGCATTTGGAATTGTATTAATAAAAAGAGATAATCCAGATCTAATGTATGCTGCAAGGAAAGGTAGTCCTCTAGCATTTGGAAAAAAAGGTAACGAATTTTTTATTGCTTCTGATGCAACTCCTATAATTGAATACACAAAAAAAATAATTTATTTAGATAATGGACACCTACTAAAAATTGAAGGTTCAGAATTTGATATTCTCGATTTTAACCTAAATAAAATTCCAAAAAAATTTAAAGAGGTTGATGTCGAACTTCAAAGAGTTGAATTAGGCAATTATGAATCATACATGCTAAAAGAAATTATGGAACAACCAGATTCTCTAATGCAAACCATGTTAGGTAGAATTAAAGAAAAAAATATAACTTTAGGCGGAATTCAAGCATATACTGATACTTTATTAAATACTAATAGAATAATAATCATTGGGTGTGGCACATCTTGGCATGCCGGACTTGTAGCTGAATATTTTTTTGAAAAATACTTAAAAATTCCAGTTGAAGTAGAGTATGCATCAGAATTCAGATACAGATTTCCAATTATTAATAAGGGAGATGTTGTTTTTGTTATCTCTCAGTCTGGAGAAACCGCAGACACTTTAGAAGCAACAAGAATTGCCAAAAAGAAAGGTGCAACTGTTCTTGGTATTGTTAACGCTGTGGGATCATCAATTGCAAGATTAACAGATGAAGGGTGTTATTTACATGCTGGACCTGAAATTGGTGTTGCAAGTACAAAAGCTTTTACATCTCAGCTAATGTTATTTTTCATGATAGGAATAAAAGCATCATTCCTAAAAAAAAATATCACCAAAAAAAAATATCTAAAAATGATCAATGAACTTGAAAAAATACCATCAAAAATTAAGTATATTCTTGATCAGAAAAATGATATAAAAAAAATTTCAAAAAAAATTCATAAAAAAAATCATGCACTTTTTTTAGGTAGAGGAAATAACTTTCCTGTTGCACTTGAAGGAGCACTTAAATTAAAGGAAATATCATATATACATGCTGAAGGTTATCCAGCAGCTGAAATGAAACACGGTCCAATAGCTTTAATAGATAAAGAGATGCCAGTGATCGCAATATGTACAAAAAGTGATGAATACGATAAAATGATCAGTAATATTAGAGAGGTAGGATCAAGAAATGCAATTGTTATTGGAATAATTGATAAAGAAAATGAGCACGTGAGAGACTACCTTGACTTTTCTATTATGGTACCTTCAACCTCAAAAGATTTTACCCCAATAATAAACCAAATTCCTCTTCAACTTTTAGCTTATTACTGCGCAGTGCTAAGGGGATGTGATGTGGACAAACCTCGAAATTTAGCAAAATCTGTCACCGTGGAGTAGTTGTTAATATTTCTAAATTTCTTTACCATTTTTGTAAATTATTTTGATGTCTATTTTAAGCTATTTCTTTATTACTAGTTTAAATACTTTTTCATTATAACATTGCCTACCTTGAATCCATTTCTCTCATAAAATTTAATGAGTTTTTTATCACAAAATAGTGTTATTCTATAACAACCTAATTCTTTACCTATTTTCACTAACTCTTTAACCAACATTACACCCAACATTTTGCCTCTTACTCTTGAATCAACTACTATATCTTCAATATGTCCTGCAACCTCACCCCTAATCTTATTTTCAATTACAATACTTCCATATGCTACAATTTTATTTTCATAAACACCAATAACAGAGTTTGAACTTGAATTAGAGTTAAATTTATCCCATGAATTCTTATAATTGATTTTACTCAAATCAATTTCTTTTAGCTGATTTAATAAAATGGATACTTCTTTTATATCTGACTTTTTTATTTTTCTAAAAAATACTTCACTCATTAGTTTTTTCTTTTTTTCTATTATTTCGAATAATAGAATATTTTAAAGAAACCTGGAACATTGTATTTTTAGTATTACTGTTTAGTATATTCAAATCAGTTATATTACTAAGGCCTTTTACGTATCTAATAGTCAAACCAAAACCAGAAGGAAGCCTTAGACCTATTCCCGCAATTAAACTAAAATCTCTATTAACAAACTGATTTTTTATAGTTGACTTAATTCCATTGATGGTTTGGAATGCATCTAAAAGAACACCAAATTGGGGTCCGATATGTAAATTTATTGGGCCTAAATCAGTTCTGATCAATAACGGTAAATTAATATAGTTTAAACTATTTTTATTTAAGAATTGATTAAATTGAAATTCACTTCCTTGGGTTGAGTATTGTCCTTCAATTTGAATTCCGAATAGTATTGGTAACTTTAAATATAAAAATCCTCCTAAGTGATATCCAGTTACAGACTCAATACTTGTTAGGTTGCTAATTTTTTGTGTTGCAAAATTCGGACCTCCTTTTAATCCAAGCTCAAATTTCTGGGAGTAAGATGAAAAAATTAATAATGCAAATAATGAATAAAAACAAATAATTTTTTTTATCATAACAATAATTTAAAAGTAAAAATAACAATAATATGAAGAAACCCCTTGTATCGCCTCTGAAGAAAGAGTCCCCAGAACTCATAGAACTAATTAGATTTTATGATGAAACACTTGGTTTTTGTCCAAATAGTGTAAAAACAATGTTTATAAGACCTGAAATAGCTTATGCATTCATTAATCTAAATAAGGCAGTGATGGAAAATAAAGGTAAACTTTCAAGTAAAATGAAAAGACTTATTGGATATATTGCAAGTACAGTTAGTGGTTGTAATTATTGTCGTGCTCATACTATACGAGCTGCAGAAAGATACGGAGCAAATACAAATCAACTTACTGACATTTGGGAATTTAGAAATAGTAAGAACTTTAATAAAAAGGAAAAAGTCGTATTTGAATTTACTATAGCCGCATCAAGTATTCCTAATCAGGTTGATGATAACCTATCAAATCAGTTAAGAAAATATTGGGATGATGGAGAAATAGTGGAAATCTTAGGAGTAATATCATTATTTGGTTTTTTGAACAGATGGAACGATTCAATGGGTACTAGAATTGAAGAAGGCGCAGATAAATCTGGTAAAAAACTTATTAAAGATTGGAATCCACTGAAACATTATAGTTAAGGCAATTAGAATCAACCTTCACTAAATTAATTTATTAGTTACTTGTAATGATCCTTTTCCAGCAGAGGAAGGAGGAGTTACCAAGTGGAAGCAGAAATCTTTTGATCAATTATAGGTTTATTTTACTAATAACTTTTTAATAATTTTTTTACCGTCATTTTTTATACCTTCAATTAGATAAAGACCTTCTTCGAGGGAAATTTTTATACTTCTTGTAAATTGATCTATATCCTTTTGATACAATAATTTACCTCTTGGAGATATAATATTAATAGATATTATGTCTTTTTCAAGCATTAGATCAATAGAAGATCCCTTATTAACAGGGTTTGGATAAAAGCCAAAAGCCATATTATCTTCAACCTCGATTGATAACACAGGACCAACATTATCGCACCCACTATTTGTTGAATTAACATAATTTTTAATCCACTGCATAGCCGGTCTTTCTTGAGCGTTGATACTTGGACCAAGAACCAGGTAAGCATCTTCTCTCCATATATTATCTTTAATATATCCCCATAATGTTATTCCAGCAATATCAGGATGCTCCCACATTACAGGAAATAATTCCTGATATCTATTAAGTTGTGTTGTTTCGGGATTAGACCCCTCAGCATCTAAATCTAATTCAGATATATAAATCGGCAGATCTGTCTCACCCAACTGATCTAGTGCAAGTTTTAATTGTTCTCTGGTCATATTTTCAATTGTAAAAGAATGACCTTGAACTCCAATGGCATCAATAAGATTAAGACCTTTTAAAATATTAGCAATTTCAATATGACTCTCTCTATTTGATGGATTATTAAGTATTCCGTAATCATTTAAAATAAGCTCTGCATTAGGACAATGTTTTCTAGCAAGTTCAAATGCTTTAATTATCCAATCTACACCAGTTTCACCTTGCCCACCTAAAGCCTGAATATAATTTGCTCTATATGTACCATTACCTCTTAATCCACCGTTAGGTTTATTTGATCTTGCCTCATTAACTACATCTATTTGATCTGTTGCAGGGTATCTAGTACAAAACTCACTAATCCATTCCTCAATCTCCTCAAGCTGCTCCTCATTAGAGAGATCATCTATCCACTCAGGCTGCTGATTTCCCCAGACAAACACATGCTGTTTGAACTTAAGATTATTAGATTTCGCAAGGTAATATGCCTTATCAAGACCTTCCCACTTCATGACATCACGTTCCTCCTCAACAAAACCCCACTTTCCAGCATTTGATGGAGTAACTTGATTCCAATATGAAAGCCAGTTGTCTGGTGTAGTTGTAATATTATATGATGACAAATCTCTTGACACATTTCCCAAATATTTAGAACAATTTTCCCAATTTTTTTCAATTATCTGACCATAATTATTTTGAATGGATAAAAACAAAAGAAATACTATTTGAATTTTTTTCATTCAACCTACTTTTTAATGTTCAAATATTCTAAATGACTCTCATCAGCATCTGTTCGAATAACTATTGAATTTGGTAAATCACCCATGCTTGAATATTTTTTTTTCATTTTTTCTATTAAAATTAGAGCTTGTTCTTTATTTAATTCAAATATATTATTTTTTTCACCAGGATCAATGCTTAAATCAAAGAGAAGAGTGTCATGAGGGTCTAAAGGGCTTTTATACCAGGTGCCTGGCCAACCTGCATATGGTAATTTCACTTTGAAATTACCTAATCTGTATCCTTCAAGCTTGTCGTAATCAAAAAATAAAAAATCTCTTTCATTATTATTACTTTCACCTTTTAACAAATCAGAAATATCTTCACCATCTAAAATAATCTTATCAGAAAATTCTGAATCTGTTATACTAGCAAATGTTGGGAACCAATCAAGTTGAGATATAATTTGATTTGTTTCTGTGCCTGCTGGTATATAACCTTCATACATTGCTAAGGTTGGAACCCTCATTCCACCTTCAAAAGTATACATTTTACCATTTCTTAATTTACCTGAGGAGCCACCAAACTCACCCATCGTAAGCCATGGACCATTATCACTACTAAAAATAACCAGAGTATTATTTAAAAGGTTATATTCCTTTAACTTATTAATAATTATTCCTACGCTCCAATCAATCTCTTGAATAACATCACCATATAATCCCCTTTCCGATGAACCAATAAATTTCTCTGATGCATAAATTGGCACATGAGGCATAGGATGAGCTAGATATAGAAAGAATTTATTATTCTTATTCTTTTCTATAAAACCAATTGCCTCTTTTGTTAATTTATTTGTCATTAGTGATTGATTTGGAAAATGATCTACAACATCATTTCCTCTTATGTAAACGGTACTTGCCATGTCGTTACTGTAAGGAATTCCAAAAAAACTATCAAAACCCTGCTGTAAGGGCAAATATTCATATTTATGTCCCAAGTGCCACTTACCTATAATTCCTGTTGTATATCCATTATCGTTTAACAATTCTGCAATGGTATATTCAGAGGAAGGCATGCCTGTATGACTATCAGGAAAAAGAACACCATTTAGACCAAACCTCTGAGGCATTCTTCCTGTAAGTAAGCCAGCTCTCGATGGTGTACAAACCGATGAAACAGAATAAAAATCAGTAAATTTTATACCATTTTTACCAATAAAGTCAATGTTAGGTGTCTTTATATCCTTTGCACCAAAAATACCTAAGTCGCCATATCCTAAATCATCTGCGAAAATAAAAATTATATTTGGCGAAATCTCGTTAATTTTTCTATTGTTAACACATCCATTGAAAATAATTATAAATAAAACTAGTATAGTGAAATACATCAAATGTGGTTTTTTCATGAAGGTAATTTATAAAATGGTATAAAAAAAAAATTAAAAAAAGGTTTAAAAAATTCTAAACAATTAGATTTATAAATAAATAAAAAAATGTTGAGAAAATTATTTATTATATCATTTATTCTTTTTACTCATTTGTTGGAGGGAAAATCAGAAAAACCAAATATACTTTTTTTTCTCGTTGACGATTTAGGATGGTATGATGTTGGATACCAGGGATCAAAATTTTATGAAACACCAAATATTGATATGCTTTCTGAGAGAGGAATGAAATTTAAAAATGCATATTCTGCTCACCCAAGATGTGTGCCTTCAAGGTTTGCAATAATGACAGGTAAATATCCTGCAAGAACAAAAAGTCCAGGTCCAGGGTCACAACTGAAAAAAGAAGAGTACACTATAGCAGAAGCATTACAAGATGTTGGATATAAAACTTTAATTTCAGGAAAATGGCATCTTTCAAGAGGTGAAAGTGGCTCCACACCAGAAAGTCAAGGTTTTCAAACTAACTACGGAGCAGGAGATTCTGGAGTTCCTAAATCATATTTTTATCCATATAATATTCAAAAAAGAGGGAGAGGAAATGAAAATGCTCCAGATATTACAAAGTTACCAAAAGTTGAAAACGGATACCATTTAACAGATCAGCTAACCGACCTTACTGTAAGCTGGATTCATGAAAATTATAATAGTAAAAGAAAAAACAAGCAACCGTTTTTCATATATCTTTCTCATTACGAAGTCCATACACCATTTGAAGGGAAAGTGGAATTAGAAAAAAAATATGAGAAAAAAATCTCAAATATTTACAAAAATAAATTGGATAATCCATTTTCATTTGAAAAGACAACTGGAGAAACTAAATTAAGACAAGACAATCCGATATATGCTGCAATGATTGAAAATTTAGATGATAATTTTGGGAGAATTATAAAAATATTGAAAGAATATAATTTATATAAAAATACTATAATCGTCTTTACATCTGATCATGGAGGCTTATCAAATAGAGGTAATCAAAGACCTCTTGCTACTTCTAATCTTCCTCTTAGAGCAGGAAAAGGTCACAACTATGAAGGTGGAATTAAAGTACCTCTTTTTTTAGTTTGGGAAGATAAAATAGTTAAGGGGTGGTCAAATACTGTTGTTACTGGAACCGATCATTTCCCAACTCTTCTTGAGTTAATAAATGAGAACACGCATGACGATAAACATATTGACGGAGTAAGTTTTAAAAAATCATTAATTGGAGATAATCAAGATAACAGTCAAAGGCCTATTTTTTGGCATTCTCCAAGACCACGTCCAAAAAGTACCGGTGATCTTGCAAATACATCAATAAGATTAGGTGATTACAAGCTCATTGACTTCTACAGAGAAAATAGAGTTGAATTATATAATATTGTTGAGGATATAGGCGAATCTAATAATCTATCAGATAAACTAACAGAAAAAAGAGATTATCTTTTAAGAATGGTTAGAAATTGGAGAGAGTCTGTGAATGCTATTGAACAATAACAACAGTTGGTTTTGACTCTTTTTCATCCAAAATCACGTTAACTATAAATTTCCCAGAAAGCTTTGAGACATCAATCTCAAAAATAGATTTTTTATAAAAATTTTTCTCTAAAACAAGCTTGCCCATAACATCAACTAATTGGATATTTATGGAGTTGTAGTTATTATATAATTTGAAATTTAATATTTTGTTGACTGGGTTTGGAAATATTATATAATCTTTTAAATATTCAGATTCTAAATTTAGTATTTCATTAAAAGTAAATGATATACATTCGGAAGTTACCTCACCACAATTAGAGTGATTTATTTTAACATAATAATTCCCAGACTCTTCGGGCTTAAACGTTTGAGACACTTGACCAAAAATAGGCTCATCATTCTCGCAATTATACCACTGATATGTTGACTCTTGCTGCTCTGCAGACAAAACTCCTTCTGACTCATACACTACATTAGATAACTGATTATTAAATAGTAATTCAATAGTAAGTACACTATCTAATCCGTTATTTGCTTCAAGAATTGCAGAATATATCCCACTTTCATTATAGACTTTGTCATCAGGGGCTGTGTAAGATTCTGCACAGGTTGTAACGTATAAATAATTTGATGGTGAATTTTGAGCAATATTCCTTCTTTTAAATTCTAATTCAAACTGACTCTTAATCTCATCGTAATTTGGATCGGAACATCTATTAATCGTTTCGTGCATATCAACCTCATAATCATATAGTTCGCAAGCTTCAGTTTTACCATATCGCTCTCCAGATCTATAGTCCATTTGGATCCATTTAGTGTATCTATACCTTTCATTCCTTAAAGTATATCCCATGTGTGGTCTTGAATTACTTGTTCTAACATATTGGGATAATGCAGCAAATCTAACTTTATGTTCAGGATTTTCCATAATAGGTGCAAGAGACTTTCCCTCTACATAACTAGGTATCTCTAATCCTGTAAGCTCACAAAGGGTTGGAAATATATCTAATAATTCAACTGGAGAATTACTAATATTATTTGGTTTATCAATATTTGGAGAATAAATGATTAGCGGCGATCTGACAGCCTGCTCAAAATTAGTATGTTTGATCCAAAGTGCATGATCTCCTAAGTGCCAACCATGGTCACCCCAAAGGACAATAATTGTATTATCAGAAAGTCCTAATTGATCAAGTTTTGAAAGTAATTTTCCAATCTGTGCATCAATATAGGAAACACAAGCCTTGTAACCATGGATAAGTTCTTTTTGCTTATCAGATGAAAGATTAGAATCAAATGGGATATCAGAGTAACTATTAACTAACTCATGATTATTATGATAGGCTATGTTAGGTATACTACTATGCCTTCCTTGTTCAGGATGTATTTCTATATTTTCCCTATCATATAAATCCCAATATGATTTTGGCGCAACAAATGGCAAATGAGGTTTTGAATAACCAACTGCAAGAAAGAAAGGTTTCCCAGAATTTGCAGCTTCATCAATTTTAAGCATAGCGTACTCTGTTCTAGCTCCATCAACATATGCATTATCAGGTAAATCTTGGCTTCCCTCTGTCGCTGGTTTTGAAAGAGGAAAAAGCTTTCTGGCTTCTCTTTTTCCATCTACTGTTGTAATATTATTAGCGGAGATATATTGATTGTATTGATTAATAGCTGAATGTACTGCAGGATCTTGATAACCAGATCTACCCATATCATTATTATGATAATAATTACTTGACATTCCTTGTAAAAATTGCGTAGACCAAGAAACACCATCGTAGTTAGAATCAACCGATCTATTATCAAATATTTTACCGAGACCAACAGAATAATACCCATTATTTTTAAAATATTGAGGTAGAGTTATTACATCAGGATTTTCATCTCTGATTAATGTGTTAAGATCCCATACCCTTGTTTGATCAGGGTAAAGACCTGTAAGCAAACTTGCACGAGAGGGAGCACAAACAGACTGTTGATTTGATGCATTTTTAAATATTGTTCCTTTTGAAGCAATATTGTCAATGTTTGGAGTGATCATATCATCATAACCATATGAATTGATCATTGGCTTTAAATCGTCAACTGCAATGAAAAGAATATTTTTTTGAGCATTTGATTCATATAGTAAAAAGAAAAAAAGAAAAATGTATCTATACCCCATAATTTATAATTCAATTTTTATTATTTCACTATCCTGGTAACCTAATCTAGTTGATTTTATGTAAAGATAACCTTTATTAATTTTAAATGGTTTGTGATATAGCATCCATCCATCATCTAAATTTGGTACAAAATTTTTATCAGAAAAAATATATGCATTAGATGCTCCTTTAGTTTTTGACTTAATAATCACCAATTGATCCCTTATAGTAATATGAGGCTTTTTAGTTATAGGCTGTATTCCCTTTGGCCACATACTTTCTAAATGATCTTTCTCAGATAAATGTCCAATATCATTGATTTTATTTTGCCAATTTCTTAATGCCTTTCTGTGTTTATTTATTTGTGATTTATAACTCAAATCATTTATTACATTATTTAGGCTATGAGGATCAGTAGATCTAATATAAAATTCTTCTTTCGTTTTAGACTGCCTATACCAATATAATTGATCATCATTTAATTTACCCTCCTTATATAGACGTAACATTTCATTAGTCATATCAATATTTTTTCGATAAAGGACATCTTTGTAAGCTGGTCGGTCTGTGTGATAATTCTTTACATATATGTAGTCTTTAGAAATAACAGTTCTTACCCTGTCGTATGTTTCATCAAATCTATCTCCTGATCCAAAAATAAAATTCCTAGGTTTATCTTTTTTTTCTCCAAGGAATGAATTCCCTTGAAAATGATTTGGTATTTCAACGTCAACCAATGATAATATCGTTGGGGCAATGTCAACAAAAGATACTGGATCATGAACATAAGTCTGTAACCTCTCAAAAGGATTTCTAATAATCATTGGAACCCTTAAACCTGACTCATAGTGAGACCTTTTCCCCCTTGGCAATGGACCTCCATGATCACTGAAGAAAAAAATATACGTACTATCATATAGCCCATCTGATTTCAATTCGTCTAGTAAATTACCAATCAATATATCTAACAATTCAATATTAGAGTAATTTCTAGCTACATCATTTCTTACTGTATCTGTATCAGGAAAGTATGGAGGTAAAGGAACTTTTTTTGGATCTACAGTAAGAGGTTTGTCTCTATGAAGCCACATTTTTGACTCATGAGTAACATCAAAATTAAAAACAGAAAAAAATGGTTGGTTTTTCTCTCTGTTTTTCCAGTGAGCTTCATTTCCGTTTTGATCCCAAGCAGTCACTGGTGCGGCAAATTGATAATCTGTCTTTGAATTATTTGTACAATAGTATCCATCAGCTCTCAAGTACTCGGTAAAGCATTTCACCTCTGATGGTGTTACTACAGAATATAATGGAATAGGATTTCCGTTTACATCGATTGCATTCGATTCACCATCATAATTTCTTGAACCCCATCCAAATACATCTTTTCCAGTTCGCATTTGATGCGTACCAATTGAAACTGGATACATACCGGTTATTAAAGAAGACCTTGAAGGGCTACAAACACCTACAGTTGTATAAGATTCAGTATAGATTAAACTTTCAGAAGCAAGTTCATCTAAATTTGGTGTTTTAGATGTTGAATCACCATACATAGAAAGGGTTGGACTGATATCTTCGACAGTTATCCATAATATATTTGGTTTTTGAGCAAAAATAATATTTGAGATAAAAATTAAAATAATAAGAGCTAAGTGTTTTTTTTGTTTTTTCATCATTGATATTGAGAATAAATTGATGGCTCACCATTTAAAAAGCGTAAAGTGGATAGAAAATTATCTACATCATAAGTAGTTTTCTTAAAATATTTTTGATTATTAAAAAATCCATGCTTTTGCCCTTCATAAAAAACAACATCACATCTTCCACCTTTTATTTCCATAGCCCTTTGAAATTCATTAATATTTTCTAAAGGCGTAACTTTATCATCAGTTCCAATAAGTATAATTGCAGGTGGATAATTTTTTCCTATATTATGTATCGGTGATATTTTAAAAGCATCATCTAATATCCTATTATATCCAAAGCCCTTTGGACTTGTATCTGTAACTGGATTGAATAATATTAAAGCTTTAGGTATAACCGATGAGACATTCCAAAATGCAGTAGTCAATGCCAAATGACCTCCAGCAGATCCTCCACCAACAGCAATCCATTTTGAATTTATTCCTAAATTATTTGCATTTTTTTTAATAAAATTCATTACGGAGTTAGCATCTTCAACACAATTCAAGGGATTTGTACCATGTGTATTAAATAACCTATACTCCGGCGTTATTGCAATCATACCTCTGCTAGCAAAATACATTGCTTGTCTTCTAAATTGTCTTGGATTTCCATTCCTCCAACCTCCTCCATGAAAAAAAATTATAGTTTTATATTTTTTTGAATTATTAAAATCTAATGGCCTGTAAATATGTAAGTTAAGACTTATTGTATCTACTTTTTTATATTCAATTATCTCAGGAACAATTGTAATAATCTTTTGAGAGTGTGATTTAAATGAAAAAAAAATAGTACTGGTGATGAAAAGAATTTTTATTTTGACCATACTATACTTCTTAGATCTCTAATCATGTCATCTTTGATTTCATTATAACTTGAATCAGAAGCAAAACTAAAGGTCTCAAGAGGATCTATTTCATAATCATAAAGTTCCTCCATTAATATTTCATTATCTTGAAAACTAACTCTTTCTTCAAAGTTTCCAGACACCCAAGCTATGTACCTATATCTATCATTTCTAACGGCATAACCCATAAGAGTACAATCATCAGGATAACTTCCAATTATACTTCTCATCACATTACATCTCCTTGGATATTGACTAATAGCAAATTTCTTTATATTTTGAGAGTCCCTATTTAAAATAGGAAATAACGATATTCCATCTAAATAATCAGGAGCTGGTATGCCAGCTAATTTACATATTGTAGGAAAGATATCAATTAATTCGACAGGACTATTATTTTTAAATCCTCCCTTAATATCAGGTGACTTAAAAATAAGAGGTGTTCTTGTAGCTTCTTCAAAATTTGAATGCTTATTCCATAAACCGTGGTCACCAAGATGCCATCCATGATCTCCAAAAAATACTATAACTGTATTTTCACTCATACCTGAACTATCAAGATAATCTAAGATTTTACCAATCTGAGCATCAATGTAGGATACGGATGCCATGTATCCGTGAATGACTTCTTTCTGCTTTTTATCATTCAAAATACCATTTTTATCCATGTTTGGTTCAGTGTCATGATAATTTCTAAGTTCACCAGAAAAATGATAGGCTTCGTTAGGTGAGCCTTCAGACTTTTTTTGAAACTTTGCTAAATTAATTTTTTCTCTATCATACATATCCCAATACCTTTTAGGAGGAGTAAATGGGAGATGAGGTTTTTGAAAACCAACAGTAAGAAAAAAATTATCTTTTTTATCATTAAAATCCTTTAAAAGTTCAATGGTCTTTAGTGCTGATGCCCCATCAGCGTATGCATCATCTGGTACATCCAACCTCTCAGTTAAAGGTCTTAGATTTGAGGATTTCATAACACTGTTAACAGCAAACCATCCTCGATCAGCACTAGGGTTTTCATCTAAAGCTCTCTGCAAAGAATCCCACTTTTTATGGATTTCAGGTGATTGATATAAATTTGCCGGCATTTTATATCCATCGGCGTATTTAAAATTTTCATTTGTTATAAATGGCATAGTCCATGAAATAGGATCATTATCTTTTGCACCGTGCATAACCTTACCCATTCCAACACTTTGGTAACCATTCTCTTTAAAGTATTGAGGGATAGTCTTTATTTCTGGCCTTACATCACGTAATTTTGTTTGAAGATCCCAAATTTTTGTGTAATCAGGTCTTTTACCAGTTAAAAAACTCATTCTAGATGCGGTGCATATAGCTTGCTGGGCATAAGCTTTAGAAAATAATACACCATCACTCGCCAGTCTATCAATATTTGGGGATATAATTTCAGGATAACCATAGCTTCCAAGTAGAGGCTTTAAATCATCAACAATTATGAATAATACATTCCTTTTATCTTTTTCAATATTTTTTTGACATCCACATAGTATCAAAAATAAAAATGATTTAAGAAAGAATTTCATATTTCCCATTCCTTAATCGAATAAATTAAAATCATCTAAAGTTTTAAGAAGAGAAAAATATGCAGGCTTTGGGTTTCCAACCAAATCAAAGATGAATCTAGATTTGTCTGTGTGCTCTCCTATTCTATCAACAAGACCCCATGTATTATAAGTAACCACACCATTATTGATTTTTGACAAGAGAATCTTTAATATTCTTGAATAGGCATCTGCTTGAATTTTTTGATTGTAGGTGTTCACTTCTCCGAAAATTTTATAATCAATTTCAGTAACGTGAAAATCTAATTCATTATCATGACACCAATCAATTAGATCTGATAAGAACTGAATATCCTCCTGATTAATATTATTTTTATTGGATAGATGAGCCTGCCAACCCAATCCGTCAACACGAAGACCCTTACCCTTTAAGTAAATAATTGTTTCTTTAACCTTTTCCCACATTTTTTTTTCCATACCCCCATGTTGATTATATACTAGACTGATATTTGGAGCATATTCATTTGCAATCTCGAATGCCTTAACTATATACTTTGGAGTCTTATTAGGATCGTTCTCAAAGCCGATAATTGTCCAAGGATTCTCCCATTGATCTACACCTTTTTTTGGTCCAAACCATTCTCCATTTCTCTCAACCGTTTCGTTAACAACATCCATCCATAAAACGTTTGGGTGTCCATTATATCTTTTACATTGTTCTGTAAAATATTCATTCATATTTTTTTCAAGCTCGCCTGGTGTTCTATTGTCATTTTTTGCCCAATGTGATGATTGTGGACTTACTGGTCCGTGTAATCTAACAGCAAGATTATTTTTCTCTGACATCAAAAGAATGTTATCCATATCAATCCAATTCCAAGTATGTGGATCAGGATGAACTCTTGCTTGCTTGACTGCATTTTCTGGAACGGTCATATTAAAATTATTTATTAACAGTTTTTCAGCATCAGTACCTAACTGTTTCGATGAAATAGTTGCACCAAAATAAAACCTCTCGTCAAATTTTTTTGATAAAATTTTTTTAATATTTTGTTTAGATGACGAACTAATCTTACCTACTTCGGTTACAGATATATCATCAAACCATGTTTTTCCAGTAGCGCCATCAGCATATTTTAATAAAGCTATCCTAGCTGATGTATTATCTGGACCTGTTTTAAATGTGGTTGTTACTTCACCATACTCAGATTTAGAATATCTCCTCGTAATATCTGCCCCGCCGTAAAACCTTATTTTGAGAAGAGCTGGTTCATTATTTTCAGACTTTATGTACGCGCTAACTTTATATGTTGTATTGGGCTTTAATCCATTAACTTTCTGAAATATACTACACTTAGTCCCTTCAAACATCAAGGCACTGTTCCCACTTCTTGCATTATTATTAACAGAATATATTGGACATCCTTTACCTTTATTCCATCCGGTAGTTCCATTTTCAAAACCTGAATTCTTTAACAAATTCATACCTGAAGAGACAGCTGGTTGATTATTACCTAGATTATTTGACTTTGAAATATTCTGAGTTAGTTTAAATTTAATTTTTTCTTTAGTTTGGTTATCTAAAAAAGTATTAAGGGTTTCTTGAAACTGCTGCGATAACTCTCTTTCTATCCCAACTATATTTACAGTCTCATTAGGATCGTTCTTATAATCATACAACTCCTTTATTATGACATCTTCCTCAACAGTACTTCTATTTTTATACCATGCAACATATCTATATCTTTCATTCCTTAAAGCATAACCCATCACGTTACCTCTTGGGTATTGACTAACTGCGTAATCTTTAATCCTTTTTGATTTTCCCTTCAAGATTGGTAATAGACTTGATCCCTGAAGACTTTCAGGTATATCAAGCCCCGTGAGTTCAGTTAGAGTAGGAAATACATCAATAAACTCAACTGGTGATGAACTGAAGTTATTTGATTTTGTATCTGGGTCTACAATAATTAGTGGTGACCTCGTTGCCTGTTCAAAATTAGAATGTTTTGCCCACTGACCATGATCACCCAAATGCCAACCATGATCACCCCATAGTATAACAATGGTATTATCAAGCATACCGTTTGTCTCTAATACATTCAGGATTTTGCCAATTTGAGCATCAACATACGAAACACAAGCGTAGTATCCGTGTATTAGTTCTCTTTGTTTATTTTCATTGATTAAACCGTTTTCATTAAATGAGTCTGGGATATCTGTATAAGATCTCATTTCACCGTTATTGTTATATGAAAGTTTAACTGTTCCTCTTGCCCATTTCTGATATTTGGCTAAGCTTATTTCTTCTCTATTATACAAATCCCAATATTTCTTTGGAGCTACAAATGGAAGATGAGGTTTTACATAACCAACAGCAAGAAAGAAAGGTTCATTTTTTTTTGATAATTTTTTTAATTGTGATATTGCTTCTAAGGTCATTGCACCATCAACATACCCATCATCGGAAATATCAAAAGATTCAGTGGAAGGCTTATATTTACTCCTTAAATACTGCCACATTTTTCCTTGAGGTACACCATCAGCTGTTGCCTTTTCCCTGATTTGGGATAATATCTTTTTATTCTCTGGAGATTGAAATCCAGTAATTGTATTTCCATGTACACTATGATCGACGTCAACCTTAATATAAGGCATAGACCACGAAAGCTCATCAAGTTTTCTATCAACACTTCTGTTATCAAAAATTTTACCCATGCCCACAGTTGAATAACCATTTTCCTTAAAATATTGTGGCAGGGTAATTATATCAGGATTTTTATTTCTCATTTGTGTCTCTAGATCCCAAACCTCGGTAAGATCAGGTCTTAAACCAGTAAGTAAACTGACTCTAGATGGAGCACAAATAGCTTGCTGAACATGTGCGTTTGTAAATGTGGTTCCTAGTGATGCTAATTTATCAATATTTGGAGTTACTGCAAATTTATCTCCATAAACCCCGAGTGAAGGTTTTAAATCATCAACAGCTATAAAAAGTATGTTCTTTTTAGCAAGAGAGCAAAATGGTAAAAAAATTAAAATAAATAAATATCTCAAAATAATTATATAGAAAGAAAAAGTTAAAAATTATTCCTCCTCTGCTGTAAAAACGTCAGGCTGTTCAATTCTAACATCATTGACTACCCACTGACCATTTTGTTGTCCTGTTTGATCATCCTTTCTTTTAAATCTCCAAGTTAAGTAAACTTTATCTCCTGAAACTGTAGTGAGATTCAAATCCTTGGTATAATCCTGAGCTGGTCCATTTCCACCATTCCAATTCGTAGAAAGCCAATCAGTTCCAGCTAGATCAAGACCTGGAATTGCAGTCCATTCAGTGTCATTCCAGGTACTTGCAGATATATTTGTTGTATCCTCTCCAAAATAAAAAGCTCTGTCATATTTATTAAGATATGCGTTTCCGTAACCAATAACTTCTGAAAAAACAATAGTGGTAGGTTTTGTTTTATCAATAGAAGTTAAGTCAACCTCTCTTACGACAAGCTCGTCAGTCTCTCCATTATAAGAATTATTCATCCACCTTCTCATACCGCTGAATTGACCAGCACCAACAGAACCCATTTTCAGCCAAGAACTGTTATTTTTAGTACCAGCTAATATGAAATGATACCAACCTGTTTCTGTATTTGGTGAAACTCCATCACTTGCTGAATTTATAAGATCTTCAAATACAACTGATGATCTACTCTGTACTCTTACAGTTAATATCTCAGAAAATTCTAATGATATACCTCCCGCATTCATTGGTGTAACCCCAATTTTATAGTCACCATCAGGAAGATTTGCATCAGCTAATATTGTTAGCTCGCCAGAGGATCCTAAGGTAATAAAACTGCTAAAATTTGATAATTCGTCTGGTAAACTAATATCCCAGGATACTGCTGTCATATCACTAAGTACAGGTGCAAAACTTGTATAAGCGGTATATGGAGATAATGTAACTCTCGTTAGGTCAGAACTTCCGTCAAGTTGAAGGTACTTAAGAGTAGGAGAAGCACCTATGTTGACAGTTAGTATATCTCTTGAAACAACTGCTCCAACATTACTGCCAACTTGAACTGATAATTTAACGGTACCTGATCCGGATGCCTTTACTTTTGAAATAACACCTGTTAACGAATCTATTTCATAAGTGTCTGGAGCATCAACTAACTGATACCTAACCACATCAACAACATTAGATCCCGAAAGATCAGTTATGGATGCTGTTGCGATAACCCCAATTTGAAGAGATCCTACATCAACGCTTGAATTATCAATATTAATTTCAATAGGAACAGGCAGAACTCTCATAGTAACTGCGTTGTTGTAAGTTGCAACTCCACTTGCATTATTAACTTTAATAGAAATTTTATAATCACCCTCAGAAAGTCCTCCTAGTGTGTTATCATAGGTAATAACTCCAGACGGTCTATCAATAGTAAATTTAGAATTATCATAAGTACTTTCTGACGGGGCTAAAATTGTATCTAAAGAAAAAACTATTCCAGTTTTAATGCTATTATCCACAGCTGGGGTATCAGTTGAAAGCTCTGCTAAAATAGGATATATATCAGCATCAGTATAACTTATCTTACCATCATCACTAGAAAGTGATCCAGGTTTAAAAGTGACATAATCAAGTTCAACTCTTTCTTCACAAGAAAAAATAATTAACGAAATAATTAAAAATCTGAGGGGGTTTAGTAGATATCTCATATCTGTAGTTTTATTCATCATCAATTAAGTTATTAGTTGTAACTTCTTCTAGTGGTATAGGAAGTTTCATTACTTTGTTTTCATCTGTATTTAGTGTCAGATCATACTGACTACTTTTATTTGGATTATTATTATGTGCAAGAATGGTATTGTTCAAAAAATAATCATATCCTCTTCTTCTATTATTATGAGAGTCTTCACCCTCGCCCAGAAGCTCAAATCTATACTCTCTCATTATAGCATCTCTAAACGACTCTTTTCCACCTAGATAACTTATGTGTGGAGTTAATCCAACTCGATTTAAAACTTCTTCAACATACCCAATGGCTTCAGCATCTTTTGAAAGTTCATTTGATATTTCAGCTAACATCAATAGTAGGTCAGCATATCTGTAAACAATATAATTCATATTATTATATTGAGCTGTGTGAGTTACATCTTTAACTGCAAATTTAAAGAATGGAGGATTTGAGTTTCTAAATGTTGTTCTATTAGTTATTGGGTGCGAGTTAATTGTCTGACCATTGCCTTGGTTTGTATATGTAGTTAAATAAGTTCCATCCAATCTAGGGTCTGTGGGATACTGAGCTACATGGGCATCGTAAACGCTTGCATGAACTTGAAACCAACCAAAAGCATTAGTTCCTTCTTTATATCTCCAAGGTGTAAAATTTCTACCCATCTGGTTATTACTTGCTGTTTCACTGAGTTGATACTCAAATATTGATTCCGTTGAATTTTCACCATCAACAGTAAAAAGACCTTCAAAACTAGTATGTAAAAAATACTTACCAGAATTCTTTAATTTAATTGCCTCATCATAAGCAAGCTGCCAGTATTCTGACTCAGTTTTTCCATCTCCTAAATCTGTATCTGAGGCCAATGTCATATACACTTTAGCCAATAACATATTAGCAGCATATTTTAAAGGAAAGCCTGGTCCTAATGACTCAGAGCTGGAGCTGTTATCAGACATGAGGTTAGCTGCCTGCGATGCATCACTTACAATTAAAGCATAGACATCTTTTGATGCAGATTTTGCTTTATGAAGATTTGCAGGATTTGGTAGCTCAGTCCACAATGGTATATCACCCCAGAGTCTAGTAAGCTGAAAATATGAAAATGCCCTAAGAAAATAAGCATGACCAATTATATTATCATTAGCAGCTGACTCACCTGTTATTATATTTTCAATTGCACCATTACATCTTGAAATAACTGAATAGTAGGCACTCCACATTGCTTGTGAATCTGCGTCGTAAACTGGCTTTAAAGAAAATAAATTCGATGCATTTGGGTTTGTTATAGTTTGACCATTTTTTCCTGAAGTAAAAAGTCCAGAGAATCCATTGATAACATATATTCCTCTTTCTTTAGCATTATAACTCGTGAGCCCAGCATAAATACCTTTTGCTGCTGCCTTGGCTGTTTCAATGTCATTATAAATAGTTTTATCTAAAAAAGGAGCAACTTCCTCTAATTCACATGAGCTAGCTATTATAAGAGAAAGTGAAAGTAAAACTAACCTGAATATTTTCATAATTCTAACTGTTAAAGTGTATAAAAATGTCATTGTAACTAAAAATTAAAATTTAAACCTATTAAAAATTTTCTTGCATTTGGTTGACCATTCCAATCAATTCCATTTCTTAACCCATCATAAAGAAAACTAGTCACCTCTGGGTTATAGCCACTGTAACCCGTAAAAGTAAATACATTTTGTGCGGACAGATATACATTTACCTTATCGAACTGATAACTTAAGTTTATATTACTAATCCTTAGAAAACTTCCATCTTCAATTATCCAATCCGGCATGGCTATCGAACCATTCGTGGTATATCTTATTCTAGGATAGAAATTTGAAGTTCTTTCAGGTCTCCATGCATTATTGTATGCTGCAGTAGTTATATTGGCAAAAGAAATACCTTCTGCAACACCAAGCTGAAGAAGATTTCCATTTGCAATATCATTACCATATACACCATTGGCAAGTACCTTAAGACTAAGATTTTTATAAGAAAAATCAAGATTAATACCATAAACAAAATCAGGATTAGGATTTCCAATTATAGTTTTGTCCTTTAGATCAATCACTCCATCACCATTTTGATCTACAATTCTAATATCACCAGCCCAAAAAGGCGGAGGATTTTCATCAGTTGGGTCATAAATCCTTGCAAGTGTACCGTCAGGTAAAGGATTATTTACCTGATATATTCCATTAGTTTCAAATCCATAAAATAAGCCTGTCTCTTCTCCATCGATAAAAACATTTGGGGAATATTTGAATATATTTCCTCTACTGACTTGATTTCCTTCATAGAAAGCTCTTCTAACGTAATTTCCATCAATTAGTATATCAGATGGAGGAAGTCCAATCTCACTTAGCTTTGTCTTATTGAATGCAATGTTACCACCTATTGATAATGTAAAATCTCTTCCGTCAATCAAAATTGCATTTAGACTTGCTTCAATACCTCTATTTTGAATCTCACCTCTGTTAATCTGTAAATTAAGAAAACCCGAAGATAATGGTATAGGAACATTTTGTAATAAATCTTTAGTAAGCTTACTATATGCATCAACAGTACCTGTTAAACGACTTTGAAAAAATGCGAAATCAAGACCTATATTTAATTGTTCAGTTGTTTCCCAAGTGAGATCAGGATTTGCAATATTCTGTAGAAATATAGGAACATCAACACCATTTTCACTATTTCCATATAATGTCTGAGCATCACTAGCATAATTAGATAGAGTTGCATATGGTCTAATACCATGATTTCCAATTTGTCCCCAACCTGCTCTAAGCTTTAAATCATCAAATACATTAAGATTACTTACAAAAGATTCATCAACCATTCTCCATGCGAATGCAAATGATGGGAAATATCCATACCTGTTAGACTCAGAAAATTTTGAAACACCATCAACTCTAAGAGTAGAAGTTAATACATATTTATTATTAAAAGTATAATTAGCTCTTCCCAAATATGAAATTAATCTAGTATCTGAAGCCCCTGTAGTTAGAGGAGTTTTATTTAACTGTCCTAACAAAGGCTGCTGTATATTTAAAGCTGTAGTTACAAAATCTTCGACGGCAAATATTTTAGTGTCAGAATCTCTAGAGTCCCATGTAAAACCTAATACTGCATTAACTCTGTGTTTTTTATTAAAACTTCTGTTGAATCTTAAAAGATTATTTATTTGATAAGATTTAGTATTAAGGTTAGAAATTTGTAAAGCACCATTTCCAGTTTTGCCTTGATAAGTATTAAGTCCCCAGAATCTTCTTCTCTCCTTATTTCTCATATTTCCACCAGCTCTAACTTCATACTTAAGACCTTGTAAAGGAAGATCATACGTTAAAGAAACAGAGCCAAGGAACCTACTCTCTTCAGATTTGTCAATAAAGTCCTCAACCCAACCAAGAGGAGTTGTTGTATTTTGATCGTTACCGTAAGCTTCCATATCATCACTTGTTAGGGGTACATTAGATAAAATACTTCTAACACTACTCTGATTAGCACCTATCAAATCACCAGATTCTGCAAAATCCAAATCACTATAAAATGCACTAAACCTTGCATCTACCTTTAATTTATCAGTTAGTTGTTTGTCAAAATTATATCTTAAATCTCCACTTCTAAACCTAGAGTTTTCAACAAGCCCTTTTTGATCTGTATAACCTAGAGAAAGATAATAACTGCCATCTTCATCTCCCCCTGAAACAGATCCCCCAAAATTGTAGTGCTCACTTATTTGATAAATTTCTTCTTGCCAATCATGCAGTATTGCAGGAGTTGTAGAAATTGTTCCATCACTAGATATAGGATATACAGAACTACCATCAATATGATATCGAACTGTATTGTAATTCATTGTTTGAACTTCATTCTGATACCTTGCAAAGTCAAGACCACTTAGTACATCATATCTTTGATCTGAAATCATCCTCACTCCTGAATTAGCAAATAAATTAATTTTTCTTTTTCCAGAAGTTCCTTTTTTTGTTGTTATTAAAACAACACCATTTGCTCCTCTTGAACCATATATAGCTGTAGCCGATGCATCTTTAAGAACTTCAATACTTTCAATATCTCTTGGATTAATACCATTCAATCCGTTCTGAGCTTCTTGTCCTGAATTTCCAATACCTCCAGCAGGAACCACATCTTCACCTGCAGAGGAAATAATAACACCATCTATAACATATAGAGGTTCATTATTACCTCTTAAACTATTTGTCCCCCTTATCTTGACACTGATACCGGAACCTGGAGAACCTGTATTTTGAGTAACTTGAACTCCTGCTGCCCTACCTTGAAGTAATTGGTCTACAGTTGAAAATTCTCGCGCCTCATTATCAGTTAGTTCGATAGAAGATACAGCACCAGTTAAGTCGCTTTTTCTGACTGTTCCATACCCAACTACCACAACTTCCTCAAGCTCTTGTAAATCTTGAACAAGAACTATGTCTAAGATTGATCTAGCTCCTACTGTTATCTCTTGCGTTGTAAATCCAAGAAAGGATACCTGTAAAACTGCATCAGGACCAGATACTGACAAGTTAAAATTACCCTCTATGTCTGTAACTACTCCATTACTTGTGTTAAGTTCAAGTATTGTAGCTCCAGGAATTGTTTCACCAGTATCATCTTTGACAGTACCAGTAATTGTCTGTTGTGAATATCCTATATTGAAAATAAAGAAAGCAATAAGAAAGAGAAATGATCTCATGGTAGTTAGTTTAGTCATTTAAAATTAGCTAAAAAATAGAACATAAATTCCATAACTTAGCTTGCAATCAAAGTTGCATTACAAATATAATTTATTATTTAAAAAAAAAAATTTTCAAACTAAGGATTTCCGTAAGGATAAACAGTT
>MDTC01024179.1_pt1 | contig 28891 bp, 25 predicted proteins | sample 811181 | NCBI WGS metagenome assembly MDTC01 (sample SAMN05326644, study PRJNA326480) | marine metagenome | isolation source: seawater | place: Pacific Ocean: North | collected 2011 | reverse complement strand
TCCCATCGGAACAGTTAGACAAGGATAATGAGCAGCAGCAGCATATGCCGCATGAAAATTATTAATTGAAAGAATTGCATCCAAAGAATATTTGTTAATGGATTCATTAAAATACCTTTTCCCCTCATACATGATCCTATTTTTTAATTTTATATATTCATTTTTTGAAGTCTTATCATTTACAATACCTTCAAAAAGTCTTTGCCCATATGGAGCCCTTTTTATAGAGTCTTCTAAATTGAAATTTATAATATCTGCTATATTTTTAATATCAATTCCCAAATTAGTATGATTTGAAAGGTATCTTGGTATTTCATTTTTCATTTCAACATCTAAAATTTTTCTAAATCCTTGAAAATCAATTTTTGGAGGTTCAAATTCAATAATGATTCCACCTGCATTTTTAATTTCCACAATTGCATTTTTATATAAAGAATCATTTAACAAGCTTTTGAAGACACCAAACCTTTTTCCCTCAAGCTTAGAATTTATAACTTTTGAAATATCAATATTGATTTTTTCTTTTGAATAAGAATCATCCGAATCAAACCCCATTATATTGTTAAAAACTATAGCATTATCAATAACATTTTTTGTCATTGGACCCGATGTGTCTAATGTGTTTGAAATTGGAACAATACCAGATCTACTGACCAATCCAATGGTTGGTTTTAATCCAACTATTGAATTCAGAGAAGATGGTGACAAAATAGATCCTGATGTTTCAGATCCTAAAGATACAGATGATAGATTGGCAGCAATCGCTGCTCCACTTCCAGAACTAGACCCTCCTGATTCAAATATTTTCCTTCCGTATGGGTTTAGAGTTTGTCCTCCAATGGCGCTGTAACCAAGAGGACATCCTGAGCAGAAGTAATAAGCCCATTCGCTTAAGTTTGTTTTACCTAAAATCAAAGCTCCATTTTCTTTTAATTTTTTAGCTACATGTGAGTCTGAAGTAAAGTTTTGTTTTAATACAGCTGCACCTGCAGTTGTTGGAATACCCTCAAAGTTTATATTGTCTTTTAATAAAATAGGAATTCCATACATTGAATATTCAGAGTCTGGTTTTTTATTATCTTTTTTAATAGCCTCTTCTATGATATTTGGATTGATTGAAATAATAGAATTAAGGAAAGTATCAGGATTGAATTCTATTTTATAAATCCTAAATAAATAAAATTTTACAAGTTCTTCATAAGTTAATTTACCTGAAATAATTTCTTTTTGAATCGAAGGAATATCTTTATCCAATATAATGTTTGTAAGTTTTTCATATTCTTTATCTCCAAAATCACTTAGTTGATTGTTTAAATTTTCGAACCATAAATTTTTATCATTAAATTTTGATTGGATAAGTTTAAATTGCATTCTTTTAATTTCATGACCTTTATTTTCTTCTAATTCCACGACTTCATTATAACTATTCCATACTTTGATGTGGTTAATGTTGTTACAGCTAAAAAGAAGCGCTAAAACAAATGTGAGGATGAAATTTCTGACTATAAACTTGTTCATTTTATTTGAGAATTTTTATTTAAAAATACAATTAATTAAAAAAAACTTAATTTTAGATTTTAATTTAATCTGTGTCTCTTCAAAAAAGTATAGAAAGTAGGTTCTCAAAAATATTTTCAGCAAACGTTATAAAAGCTGTTGAGAAATATATTTTATATCTAGCCTCGATTGGATTCATAATTCACCTTTCCATCATATTTTTAAAAATTTACGGAGTTATTGACCTTGATTTTATGGGTTCTAAGTTACTTGCTAATCCAATTTCAGCATTATACACACCATTTTCATTCATACTTATTTATGAGGCTTTTTTACTGATATACTATTTACCACGTTCATTCACAACTGCCGTTGGAAAGCAATACGAAATAATTTCTTTGATAGTAATTCGTAAAATTTTTGGTGATATTCCAATGATTGATCTTGATTCTAATTGGATTGAAAATGCTAATAATTTGCAGTTAATTTATGACTTAGTTGCAATAATCATAATCTTTTTTCTGATTTTCTTGTTTAGAAAAGCACAAAAGGGTCTACCAAAAAAATCTGTTTCAGAAAAGTTAGATCGTTTTATTGCTTCAAAAAAACTGGTTAGTATTATTTTGTTGCCTATTTTGGTTGTTATTTGTATTATTAGTTTCTCAAAATGGTTCAATGGGATTTTTATTGCTGAATCTATTGATCAAAATTTGAATTATTTATTCTTTAATGAGTTTTTTACTTTATTAATATTAGTTGATGTATTTATTTTATTATTATCATTTCAGTACACTGAGAGATATAGTCAATTAATTAGAAATACAGGTTTTATAATTTCTACAATCCTTTTAAGGTTATCATTTCAAGCCATGGGATTAACAAGCTTAATATTAATTATATCAGGTATAGTATTTGGATTACTTATATTATTGATTTACAATAGAATAGAAAAAGAAAAGGATTTAGATAGAATCAATTAGTTCTTCCATTTTCATTGATCGAGATCCTTTAATCAATACAAGTTTTTCTTTCACTTTTGTATTGTTAATTGCCTCAACTAAACAATTTTTTGTCCTGAAAAAAGTTAGAAATTCGCTCTCTTTTTTATGTTGGAAAAACTCACTGCCAACAAGAAATGCTTTAAGGTCTTTTTTTTCTTCTATTAGGGAAATAATGTATTTATGTTCTTTAGATGAGTAGGTTCCAAGTTCAAACATATCTCCCAATAATAATAATTTTTTACCTTTTAATTTTAAAAAGTTTTCTATTGAGAGCTTCATTGATGTTGGATTAGCATTGTATGCATCTAAAATAATTTTTTTGTCAACAGTATTAATTATTTGTGATCTATTATTCTTTTGTTTATAGTTTTCAATTGCTTTTTTTATTGTTTTTATTTCAACACCAAAGAAAAGTCCCAAAGAAATAGCAGACATAACATTGTAAGAATTGTACATTCCAAATAAGTTACTTTTAATCTGTATTTTATTACACTCAACATGTACAAATTCATTTTTCAATAATTTGAAACAAAAACTGTGTTTATCATTTTGACCAAAAACAACTGAATTATTATTAATAAATTCTCTTTGTATTGGGTCGTCTCCGTTTATAAAAGTTTTTTTATTGTTGTCATTGATCCAGTTGTAAAGCTCAGTTTTTCCTTGCACAACTCCATCAAATGAACCAAATCCCTCTAAATGAGCTTTTCCAAAGTTAGTTATGTATCCGTAATCAGGCTGAACTAATTTTGTTAAAAAATCTATTTCTCCAATGTGGTTTGCACCCATTTCTAAAACTGCGAATTTCGCATTTTCAGTAATCCTTAATATACTTAACGGAACCCCAATATGGTTATTTAAGTTACCAAGGGTTGAAATTGTTTTATATTTTGAAATGAGAACTTGGTGAAAAAGTTCTTTAGTAGTTGTTTTTCCATTACTACCTGTTAAACCAATAATCGTTGTATTTTTAAGTTTCGATCTATGATGTTTTGCTAATCTCTGTAAAGATTTTAATGAATCATTGACCTTAATAAAATTGGGGTTATCTAACTTTGGATCATCTGTAACTACATATTTAGCTCCCTTTTCAAGTGCCTCACTAGCAAATTTATTGCCGTCAAATTTATCTCCAGTTAAACAAAAAAAAATGCAATTTTTGAAGATCTTTCTTGTATCAGTTGAAACTCCAGTGGAACTTTTAAAAACTTTATATAGCTCTTTGATATCCATATATAGTTATTTACAGAATCTAAAGGAACCTATAAAACAATAAAGTAAAATTATCTTCTTTTTGGTTTTTGAGTTATTCTAGATTCGCCTAGATAAGACATAGCACATCTAAATCCAATGAAATTAGTTGTCATGGACCCTGGTAGGTGTCGTCTTTGTGCAGGATCTAAGAAATATGACCTGTCAAGCCAGGAACCACCTTTAAATACCTTTGCCTCATTATCAATCAATGTTGTTCTTTCTTCATTACCGCTTTCATCAGTTGGTGCATTGTACATTCTTTTATAATCTCCTTCAAGAGTAAAATCTCTTACGGATGCTCTATCACCATCATTGAAATCTCTATTATCACTAACAGAATAATTGACTCTATCTGCCAAATCCTCATCTTTTTGTACATCCTCTTTTAATGATCCAGGTAAATAATCATAGCTAGCGTTTTCAGCATCCACAGTGTTTAACTTTCCGTCCTCTCCAATTGTTGGGTTTCTAAATACATTTCCCCTAAAATAATTAAAGTCATTTGCATCTTCATCAATTATTGGTCTGTAAACATCAGCTACCCATTCAGCTACATTGCCTGCCATGCCATATAAACCGAAATCATTGGGCGGATAAGCTCTAACAGATGTTGTAATTCCAGAACCAACTTCTGACCATCCGGCAATACCACCATAATCTCCATCTGCAAGTTTAAAGTTGGCTAATTGATCACCAAGATTTTTTTTCTTACCAGATCTAGTATATTCTCCATCCCACGGAAATTTCTTTTTTCCTCTGTAAATATTTTCTTCTCTAATTTCAGTTAGAGCTAATGCAGCGTACTCCCATTCAGCCTCAGTTGGAAGGCGGTATTCAGGCAATAAGACACCTTTTTCCATTGTAGCATAATCAATTTTTTCTTCACCCTCCTCATTTGATTCTTTTGATTTATCACTGACAAGATCATTCATTTTACCTCCGTAGACGCTGGATGGGTCAAGCAAATATAATTTACTGTCAAACGTGTAACCATCATCAATACTGTCGGGAATGATTGCTCCTTCTCTGAGGTAACCCTCGGAAACAAGGATTTGCTCATTAACTCTGTCAGTCCTCCACTTTGCAAAGTTTTTAGCTTGCTGCCACGTAATACCCACAACTGGGTGATCCTGAAACGCTGGATGTCGTAGGTAATTAAATACCATGTCTTCGTTAAAGCCTAGTGGATTTCTCCAAACCAATGTATCAGGTAGAGCAGCTTTATATAGTTCATTAAAATTTTCTGCAAATACAGCTTTCATCCAATATAAATATTCACCATACATCTTGTTAGTAACTTCAGTTTCATCTATAAAATAAGACCTTACATATTGCTGTGTTGGGGTATTATTCCAGTCTCGCATCACGTTATCCTTAACATTTCCTTTTGTGTAGGTTCCTCCTTCAACAAAAATAAGACCAGGCCCCGAGGGTTGTCCGTTGTATTTGGGAGCTGTTTGAAACCCACCATCTTTTGAATTTATCTTCCATCCAGTTGCTTGTGAACTATTTTTTCCACTTTTCATGGAATTTTTACTACAACCAACAGATATAATCAAACAAAGTAAAATATAAATAAGGTTATCAAAGCTAAATCTTTTCATGTTTAAACTAATTATTGGTAAACTTTACATAGCGCAAGATAACAAATTGTTTAAAAAAAATAATTTTTTATGAAATAAAACATCAAAAAATAATATTTGTATATATTTAGCGTTCTATTAAAATGAGAAAAAAACCAACTGCGATATTCATATTTTTGATTTTTTTTGGGATAAATTTTTCTCAAGAAAGAAGGGTTATTACTACAGCTGTACCATTTTTAATGATATCTGCTGACGCGAGGGCATCTGGCTTGGGTGAGCAGGGTGTAGCAACAACTCCAGATGCTTTTTCCCAACATTGGAATCCTTCAAAATATGTTTTCTCTGAAAATCTATCAGCTGTTGGTGTAAGTTATACTCCTTATCTTAGTAAACTGGTAAGTGATGTTTTTTTGGCTAATTTAAATTACTACAATGTTATTGACCAAAGAAGTTCTTGGTCCGCAAGCTTTAAATATTTTAGTCTTGGAGATATTGATATAATTCAAAACCCTCAAGATGTTCCTATTTTAGAAAATCCAAATGAGTTTACTCTAGATGCATCTTATTCGCTAAAGTTAAGTGAATACTTTGCTATGGCAGTTACTGGTAGATTTTTAATGTCTGATGTAAAACTACAGTCTGTTGATTCTAATTCAGACTCTGCAAGTTCCTTTGCTGTTGACATATCTGGTTTCTTTCAATCTGAGGAGAAAGCATACGATAAATTCAATGGTATTTGGAGAGCTGGATTTAATATTTCAAACATAGGACCAAGGATGAAATATGAGGAATTAGGAAAAAAGAATTTTATTCCAACTAATCTAAAAATTGGCGGAGCATTCGATTTTATTTTAGACTCCTCAAATAAAGTTTCTGTAAATCTTGAGCTAAACAAGTTATTGGTGCCATCTCCAAGTGAACCAATTTATAATTCAAATAATCAGATTATTGGTTACAGGCAAGCGGATGTAAACTTTTTATCTGGAATCTTTAAATCATTTGGTGATGCAACAGACGGATTTAGTGAAGAGTTGAAGGAATTTACGGTTGCTCTGGGAGCAGAGTACTTATATAACGATTCTTTTGCCGTGAGAATGGGTTATTTTAATGAAAATGAGATAAAAGGTGCAAGAAAGTATCTAACATTTGGTACTGGTTTTAAAATAAATGAAATAAACCTTGATTTGTCCTATTTGCTATCCACTTCAAGTGTTATTAGTCCGCTGGAAAATACTCTAAGATTTTCATTCACATACAATTTTTTCTAATATTATAATTTTTTTAAGAACAATTCCACATATATATTAACTTTGTTGTAACTAAGTTTAAATTTACTATTGGCAATGAAAGAAATAACCAGAGAAACTTATTTAAAATGGTACGAAGAAATGCTTTTTTGGAGAAAGTTTGAAGATAAACTTGCAGCTGTTTACATACAACAAAAAGTTAGGGGATTTTTACATTTATATAACGGTCAGGAAGCTATCTTAGCTGGTGCGTTACATGTAATGGATATGGAAAAAGACAGAATGATAACAGCTTACAGAAATCATGTTATGCCTATTGGAATGGGGGTAGATCCAAAAAAAGTTATGGCAGAGCTTTATGGTAAAGCAACAGGAACATCCATGGGATTGGGTGGATCAATGCATATTTTTTCCAAGGAACATAGATTTCATGGAGGTCACGGTATTGTTGGAGGTCAAATCCCATTAGGGGCTGGAATGGCATTTGGAGATAAGTATTTCAATAGAGAAGCAGTTACACTTTGCTTTATGGGTGATGGAGCCGTGAGACAAGGATCCCTGCATGAAACTTTAAATTTAGCAATGTTGTGGCAGTTACCAGTAGTTTTCATTGTTGAAAATAATGGATACGCGATGGGTACATCTGTAGAAAGAACTTCTAATCATACCGATATATGGAAATTGGGCTTGGGATATGAAATGCCTTGTGGACCTGTTGATGGTATGAACCCACTTAAGGTTGCTGAAGCACTCGAAGAATCTATAAAAAGAGCAAGAAATGGTGAGGGTCCAAGTTTTTTAGAAATGAAAACTTACAGATATAGAGGTCACTCAATGTCTGATGCACAAAAATACAGAACGAAAGAAGAGGTAAATGAATACAGAAAGATTGATCCAATTTCACAAGTAAAAAAAATAATATTAGAAAATGATTTCGCAACAGACCAAGAGCTTGCAAACATCGACAGAATTGTAAAAAGTAAAGTTTTGGAGTGTGAGAAATTTGCAGAAGAATCACCATATCCAGAAAAAAAGGTAATGTATGATTCTGTTTACGAAGAAGAAAATTATAATTTTCTACAACACAAAATTTAATTATGGCTCAAATTATCAACATGCCGAGATTGAGTGATACTATGGAGGAAGGAGTAGTGGCTAAATGGCTTGTTTCGGTCGGAGATAAAATTAGTGAGGGTGATATTTTAGCTGAAATAGAAACCGATAAAGCTACTATGGAGTTTGAATCTTTTCATGAAGGAACTTTGTTACATATTGGAATCAATGAAGGGGAAACTGCATTAGTAGATAGTCTTTTGGCAATAATTGGTGATGAGGGTGAGGATATAAGCTTATTGATAAATCCTGAAACTAAAACGTCAGGACAATTAGACCTAGTAGATCAAATTAATGAGACTGAAAAAGAAGTTTTAGAAACCGAAAATGGTGATGTTTTGAATGAGAAATCAAAGTCAAATAATTTTAATGTTATTAAAATGCCTAGACTTAGTGATACTATGGAAGAGGGGACTGTTTCAAAATGGCTCGTTGGTGTCGGTGAAACTGTGACCGAGGGGGATATTTTGGCTGAAATAGAAACCGATAAAGCTACAATGGAGTTTGAATCTTTTTTTGAGGGAACACTCTTATATATAGGAATCAAAGAAGGGGAAACTGCACTTGTAGATAGTCTTTTGGCGATAATTGGTGATGAAAATGCTGATTTTCAATCCGTCATTGACGGAATTAATGAAAATTCTGATGAAAAATTAGTTGAGCCAGTACTTGAATCAAATAATGATGAACCTAAAGAAATTGAAAAAAAATCTGAAGTCTTAAGTGAAAGAATTTTGGCTTCGCCATTAGCTAAAAAAATGGCTAAAGAAAGAAATATTGATTTAAATAGTGTTGTTGGGAGTGGTGAAAATGGGAGGATTACTAAAAATGACATCGAAAAATTTTCAACCAATAATGCAGATCATAAAAATCAAAATTTGGCAGCTCAACCAATAAAAAATGAAATAAATGAGGGCGAAAGTTTTTCGGAAGTTGAAAATTCAATGATGAGAAAAACAATTGCTAAAAGATTGTCTGAATCAAAGTTTTCTGCACCTCATTATTATCTAAATATTGAATTAAATATGGATAATGCTATTGCATTTAAAAAACAGTACAATACAATTCCTGATACTAAAATTTCTTTCAACGACATTGTTATCAAAGCTTGTTCGATTGCATTAAAAAAGCATCCAAAAGTAAATTCTCAGTGGTTTTTAGAAAAAATCCGATTAAATAACCACATTCACATTGGAGTTGCAATTGGAATACCTGATGGTTTGGTTGTTCCAGTTATCAAATTTGCAAATGAAAAATCACTTTCAATAATCGGTAATGAAGTAAAAAGTTTTGCGGAAAAATCTAAAAATAAAAAGTTGATACCTGTTGATATGGAAGGAAGTACCTTTACCATATCCAATCTTGGGATGTTCGGAATTCAAGAATTCACCTCAATAATCAACCAACCAAATACTGCCATTTTATCTGTAGGTACTATTACAAAAAAACCTGTAGTAAAAGATGATAAAATTGAAGTAGGAAATACTATGAAATTAACACTTGCTTGTGATCATAGAGCAGTTGATGGAGTTACCGGGTCATTATTTTTGGAAACCCTAAAGGGCTACATAGAAAATCCAGTAACAATGTTAGTTTAAATTATAATTATGAAAAATGTAGTTATTACTGGCACTAGCAAAGGAATTGGATGTGAGCTGGCATTAAAGTTTAATGAAAATGATTATAATGTAATTTCACTTTCAAGAAATAATAATGATAAACTCAATAAAAAAAATATAACTTTTTTTCACTTGGATATTTCCTCAAAGGAATCAATTATTGATACCGTTTCAAAAATTTCAAAAGAATTTCAAGTAATTGATATTATTATAAATAACGCTGGAAATTTAATAAATAAACCTTTTTTAAAAACTTCTTTTGAAGATTTTGAGGATATTTATAAGGTCAATGTTTTTGGAGCTGCTGAGCTATTTAGAAATTTATTTCCTTTTTTGAGTAAAAAATGCCATGTAGTAAATATTAGTAGTATTGGAGGAGTCCCAGGGACAAGTAAATTTCCAGGTTTATCTGCATATTCAAGTTCTAAAGGCGCTCTTAATATACTTACAGAAATGCTTGCAGAGGAATTCAATGATACTGAAATGAGATTTAATACTTTAGCTTTAGGTTCAGTTCAAACCGAAATGTTAGGAAAAGCATTTCCCGGATACAAAGCTAATACAACTCCTAGTGATATGGCAGATTATATCTTTAAATTTTCGACCTCTAATGGTAGATTTTTTAATGGTAAAACCCTGCCTGTGTCCTCCTCAAATGTATGAATCAAAATCAGTTCTTAAATTTTATACCAAAGAATTCGCATAGTTATATAAAAAAAATTGTTGACTATGATAATCTTGAAATAAAAGTAGTAAAGAACAGAAAGTCAAAACATGGTGATTATAGATTATTAAAAAGTGGTCAAAATTTGATCACAATTAATGCTACAAAAAATCCTTTTAGATTTTTAATAACATTAATTCATGAGTTATCACACTTTAGAGTCATTAAAAATTTTTCATACCCAGTTTTACCCCATGGAAAAGAGTGGAAAGAGACATTTAAAAAAATGATTTTACCGTTATTAAATAATAGTGTATTTCCTGAAAATATTTTATCAAAATTGGCTAAGCATATGATAAATCCAAGAGCAACTACTGACACTGATGAAGATTTAATAATTTGTTTATCAAAATATGATATAAATAAAGATGATAAAGTTTTTTTGACAGAAATTGGAATTAATAAGTTATTCAAATACTCAAATGAAAGGATCTTTAAAAAAAACGATAAATTAAGAAAAAGATATATTTGTCAAGAAGTTAGTACAGGAAAAAAATATTTATTTTCACCAGTGGCTAAAGTAAAAAAAGTGATTTATGAAAACTGTAGTAGTTAGTGGATATTTTGATCCCATTCATGTGGGCCACCTGGAATATTTAAAACTTGCAAAAGATTTAGGTGATAAATTAATAGTCATAGTTAATAACAATGAACAATGTGTTCTTAAGAAAGGTAAATCATTTATGGACGAATCAGACAGACTAGAAATTGTTAAATCATTAAAAATGGTAGACGATGTTTTTCTATCAATAGATAAAGATAAATCTGTGTGTAAATCACTTGAAATTTTAAAACCAGATATTTTTGCAAATGGTGGCGACAGAAATACTAACGAAGTTCCGGAATCAATTATTTGCAAAAAATATAATATCAAGATGATTGACGGTCTTGGAAATAAGATTAGAAGTTCATCAGATTTAACAGGTCTCAAAGAAAAAAAATAGTGGAATCTAAATTTAATTTCTCTGATGATGAAAATTTGAATGAAGATTCATATAACAAAGAATTTCAAACGAACAATTGGTTAAAAAATAGTTATAGATTTTTTAAGGAAATTTTAGATTTTAAAGCACAAACCGATAGAGATTCAACTATTAACTCAATAAAAGAAGATATTTCTATTAAAGGTGCAACTGCGTGGATATTAATATGCTCAATTTTTGTAGCATCTGTTGGACTAAATGCTAATTCAATTCCAGTGGTAATAGGAGCTATGTTAATTTCTCCTCTAATGGGTCCTATACTAGGTTTTGGAATGTCCATTGCCATAAATGATATTGAAACACTTAAAAAATCTTTGATCAATTTTATCGTTATGGTTTCATTGAGTATTTTAACAGCTTATTTATTTTTTGCTTTTTTCCCTTTGAGAGAAGAATCCTCTGAACTATTATCTAGAACACAACCTGATATTAGAGATGTTTTAATAGCCTTTTTTGGTGGTTTAGCATTAATAATTGCTAAGACAAAAAAAGGTACTATTAGTTCAGTTATTTTTGGAGTTGCAATCGCGACTGCATTAATGCCTCCCCTATGTACCGTAGGTTTTGGACTTGCTACAGGAAACTCAGTATTTGTAATTGGAGCAATGTATTTGTTTATTATTAATACTTTATATATAACGTTAGCAACTTATTTAGTAATTAAGCTTTTAAGGTTTCCCATGTTAAATTACGCTAATTCTAAAAAAAGAACATTAATAGGTAGAGTCATAGCATTTTTTTCAATTTTGATGATTATTCCTGCACTATATACATTTTTAGATGTACTAAATGAAAGTAAGTTTAACTCTTCGGCAAAGGAATTTTTAAAAACTGAGTTAAAAGATATAAAAAACAAGGATTATCTGATTGAAACTGCTAAATATAGATATAATATTAGCACAAACTCTAGTGAGAGTATATGGCCATGGAGAGACAGAGAATCAGAAATTATCATTAGTAATTTTAGTGATAATAATATTGAGATTGAATTTTTAAAGAATATTTCAACCAAAATCGAAAAATATTCAAATTTGTCAAAAACAACCATAATTTTTACTGAAAAAAATGAAATAGAACAAGCTAAATTTCTATTAGAACTAAGGTATAGAGATTCACTTGAACTAATTGAAAAAAACAAAAGGATTGATTTTTTACAAAATAAATTAATGGTTTTACAATCCACTGAAAAAATTAATTTGGTAATTGAATCACTCTCAACTGAGATAGATATTCATTTTGAAGAAATTGATAGTTTTTATTTTAAATACGATGGTGATTTTGTTGATGATATTCCAAAACTTTACATAAAGTGGTCAAATGCTTTGGAAGATTACATCATTACAAAAAGACAGATGAAGCTAAAAGAATGGTTAGATTTTAAGTTTGAGGAAACTTCTTTTGAAATTATAAACTTATAGTCTATAAGAATTTTTTGACTTTTTTTAATAATTCTGACGAATAGACAAAGTCCGTTATTGATTTATTGTTTGTAGAAAAGATATCCGTATTTGATCCGTTCCATTTTTTTTCTCCATTAACAAGAAAAATTATTTTTTCTCCAATTTCCATTACAGAGTTCATGTCATGTGAATTAATTATTGTTGTAATATTATATTCTTTAGTTATTTCTTGAATTAAGTTATCTATTACAATAGCTGTTTTGGGATCTAATCCTGAGTTTGGTTCATCGCAAAATAAGTATTTAGGATTCATTACAATAGCCCTAGCTATTGCTACTCTTTTTTGCATTCCACCAGAAAGTTCAGATGGTAGTTTATTTTCTGCTTTATTCAACTCAACTCTTTTAATCACATTTTGGGATCTTTCTATTATTTCATCTTCATTTTTATCGGTCAACATTTTCATGGGAAACATAACATTTTCAAGCACTGACATAGAATCAAACAAAGCACTACCTTGGAAAACCATTCCCATTTCTCTTCTAAGCAGAGTTTTTTGATTTTCATTCATTTTATTATTTGAAATACCGTCATACAAAACTTCTCCACTGTCAGGCTGGTGAAGCCCTAGTAAACACTTTAAAAGAACAGTTTTACCAGATCCACTTTGCCCAATTATTAAATTTGTTTTTCCTTGATCAAATTTTGTAGAAATATTATTTAAAATCGGAATCCCATCAAATGATTTGTGTATCTCTTTAATTTCTATCATCAGCTTAGTAATAATTGTGTTATTATGAAATTAACTAAAATTATAATTATTGATGTCCAAACAAAGGAAGATGTACTTGCTTTACCAACTTCAAGTGCTCCGCCTTTCATATAAAAACCGTGATAAGATGGAACAGTAGCTAATATAAATGCAAATAATAAAGTTTTTATGTAAGAGTAAAAAACATGAAATGGTTCAAAATCCATTTGTATTCCTGTAATGAATGCTTCACTTGGAACGCCAGCAAATGCCATAGCAGAATAACCTCCAAAAATTGCAATAAACATGGCAACGGTAATAACTAGGGGATAAAATAAAAGAGCAATTATTTTTGGGAATACAAGATAATTTAAAGGATTTATTCCCATAACTTCAAGTGCGTCAATTTGTTCAGTCACTCTCATGGTCCCAATACTAGAAGTAATAAAAGATCCAACTTTTCCAGCCATTATAATTGACATAAATGTTGGTGCAAATTCTAAGATAACAGATTGTCTTGTAGCAAAACCAATCAAAGATTTTGATAAAAATGGGCTACTTAAGTTTAGAGCTGTTTGAATTGAAATAACCGCTCCAATAAAAAAAGATAAAATCATAATTATAGGTAAGGATTCTATAATCAAATCATTGATTTCTTTGAAAATTAACTTTCTTAAAACTTTGAATTTGCAAGGTTTAAAAAATGACATCCTTATCATAATAAAATATCTCCCAATGTCATTTAAATAGAACATATATATAAAGTTATAAATATTGATTAAATGTTGAAACTTTTATTTTTATATGGAAATTTAGACTTGATAGGTAATCGCATTAACATTCATTCCAGCGCCAACACTTCCAAATAAAATAATGTCACCTTTTTTTAAGTTGTGGTCTTTGAATTTATTTTTTTTTACTAAATCAAATAATGTTGGTATTGTAGCTACTGAACTATTGCCTAATTTACCTATAGACATTGGCATTACATTAATAGGTTTTTTTACATCATATAATTTATAGAATCTATTGACTATAGCTTCGTCCATCTTTTCATTTGCTTGATGAAGAAATATTTTTTTTACTTCATCAATTTTTTTACCTGACATTTCTAGACATTCTTTTAGAGCTTTGGGTACTTGTGTAATTGCAAATTCGTAAATTCTACGTCCATGCATTTTTATATATCTTTCATTTGACTCTGAGTCATTTTTATAAGATTCTCCAAAGAACAAGTAAAATGCTTCCTTTGTTGTGAAAGTACACGACTTGTGTGATAAAATACCACATTCTGAACTGTTATCTTCTTCAATTATTGTTGCACCAGCACCATCAGAATAAATCATGGAGTCTCTGTCAAATGTATCGTAAGTCCTGGATAGGGTTTCAGCTCCTATAACTAAACATTTTTTAGCCATTTTTGCTTTTATAAATGCTTGTGCATGAATCACCCCTTCAATCCAACCAGGACAACCAAAAATTAAATCATAACAAATACAATTAGGATTAATAATTTCAAGCTTGTTTTTAACTCTGCTGGCTAGACTGGGCAATAAGTCTGATTGTTTTTTGTTGTGTCTTACATCTCCAAAATTGTGTGCAACAATAATATAATCAATAGTTTCTTTATCAATTTGGGAATCAGCAATTGCTTTCATGGAAGCAAAAAAAGCGAGATCTGAAGCGTTTAGTTCTTTTTTTGCATATCTTCTTTCTTCAATACCTGTAATTAATTGAAATTTTCTAATTATAACTTCATTAGAAACATCAAAGTTAGATCCATCAGAATTTAAAAATTGGTTACCTATAAAATCTTTATTTTTTTTTACAATTTCTGGAATATAGGATCCACTTCCAGTAATACGTATTGCCATGAGCTCAAATTACTTTTGCAAATTAGAAAACTTAACTTTAATAACCTAGTTTTCAATGTAGCTTTCTATTGGAGAGCAAGTACATACTAGATTTCTGTCTCCATAAGCATCATCAACTCTACGGACTGAGGGCCAAAATTTATTTTCATAAACAAACGGTAAGGGGAAAATAGCATCTTTTATTGAATATGGATAATCCCATTTATCAGCACTTATCATTTTTACAGTGTGAGGAGCATTTTTTAGTAAATTATTGTCATTATCAATTGAGCAATTATCAATTTCAGCTTTTATTGCAATCATTGCATCACAAAATCTGTCAATTTCGTCAAGATTTTCACTTTCAGTTGGTTCGATCATCATGGTACCAGGAACAGGAAAAGATACAGTTGGTGCATGGAATCCATAGTCTATTAACCTTTTAGCAATATCCATCACTTCGATTCCTTTATCCTTAAAGGGTCGACAATCAATTATCATTTCATGAGCCGCTCTACCTTTTTCACCTTTGTAGAGAATTTTATAATGCTTTTCAATTCTATACTTAATGTAGTTAGCATTTAGTATGGCAAATTCGGTTGAGGATTTTAAACCTTTAGGGCCTAACATACAAATATATCCATATGAGATAACACATGCTAAAGCAGATCCCCATGGAGCTCCAGAAATGGATTTGATACTTTTGTCTGTTCCAATATTTATTACAGGGTTGTCAGGTAGAAATGGCACTAGATGTTTAGCAACACAAATTGGACCAACACCAGGTCCACCTCCTCCATGTGGAATAGCAAAAGTTTTATGCAAATTTAGATGGCAAACATCAGCACCAATTATTTTTGGATTTGTTAACCCAACTTGAGCATTCATATTTGCACCGTCCATATAAACTTGACCACCATTATCGTGTATTATTTTAGTTATATTTTGAATAGAAGACTCAAAAACACCATGAGTTGATGGGTATGTGATCATTAAGGCTGCTAAATTTTCTTTATGAAGTATTGCTTTTTCTTCCAATTCATCTACATTAATGTTTCCATGTTTGTCAGTTCCAATTACAACAACTTTCATACCTGCCATAACGGCTGACGCTGGGTTTGTTCCATGGGCAGAGGAAGGTATTAAACAAATATTTCTGTGTTCTTGTGATATACTTTTTAGGTATTGTCTTATTACCATTAATCCAGCATATTCCCCTTGAGCTCCTGAGTTTGGTTGTAGAGAGGTTCCAGAAAAGCCGGTAATTTCGTTTAATTGGTTTTCTAATTTTTTAATTAGTTTTTGATAACCTTTTGCTTGAAAAACAGGTACAAAGGGATGTATATTGTTCCATTTGGACCAACTTATAGGGATCATCTCAGATGCAGCATTTAACTTCATTGTACAGGATCCCAATGAAATCATAGATTGTGTAAGAGACAAATCTTTTCTTTCTAAACTTTTTATGTATCTCATCAAACTGGTCTCAGAGTGATGAGTATTAAAAATTTTATTTTCTAGAAAGTTGGTATTTCTTTGAAACTTTTCAGTTATTATTATTTTATTTATTTTTTTATCTAAGTCAATTGTTTTAGCTCCAATTGATTTAGATATAATATTTATCAATAACTGAATATCATCAATGGTTGTAGTTTCATTTAGGGATACTGAAAAATGATTTTTATCAATATAATTTAGATTGATTTTATTTTGCTCAGCGATTACTTTTATTTTATCAGAGGGACCTACACATAAAAGTGTATCAAAAAAAGTTTCGTTTTTTTGTTTTATTCCAATTTTATTTAAAGAGTTATTGAGAATAACTGTCAATTTGTGAATTCTTTGTGCAATTTTTCTTAAACCATTGGGTCCATGAAATACTGCGTACATACTTGCCATGACAGCTAATAAAACTTGAGATGTACAAATATTTGAAGTTGCTCTATCTCTTTTTATGTGTTGTTCTCTAGTTTGTAAAGCCATCCTAAGTGCTGTATTTCCATCAGCATCTTTAGTTAAACCAATTATCCTTCCAGGAATAGATCTTTTATATTCTTCTTTTGTTGCAAAAAATGCAGCATGAGGACCACCATATCCAAGTGGGATTCCGAACCTTTGAGATGTTCCCACAACAACGTCTGCCCCAAATTCTGAGGGCTTTCTTAATATACATAGTGATAGAAGGTCAGCAGCCACAACAATCTTAATATTATTTGATTTTGCAATATTTGTGTATTTGTTAACATCAATTATGTTACCGTGAAGACCGGGATATTGAATAAAACACCCAAAAAAATCTTTTGAAAAGCTAAATTTATTAATATCACTTACAATTACTTCGATACCTAAGGGTTCTGCCCTAGTTTCTAATAATGCAATGGTTTGACTTAATGTTTGATCAGAAACAAAAAATTTATTGGTATTTTCTTTTTTTTGATCTCTGGATCTACAGCTAAATAACATGGTCATAGCTTCGGCTGCAGAAGTACTTTCGTCTAGTAAAGATGCATTGGATAATTCCATTCCTGTCAAATCACAAATAATTGTTTGGTAGTTTAAAAGAGCCTCCATTCTACCCTGTGCAATTTCAGCTTGATAAGGCGTGTAAGCTGTATACCAACTAGGGTTTTCAAGAATATTTCTTTTTATAACAGATGGAATTATCGCTTCATTATATCCAAGTCCAATGAAAGATTTATAAACTTTATTTTTTTTTGAAAGTTTTTCAATATGTTTTAAAAAATCATTTTCAGATAGGGGTTCATCTAAATCTAAATCTTTATTAAGTCTAATATTTTTTGGAATTGTTTCAGAAATTAATTCCTCAATACTTCCGATTCCTAGACAGTTTAGAATTTCCTTTTTTTGGTTGCTGTTTATTCCTATGTGTCTTGATGAAAAGTTACTCATTTTAAAAAAAAATTTTTCTCAAAAGTAATTAATTAGATTAAAAAAAATAATATAAAATCAAATTAAAATGTAAAGTTTTCAACTTACAATCACCCAATTATTAACACTTTTATTATTTTGCAACTATGATGCATTTAAAATCAATTTTTGACTTTTATATTAAATCAAGTTTACATCTTTCAATTTGTGTTGCAACACTATTAATGATAACCTTTTTGAGATTAGATCAGGAGCCAGATTTGTTAATTTTATTTTGTTCGTTTTGTGCATCAATTGTAGTTTATAACTTTATAAAATACGCTTCAACTTTACCATATTATTTTTTTGTTAAAAATATTTCTATTAAAAAAATACAGATTTTAAGTTTTACGTCTGGATTTTTTCTGCTAGTGACAATTTTTTTTTTAAAATTTGAAACAATTTTAACTGGGTTTTTTATTTTTTTAATTTGTGTTATTTATGTAATTCCTGTAAACAGAACAAAAAAAAATATAAGAAATTACAGTCGAGTTAAATTATTTATTGTTGCTTTTTGTTGGTCATCTGCATCAGTATTTTTACCGATATCAGATCAATCCATTTTTTTTAATATAAATACCATAACTCTTTTTTTTCAGAGGTTTTTTTTTGTAATTGTTTATACAATACCGTTTGAGATTAGGGATTTAAAGTATGATTCAAAAATGTTAAAAACTATTCCCCAGGTTTATGGTTTAAAAAAAACGAAGTGTTTTTCCTATGTACTCATAATGTTGTTTCTTTTGATTTCACCAATAATTAATCCCTTTAATTATATTTTTATTATTTCAGATATTATAACTGCAATGCTTCTATTTTACATTATATACATTACTCAGATTAATCAAAATAAATATTTTGCTAGTTTTTGGGTAGAAGGGCTACCTGTTTTATGGCTGACAATAATTTTTCTTTTGAAATTTATTTTTTGAGAGAATCGCCAATCACTTTAGATTTTAAATCAGCCTTGTATTTTATTATTTTATTTTGTACTGATTTGTCATTTGTTCCAATTATTGTTGCAGCAAGAATTCCAGCATTTTTTCCACCATTTAAGGCAACAGTTGCCACTGGAACCCCACCAGGCATTTGAAGGATAGACAAAATTGAATCCCATCCATCAATTGAATTACTAGATTTTATTGGAACACCAATCACTGGAAGTGGAGTTAAAGAAGCGACCATGCCAGGTAAATGTGCTGCTCCACCAGCCCCTGCAATAATTACTGAAATACCGTCTAAATGGGCTTTTTTACCATATTCCATCATTTTTTCAGGGGTTCTGTGAGCAGAAACTATATCAGCTTCATTAGAGATTCCAAGTTCATTTAGAATATCTATTGCTTCTTGCATCACAGGGAGATCAGATTTACTTCCCATTATTATACCAACTTTTGCCATATTTAATTTGTTTTAATTCTAATACTTTTTTTTACTGATTTAGCAATTTTAATTCCTCTGCTTAGATCTGTATCTAAAATTGTTACATGACCCATTTTTCTATTTGGTTTTGTTTCGGATTTACCATAAATATGTACTGAAACATTATCAAATTTCATACTTTCTTCAAGCCCCTTATAGTTAACAAGTCCAGAAAAATTCTTTTCACCTACTAAATTAACCATAATCGCATTAATATTTGATTTTGAACATCCTAGTGGCAGGGTTAAAATAGATCTTATATGTTGATCAAATTGTGAACTCATGCAGGCTTCAATAGAATAATGAGCGCTGTTATGAGGTCTTGGTGCAACCTCGTTAACTAGAACTTTGTGGTCTTTTGTTAAGAACATTTCAACAGCTAATATTCCAGTGTGTCCAAATGATTTTGACACTGAGAGTGCTATTTTTTTAGCTTGAATCATGTTTTCACTACTAATTTGAGCAGGACAGATTACATATTCAACCTGGTTAGATTCATCATTAAAACTCATTTCAACAATTGGAAAAACTTCTACCTGACCTGAATCATTTCTTGCAATTGTAGTAGCAAGTTCTTTTTGAAATGGTATGTACTCTTCAATAATAAATTCAGAGTCAGGAAGCTCAGAAATATCATCAATTGATTTTAAAATTTTAACTCCAAAACCATCGTATCCAAATTTTGTTTTTTTCCAAACACATGGGAATGAAATTTCATCATTTGATAAAAATAATTTAAATTCATTTTTAGAGATAAAGTGCCAGAAGTTTGCAGTTGGTATATTATTTTTTAAGAAAAACTTTTTCTGCGTATTTTTATTTTGAATAATTTTTAAAATAGAGGGGCTTGGATTAACAACTACTCCTTCGGACTCTAATTTTAATAAGGCCTCAACATTTATATGTTCAATTTCATATGTAATAACATTACACTTTTTTCCAAATTTATATATAGTATCGTAATCCATTAATTTTCCAAGGCTAAACTCATTACAGAGATTTTTACATGGAGAATCAGGGCTTGAATCTAAAATATTGGTTTTTATATTTAATTTTGATGTGACTTGCAATAGCATTTTTCCTAATTGACCACCACCAATTATACCTAATTTAAAATCTGAAGAAAAGTAATCCATATTCCAAAGCAAAAATACATTAAAAATAGATGGAAGTATAAAAATAATAGAACTATTGATTTTGGGTATATTTGTTTAAAATTATTAATAATCATGTTAAATATTGTGTTATTTGGAAAACCCGGTTCTGGAAAAGGTACTCAAGCTAATTTCATAAAAAATATGTACAATTTAATCCATATTTCTACTGGAGATGTCTTTAGATATAATATATCAAATAATACTGATCTTGGAAAAATGGCAAAATCATATATGGATAAAGGAGATTTAGTTCCTGATCATGTAACAATCAAGATGTTAGAGGGTGAGGTTAATAAGAATTTAAATTCTAATGGTTTTATTTTTGATGGATTTCCGAGAACTAAAAATCAAGCTCAAATTTTAGATGAATTTTTAAAAAATAAAAATTTGGCTATTTCTATGACTATTGCACTTGAGGTTGATGATGAAGTACTGATAAAAAGATTAATCGAAAGAGGAAAGGAAAGTGGTAGAGTTGATGATCAGGATAAAACTAAAATACAGAACAGGTTTGTTGAGTATAATAACAAAACGTCGGTACTAATTGATTATTACTCTAAACAGGGAAAATTTCATAGCGTTGATGGTTTGGGAAATATTAATGAAATAACTGAAAGGATCTCTAACCTTATCAACAGTAATTTGTAATGACCGAAGGCAACTTTGTAGATTATGTAAAAATAAATATTAAATCTGGAAATGGTGGTAAAGGATCTTCCCATTTTAGACGAGAAAAATATATAACAAAAGGTGGCCCCGACGGTGGAAACGGAGGTAGAGGAGGGCATGTAATTATATTGGCGGATAAATCACTTTGGACATTATACCACTTTAAATTTCAAAAGCATTTCAAATCAGGAAACGGCGGGGATGGTAGTAAAAGTAGAAGTTCAGGAGCTGACGGAGAAGATATTATAATTAGAATTCCTGTTGGAACCATTGTAAGAAACAGTGAATCAAATGAGTTGATTCATGAAACATTAAACGATGGTGAAAAAAAAGTTATTTTGAAAGGCGGCTTGGGGGGACTTGGTAATTGGAATTTCAAAAGCCCAACTAATCAAGCTCCAAGATATTCACAGCCTGGTAAAAAGGGCCAAGACATGCAAATTACTCTTGAGTTAAAAGTTCTTGCAGATGTCGGCTTAGTTGGTTTTCCAAATTCTGGAAAATCAACTTTATTAAAAACAATAACCTCAGCAAATCCTAAAATAGGTAATTATGAGTTCACCACTTTAAAACCCAACTTGGGTATCGTTCATTACCGAGACTTCAAATCATTTGTTATGGCTGATATTCCAGGTATTATTGAAGGAGCATCAAAAGGAAAAGGACTCGGGCATTATTTTTTAAGGCATATTGAAAGAAATTCAATTCTTCTTTTTTTAATTTCTTGTGAATCAAAAAAAATTGTTAATCAATACAATATTTTAATGAATGAATTGAATCAATATAATCCAGAATTGATGGATAAGGACAGATTAATTGTAATATCCAAAAGTGACTTGATTAGTGAAGATCAAATAAAAAAAATAAGTAATGAAATTAGTAAGGAAATTAAGGAAATTTCATTCACTTTTATTTCCTCAGTTACAAACCAAGGTTTAATTGAACTAAAGGATTGTATTTGGGAAGTTCTAAACGAGACAACTAATTAAAATTATCAATCAATGAGAGTCCATTTTATTGCTATTGGAGGAAGTGCAATGCATAATTTAGCAATTGCGTTACATAAAAAAGGTTATGAAGTTTCAGGTAGTGATGATAATATTTTTGAACCCTCAAGATCTAGACTGGAAAAATACGGTTTACTTCCAAAAAAACTTGGTTGGTACAAGTCAAAAATAAATTTAGAAATCGACTTCATTATTTTAGGGATGCACGCTAAATCTAATAATCCCGAACTATTGGAGGCTCAAAATAAAAATATAAAAGTAGTTTCATATCCTGAATTTATTTATGAAATGTCAAAGGAAAAAACAAGAGTTGTTATAGGAGGAAGTCATGGTAAAACAACTATTACAGCAATGGTAATGCATGTTTTAAACAGTTGCGGAATTGAATCTGATTATATGGTTGGTGCACAATTAGAGGGTTTTGACACAATGGTACATTTGACAGATGATAACGATTTTATAATATTGGAGGGAGATGAATATTTAGCATCGGCAATTGACAAACGTCCAAAGTTTCATTTATATAAACCAAACATAGCATTAATAAGTGGTATTTCTTGGGATCATATTAATGTTTTTCCTACCCAAGAGAATTATAAAGAACAGTTCAAAATTTTTTTAGATTCAATTATTGATGGGGGAGTTCTGGTTTATAACGGTTTAGATGAAGATGTAAAACAAGTTTCTGAAGATTGCCAGAAATCGATAAGAAAACTAGAGTATTCAATGCCTGAATATGAAATTATAAATGGTCAAACTTTTTTAATTTCGGATGAGGGTAAGCTTCCCTTGAAGATTTTTGGAGATCATAATTTAAGTAATTTATCTGGAGCAAAGTTAATTTGCCAGCTTATAGGGATACAAGATGATCAGTTTTTTGGCTCAATTATTTCCTTCATGGGAGCAAAGAAAAGATTAGAACCACTTTTAGAGATGAACGATAGACTAATTATTAAGGATTTTGCACATTCACCTAGTAAAGTGAAGGCAACTACAACAGCTTTAAAAAAACAATTTCAGAAAAGAAAACTTATTGCATTATTAGAATTACATACTTTTAGTAGTTTAAATAAGAACTTCATTAAAGAATATGTTAATACATTAAATAGTGCCGATGTAGCAATTTTGTTTTATGATCCTAATGTTGTTTTAAAAAAAGGATATCAATTAATTGATAATAATAAATTAAAACAAGCTTTTAATAATCAAGAACTTTACATATTTTCTAAATCAAAGATGCTCATGGATTTTCTTTTAAAACAAAAATATATTGATACTAATTTACTTTTTATGAGCTCAGGAAATTATGCTTCAATCGATTTAGAAATCTTAATTAATGAAATTAAATTAAGTAAATGATTCTTATTTACACAAAATTAATTAATCCAAGAATAAAATATATTTTTAATCATATTTTCTGTAAAAGACTAGGTATAAAAATTGATTTTACTTCATCTGAAATAGATTTTATAAAATATGAGTCATTTAAGATGAGCTATAACGATAATCAAATAAATGATGAATTTTACATTAAGCCTTCTCAAGTTTTACTTTCTTCAAAAATTGAAGAAATTGATGTTAATGTTGAAAATTGGGATGGGATTCCTGTTTTTTTTGTGGATCAAACAAACCCTTTTTTTAAGTTCGATATTTTTGGTGCTAGTTTCTATTTATTAAGCAGATATGAAGAATATCTAATTCACCTGAAAGATGATTTTGGCCGTTTTGACGCAACCTCAAGTGTTGCATATAAACATAGGTTTTTAAATAAGCCTATTGTAGATTTTTGGATTGACAGATTTAAATTGAAATTTTTAGATTGTAATCCAAAAATTAAATTCAAGAAACATTCATTTAGTTTAGTAACTTGTTTAGAAGTTCCTTGTTCACATGATTTTAAAGGTAAAGGTCTATTAAGAACTTTTGGAGGAATTTTAAGGGATATATTAAGATTTGATATTTATAGACTCTTCCGAAGGGCAACAGTCCTATTAAATCTTGTTAAAGACCCACTTGATAATTATTACGAATGGATTAATATGAACAAAAAAAATGATATTGATACCAAAGTATTTTTTTTAATTTCAGATTTTTCAAGATATGACAGGAATTTGAGTTTTTACTCAAAATTATTTAAAGAAAAAATTAAAGATGTTGCTGATTTTTGTGAGGTATCTCTATTATCATCTTTTTTATCGATCAATAACAAGAAAATTATAAAAAGTGAAAAAAAAAGATTAGAGTCTGTAGTTAATAAAGATATAAACAAAATCAGACAGAATTTAATTAAGTTAGATATTCCTACGTCTTATAGAAATTTTGCAAGCTTAGGTTTTAAAGAGGATTATAGTCTTCAATATTATGACTTACCTGGTTTTAGAGCTAGTACATCCAATTCTTTTTATTTTTTTGATTTAGAAAATGAAATGGAAACTAAACTTTTAATTAAGCCTGTTTGCATCACAGATAGAGTTTTAAAAATATATAAAAAACCTATTTTAGCACGTCAGATTATTGAGGAGATAACTAGATATGTCAAAAAAATTAATGGTGAAATGATCTTGGTATTAAATAATTCAATAATTAGTGATTATTCAACTAATTTTAAATGGAAAAAAATGTTTAATAAATTTCTCAACTCCCATGGAAAAATTTAAGGATGTTACAGATATTTTTTTTGATTTGGATCATACCTTATGGGATTTTGAAAAAAATTCTTCACTAACATTTGATTATCTTTTAAAAAAATACAATATAAAAGTTGATTTAAATAAGTTTCTCAAAATTTATATACCAATTAATTTTTCTTACTGGAAACTATATAGAGACGAAAAAATTACAAAGGAATACCTTAGACATAATAGACTAAAATCAGCTTTTGAGAAACTTAATTTAAAGGTTGATTCAAAAATAATTGATGAAATTTCGAAGGACTATGTGATTTCATTGCCAAAAAACAACTTTTTAGTTGACAATACAATTGAGGTGTTGGACTACTTGTTAAAAAAATATAAGCTACACATTATAACAAATGGATTTACTGAAGTACAGAACAAAAAAATTAAGAACTCAAAATTAACTAAATATTTTACTAATATAATTGATTCTGAAACTGTTGGAGTAAAAAAACCATATCCAAAGATTTACAATCATGCCCTACGATCCTCTAACGTTTTGGCTAAAAATTGTTTGATGATCGGTGATAATTTGGAGGCAGATATATTAGGTGCAATTAATGTAGGTTTTAATGCAATTCATTTCAATAATAATAACGAATCTAAGCATGATCATTGTTTAATTATAAATAACCTGAAAGAATTAAAAAAAGTGTTATAACTAATATTTTTGTTGACGTATCGTTTCAAAAAGAATAGTTCCGCACGCTACAGAAACATTCAGTGACAAAGTTTTACCAAAAAGTGGAATTTTGACAAGTTCATCGCACACTTCAATTACAGACCTAGACAAACCTTTACTTTCAGAACCCATTATTATAGCATTTGGCTTCTTTAAATCCGTCTCATAAATATTTTTTTCAGCTTTTTCAGTTGCTCCAAAAATTTTAATGTTTGATTGTTTTAGAAGAAAAATAGCATCTTTAATATGAGAGACTCTACAAATTGGCACATTGAAAATCGCTCCAGATGAAGTTTTGATTGTATCACCATTTATGGGTGCGCTTCCTGTGGATGGTACTACAATACAATCAATTTCAGTACATTCAGCTGTTCTTATTATTGCACCAAAATTTCTCACATCCGATATTTGGTCTAAAATTAGTAGTTGACAATTTTTTCCTTTCAATTCAATAATATTACTCAAATCATTTATCGAAAGATATTTTACTGGTGAAATTGTAGCTATAAAACCTTGATGGTTTTTATGTGTCAAACGATTTAACTTCTCAACTGGCACGTAGGAATGTTCAATATTAAATTCCCTTAAATTTTTAATTAAGGCGTTTGCTGATTGGCTTTTTAATCCTTTTTGGATATAAACCTTATTTATATTTTTTTCTGAATGTATTGCCTCTGAGATTGTTCTTAGACCATACACAAGTAATTTATCATTACTCATTTAAAAAGATGAATTAAGGTATGTCAATAGTCCAATTAAACTTTCTTTCTTTTTTAAGTTTAATTTAGCCGACTTTCTATAATTTTTATACAATTTGTCGTCAAAAAGTTTCAGAGCTAGCACCTTTTTGTGAGAATTCGGTAATTCATAAGCTTTATCCTTATAAAAAACAATAAACGAACTATTGTTTTTCCACTCTGGTCTGGGTGGTTTACTATAGCCAGTCGTAGGAGCTGTGATTTGTGGTTTTTTTTCCATTTCTAGCTTCTTTTGAGGAAAAAAATAAAGTGAATAATTTTTATCAATCAGACATTCCTCTAATATTCCAATTGTATTTATATCGCTGCCTAGGTTAAATGAATGTAATTTATATTTTTTATCTCCTATTTCAACAATAACAGATTTATTAATTTCTATTGCTGAGGGTTGTACATTTTTATCTTTTCTAATTTCAAATTTCTGTTCTGAAACGTTTAATCTTATGAGTGCTTCATATTCTTTTCCATTATTAAAAATTATTTTTCCCTTTTGAAAATCCTCGTTTAAATATGGATTTCCTTTTGCATCACCATCGTAAGTCATCAACCTTTTAATTAGAACGTTACCGGATCTTAATAATTCGTTTTCAACTACATTATAGTTTTGAGCTGTCGAGTTTACACAAAAGAATGTAAATAATAAAAGAATGTATTTCATAAGCAATTTTATTTAAAAATTTAGTAGAGAATTTGTTTCAAATATATAAATAAAAAAAGCACCCACGTTAGGGTGCTTTTTTATTTAGAAAAGTGATAAATACTAATTATTTAGTATCCCACCAAACTTTTGAATCTTGACTGTAACCAGGTATTTTTGCAACTGCAGCATCGTGATTAGATTTATTTGCACTAGCAGTAACTGTACCGTATCCGTGTCTTACAGGAATTCCAGTTCCAGTTAAAGCATCTATTGCAGGTGTTAACGCTGGAGCGTCCAGTCTTCTCCATTCAGCCCAAGCTTCATAACCTTGCATATATAATGCGACCCACTTTTCGTATGCCATATTATCCATAGTAAATGCAGGAACTGTTGCAAGATAAGCAGTAGCATCAGCAGCACTTACTCCCCACTGAGCGTGAGAAGCCGCTATACCTAACTCATACCAAGTTTGTGCACTTCCAGCAGAAGCAGGAATCCATCCTCTGTGCGCAGCTTCAGCATAAGAGAAACATACTTGTGCATAAGAAAATAGCATTCCACCGTTTGTTGCATTGCTTTTGTAAATGATATCATGTGGTAAGTAAGATACCCAAGCTTGTAATATTCCTGGAGATAAAACACCATAAGGCATTCCACCATATGTCTTACCATCAACCACAGTATAATTTACAGTAACCTTTGCAGATCCACCAGCGCCACCACCTGCAGTAACTACAGGAGTAGCATATTTATGTAATCTTGGGTCATTTTTAGCAATAAGAGCTTCAACCATAGTATCACTTGTAGCATAGTCATCCCTAGTTTGGAATCTATCTTGCCACGGATTATCGTTATCATCAGCCTCAGTAAATGGATAGTGAATATTATCAGCATTACTAGTTAAAACACCACCATTATGAGCTTCAACAAATTTAGCTGCAGCCGTAGCAGCGTCAGCATCAGCCATTCTTACAGCCATTATCATCTTCATGGTATTACCAAACTTTTTCCACTTGTTAGCATCTCCATTAAACATAAAGTCACCAGTTAAACCACCTCCATCTAACATCCCAAGAGCTGCATCAATTTCAGCTAGAAGGCCAGTGTAGATGTCTTTTTGGTCATCAAATTTTGGCTTAAGTTTATTTATGCCTTGTAATGCTTCTGAGTAAGGAATTGCTCCCCATCTGTCAGTCATTACTTGGAACATATAAACTCTAAGTAAATGAGCAACACCTTTCTGCATACCAGCAGAACCAGAAGAACTGTATGAATCTGGATCAGTAGTATTTAGATCGATTACCGTTTGAAGGTTCATTAGAGGCCCAGTGTAAAAACCATCAAAGTTCCACTGGATAGTCTCGTAGCATGAGTCTTCGTTATAAGTAATCTCAGAAATATGTTGAGCATAAAGTATTCCAGCTCCAGCATCTGTTACAATTCCAGGAATACTTCTCATAGATGCAGTGATAAGTGCACCAGTGTTAGCTTTAGAAACTGCATTAGGATTCAGGTTTTCATCGCCAAAATCAACAGTTTCGCAGGACATAAACAATAAGCTACTTACTGTTAATAATCCGATTATTTTTTGAATTTGTGTTTTCATTATATATATAATTAAAATTTAAAGCTTACGTTTAGACCAAATGTTCTAGCTGATGGTAACTGACCACCCTCAGAAGCAAAGTAGTTTCCTGACCAGTTAGATCCAAGTTCAGATGGATCTAGTCCAGGTGTTTTACTTCCTCTATAGTCACCCCAGTCTGTAGTTTCAGAAAGGATAGCTAGATTTGTACCTATTAATGCAACATTAATCGCATCAAATGGAGTTTTAGATAATTGATCTCCAGAAAACTGGTAACCAATTCTTACTTGTCTTAACTTAACAAATGAAGCGTCAACTAACCAAAGATCATCTCTGGTCC